>CEOC01105569.1_pt1 | contig 13208 bp, 8 predicted proteins | sample 356191 | NCBI WGS metagenome assembly CEOC01 (sample SAMEA2619952, study PRJEB7988) | marine metagenome | biome: marine biome (ENVO:00000447); feature: deep chlorophyll maximum layer (ENVO:xxxxxxxx); material: "saline water (ENVO:00002010), including plankton (ENVO:xxxxxxxx)" | depth 17 m
ATTGCCCATCCAATTCTGCTTGTTGAAACGTCGAGACCTAATATCATAAAAACTCCTTTTTATTTATTATAACATATTTTTATAGGTCTAGCTTCATTTTAAATGTAAATTCGTCTTCCAAAGTCTTTTTTATTGGATTAGCCAATGTCGTAACGGCAATGAGATTATTGTTCTCGTCGTAAATGTTGATCTTAGAAATGTATGTTGTCTTGTCAAAAGATGCCGAAGTGTATGATGCAGATACAATGTTTGCAATTTCAGAAGTTCCTTCAGCAAAAGTTATACCAGATCCTGTAATTTGGTTTCGATCAAACTCCAGATCTCTGTATGTTGGATTGTTTGAATGATTAAGTTGTCCTTTTTTTGCATGTGCAAACATTGTCATCGTGTTGACATAGGACACGCCTTTAAAGTTCAAAGCATATGACACAGATTCCAAAGTTGAATGAGAAATATTGTCATTCAATGTTGTTCCAAAATAAAGCCATGAGGCACTTATGTTTGTCGAAGTTCCGTCGTATCTAAATTGGTGATTTGAGGTTTCTAATTTCACTGATGATGTTAACATAATAACGCCTTCGTCATACAGTACGAGGCCAACAACGGACCCGGATGTTGATCCCGTGGTACCTAATAAAACACCGTTGTGATTTACATCGGCACAAGAAGCAATTTTTGATCCTGTGATGTAATAATCTAGTGATACAGAGCCCTTTTTAATTGCTGATCCATAATACATGTTTGGTATAAACAAAAAGTTTATTGTTTCTCGGTTTAAGTTTCTTGATCTAACCGAGGACGATTCAAAAATAAAGTGATCTGACAACGTTGTATATTTTCTCGCAACGTTTTGTAGGGACGATGCGGTTAAGTTTAGCAGCTGTGTTGAACTTCCAAGTTTAGCTGTGGATGACACAGTTCGACCTTGTCCTAAATGATAGTGTGATACTGCGATTGTTGAAACAGCAGTTGTATGCTTTCTAGTTATGGGAGATTCTACACTGTAAGTTGATGAGTTTGTGCTCCCTTGAGTTCCCAGCGCATTATAACTAGCCACAATGTTTGGATCGTTTTGTTGAGCATAGTATTTGCCTGTCCACTGAAAATCGCCTGAGTGATGTTTGATCAAAGGCTGATAGACTTGACTTTTAAATAACGGCTTAAATCCACTGTTTGGATCAGCAACGATCAAATTAGGCGTTGCCATTCCTGAGCCAGTTAAGTTTCTATTTATGTCGTATACGACAAGTCCACCAGATCCTGTTAGTCTAGTCTCCTTGTTGACAAACATTTGACCTTGGTAAATAAAAACGTTGTATTGTGGGTATGTCTTTAGTCGGTTTATAAACAGGTCGTCTGGTGTGAACTCAAACTTATACATAACATCCTAGTAATCCAATCTTGCTCTAAGCGTCAACTCAATTGTTCTGTCTTTTCTGATCGGCTCCGAAAACTTACCAACTGCCAACAGCTGATTATCTGCGGAATAGAGACCGATTGAAGTGATGTATGAAATTGGAGTATCCGTTGCATTTGTCTTGACTCTAATTTGAGATCCAGTCAAATAAGTTGGATTAGAACTGTAGTTAAATTCATTGTGCTTGGCACGGCAGAAATAAACTGTAGAGTTCAATTCAATTGTGTTGTTAAATTGAAGATTGTAAATTCTTCTTCTAAATGAATCCGCGGATGATGAAATTTCAGATCCGGTAAGTGCACTATTTGCAAACAATGCATCGTCAAACGATACAGAAGCCGATAAGAACCCGACGGCAGGTGGACCAAGACCTGATCCAGTACCAGCCATAAAGAGAGCAGAATTAAGAACTGCGACACCTGCTTGATAAAAGATCAGCCCACAAGCTTGTTCTTTTGCAGTCTTTATTCCGTTTAGCGGCACACCAGCAGAATTAGAAACATACAGGATCCCATATTCCCCTGCGGGAGAGTTAACTCTGTATGATGTTGCTGCGTCAGTGTCTTTAACTGAGATTCTTTTCGAAAAAATAGCTGTGGTGTGTGAAGCGTTAACTCCCAATTCAAGCTCAAAAGAACCTTTTTTAATTTCATCCTTTACTAGTAATCTAGAAAAGGACAAGAAGATAGCATTGTCAATCTTATCTCCGCCTGTGAGATTGCCATCTTCATCGAATCTTTGTATATTTCCATCCTTATCATACCCAGATAAGACTTGTGCCATTTGATTATAGATGTTGTTCTTTTTTGACTTCTGCGATGATACAGAAGAATAAAGGGTGCTGTTCGCTGATACTCCGACAGAAATGTCGAAAATGTGATTAGCTGAAGAGCTGAGGTATGGATAATCATACACCGATTGAAACATGCCGTGTGAAAAATTCTGAATGTTGTTATCTGAGTAAGTTCCACTCACGATTGTACCGGTTATGGGAATTGCTTCGTGCAATAGGGTTTTTGTTGAAACTCGGTCATCAGTTGAAAGAGGCTTAAAAATTGTCATGTTCTATCCTTTAAATCTTGGCAAATCGGACTGGAATGTCTAGAGAGTAGCCTGTTGTCAAACCACTAACTCTAACAATTGAGTCAATAATTTTTGTGCTAGTAGTACCAGAAGGCGTTCTGTTAGCATAGGTTGTTGTAGATCCAATTCTATTGAACAAGAAATTGGAGGTTCTTAATTCTTGAGATGATCTAATTTTGAATTCTAAAGTAGAAGCAATTGGTCCATCGATTGGCGAAGAAGATGCCAGCAGTGCTTCTTGAGGAGGAGTAAATACAAATGGTGAGTTTGGTCTCTTTCTAACAATGTAGGTTGCAATGTAATCATCGTCAATTGCAGTTGGAGACAAAAACACTTTTCCATTTCTATCAACAATAGATCCGAGACGAGAGTCAATCTCAATTGAGAATTCTGTTTCAATGAGTGAATCATCAATCTCTGTAATGTCTGTTGTATCTAAACCAGCGTCAATTTTAATGAACGTTCCTTTGTCGTCAGTTGCAATACCATGAATAAACCCTTCGCGAGGATCGCCGTTGTTGTCAAATGCGATTGAGTTTGTTCTACTTAATGGTCTATCGTCTGTTGTGTTTTGATCAACACAAACAACAAAGTTTCCATCAGTGTGTGTCTTGACACTTCTACTAGCCACCTCATTTAATTGAAGAATTGGCAAATAAAGAAGGTTTTGGTTTGGAAGAGAAATCAACTTAGATTTCATTGATGACATATTGTTTGTAAAAGCTTCCAATACTGGAGTCTGAAGAATTGCAAGATCTTGCAAAGCTGTAGATGATCCAGTTTCAAACAATGAATAATTGATTTCATCATCGGAAAGTGCGAATTTAACAATTGAAAATTTGTTATTACCCAAGGCGAGTCTTCTTCTGCCTTCGTCTGTTAGAACGACATCCATAATGATGTCACCGCTGTTGTCTTGAAAAGCCATTTGTCTTTCTCCTATTCTCAAATAAATAGATTCTTTTAAAGTTTATTACTAAATTCGTCTAGAAATCCCAGGTGGTGGTGCAGGTGTTGCGAACGAATCATCTTTACTAATTTTAAAATTTAAATTTAAGTCAATTTTTTTACCAGTGTGTTTTGACGTGACCCTGACTTTTATAGTCTTTGTCGTTCCTTCTGCTAGTAAAGAGTTGTTGTCTAAAGTCCAGTTGTTTTGAGTCGGTTCTTCACCCTCCGGATAATTGAACAAAAGTCTTTCAAAATTTGGTTCAATTTTTACAATTCTTTTTGCATTCCTTGTATGCGTATGGGTTGTAGACTGAGTATATTCAAATTCTGATACGTTCAATTTATATTCATCAGAGTCTCTCAAAAGTTCTGCTTCATAAGTTATTGTTACATTTGACGGCGTACCATGATATGTTATTGCGCGAAATAGATAGTAATACTTTTTGTTTGGGATGATTTTGTCTTCAAAATGAGCAATTTGATTACTATGTTCTGTGACTCCTACTATTGGTTTTGTTGGAGGCGTCAGTTGCTCGTGCGGCTCTCTGCCTTGAATTATGACGTTTGTCGACATGTCTACGCGCGTCAAGAAATTATCAACAAAATCTAGACTAGATTGGGGACGTTTATCCATCCTGTATACTTCATAGATGCCAGAGAAGTACATTGGACTAAACTGTGTGTCTCCGGAGATTTGCAGTAGATCAATAAAGGCGCTATCGCTCTCTCTGAAGAGTCGCAACTCCCTGTTTAGCTCTCTATTGTTTTCACTAAAAACAGACTCGACTCTAAAAAAGCTTGGTCTAAAAATCATTTCAATTGATGATTTGTTTTTCTCATTATAAAACATGACTTCAGGAGGTAGGATAGGAGTGTCGACAAAACATGTTGAAAGATTTCCTACTTGAATTTCAAGTATCTGAAAGGAGGGTTCAACATTGACTTCTAAGAAAGCTTTGTATTTTGCATCAACCACGTCCGCAAAAACTGGTGGCGTTTGTTCCGCTGCGACTCCAGATTCAGAAAGCATTTCTCCACTATCGGCAGACATAAATAAATTTCTGTATGAATAAGAAGATCCTAAAATTCCCACTAAAGCTTTGATTGAATAGGAATAAGGTCTGGCATATTTTAATTGCGTATCAATCAGCGCGCTATCCATCGTATAGAATGTTTGAATTGGAGCACTAACTTCATCTAGATATTTCTCAATCTTATAGCCCATAAAAAATGTTGCACAATTCTTTGGATTGATTACCACGTCTTCATAGTTTCTCATGTTTGATTTTATAAAAGATCTGAGGTTACTTACAAATTGTATACTGTTCAATTGATCGACGAACCGATTTGCAACTTGATTTTGCCCCACCTCTTCTTCACGCAGCATAAAAATTTCATCTGGTCCTTCAGAAAAATTAGACATAAGATCGGAAAACAAAATGTTGGTTGCATTGTGTAGAGACGCATCAATGTTTTCGCCATCTAAGTTAAATGATCGAGTAAAAAAATCACTTTTTCTTTTGATCGATTGATAAATGTTTTTTGTTTTACCATGGTCTCGCAATGTTGCTCTAAACGAAGTTGCTAACTGACTAGGAAAAAAGTCAGGAAGTGTAATTTTGTAAGAATAAGGAAAAGAACCTGAGTCAAAGATAGGAACTGAAAACTGACCTGGTACACTAGTGATGTTAGTGTCACTTATAAGGTCAAAAATGTTTTTTTGTTTTCTTGCAGAGTCTTCAATTGAGCCAGAGTAGTTGTCAATTCTAGTTGTGAATTGGCCAAAGAGAGTCTCTAATTCGGTGGTTGTTGTTACTCTATAACTGTCTTCATCAAAAAAAGTTTTGATGTCAGATACTTTTGCAAGATCTGGTGTTAAATCCTTATAAGGATAAGACAATAGATTATAATTTAAAAGCTGAGTTGTTGGGTACTGCTTACTTAGGTCTTCATACGCGGGGTCATGAAAGTTTTTCATCAACTCACCTTCAATGTTTGGCTCATGCCACATAAAAGTGTGATCTAAGAATGTAGTGCCAACACTAATTTGGGACGCACAATATTGCCTCCACTGAGACTGGTCACGAAATTCAGATTCATTTCCTTTAATAGCAATGTTAAATCTTTTTCTGGGAATCAAAAAGTAATCATTTAGCTGAACCGGTTCAATAAAGAACTGATTTATCTTGTCTTCCGTTAAAGATCTAAAACTTTTACCATAGGCTGTAGGTTGCCCTAGGTTATCTAGCACATCTCCAAAATATTTACCTATCTCTTTTCTTAGTTTATCAGGGGCAGTTGACGGAGAATTAACAAAATTCTCTGTATCTACAACTATAGTTGACATTAATAGGCTCCTTTAGGTGCTTGTGGTTGAGGGAACTGTGATGGTGATGAGGTTTGCTCATCTATTTGTTCTGCCGTCATGCTTCTCAAATAATTTAAAACACCAGATCTAGATTCGTTTTGCTTTATAATGTGAGATGTTTGAAACTTTCTATTTGCTGAAGATACATCAATGGATGTATCCGGAAAGCTTTGGTCCAAATTAATAGAGCTCATTTTTATCTTCCTTTTAAAAACATTAGATTATTATAAATAGTTGGCATGAATTTATCTTTTACAATTCCTAAAGTAGGTACTTCGTAGTGATATGCTTTTGCTATCATAGGTACACCAGAGTTCAGAGCTTCAGAATTCATTTCTGTCATGATCGGCCTGTAAACGTCTAAAAAGCCCATCTCATTCTTTTCAAAGCCAACAATACCTTTGACCATAAATAAATTCATTTGTGTCTCTTGGATTATCGGAGAAGTATCAGCATTCTGGAGTGGGTCAATTTTAACAGGTATGCCCTCCACCATCTTAGGTTCGGGTGATGAAAAATTTGATGTCATCATGAACTTGACTTGAGGCGGAATCATTTTTAAATCGATTTTCTTTTCATTTACCAATTTGCGAATTCTAGATTGAGGGTTGGCAAACTGTATCTCTGCAGCTGTTGTCAAAACCTGTGGAGATGTCAATAGTTTTTTTGGAATGATGTCTGCTACAACTCGAGTTATCTCTTTGAACTCTTTAGCTTTTTTTGTTTTTGAAAATTTTAGGAACTGTCTTGGATTATCGGTCACAAAGTAACTGTCATCTCCAAGATACAATCCTGCATCGACGAGAGGATCCACAGTTTCTTCTGTTGCTCTTACCAAAATTGTTTTAGTTGGTGGCGCGATTGTGAGATTAAAGCTTGTTAAAGACTTGTTCGACAATCCTGTTGCCCCTACAAGGACAGGAAATACCGATGCTTCCATTTCTTTTGCTCGGATAGACTTTGCCATTCGGAACTCTCTAACATCGTCTGGGGACATGTTTATGATCCCTCTAGACGTTGTTATCGTTCTGCTTCCCATTACTAAGTTTGAAGGAGTTAGGAATGAAGAGTGTGACTGTGGATTAACAAAGTCTGATCTTTCTGGATTATTTAGAAAGCTACCTCCCTGCAAAGACAAGGAAGGATAAAATTTGGTTTGCTCATTGTTCACTCTAGATGAGTAATCAGCAACGGTATAGAAGCCAAACCCTTTTTTATTCTCAGAAAATACATTGTAACCCAAAGGCTCTTTTTCTATTCTGTGTTTTTCATCAGTTGTTGTTTCGATGGTCAAAACTTCGTTTTTTGAATTTGAGATTTTTGATTTATTACCAGAAAGAAAAAGTTTATTGCTTTTTAAATCGTACGCCTTAATGATTGACTCATAAAGATTTGAAAATCTTTTTGAAAGATTTAAAATGCTTTCCGGATTTGTTTTGCGAGTTGGCAAAAGGATGTCAAAAATTTCTTTGTAAACACTCTTATTTACATTGTTGCTCATCAGTTGAGCAGCATTGTAGAATGCAATCGCAGCTTGACCAAACTCTGACTGCTTGGGTTTTCTACTATTTATCCTTATTGTTGTTTGTCCTGGATCTATTAGTTGATCCATAATTGATGATGAAAATGATTTTTTAAACAAAAGCTTTTCGTAATCATAATTCTGGAGAACATCAGAATAGTAACTTGAAATAAAATTTGTTGACTTGTTCAGTAAGGAGACTAGGTCAACGACATACTCTTTAAAAAAAGTATCGATTTTTAAATTGATTCTGTATCCAATTTCCAACAAAGAATCTTGATTTTTTAGTCTGTCTGTGATAACAAACGTTTTTACACCCATTCTTTGAAATGTAGGTATCTCTCTGACCGCAGATACTAATGTCGCGTCCCTTAGACCGTCAACCGTGGGATTGTTGGGGTCAAACATTTGTTTTGCACCAGAGTTTTGTTTTAAATTTTTTCTGTCAAAGTCAAACTTTTTTCCACTTTTTGTTGTTGCTCTTTCTTGAGTTAGCAAGCTGTTGTTCTCAAATGTCAGTACGGCTATCTCTTTTTCTTTAAATTCGTAAGAGTCTTCAACAAGAACCATCAGTCGATTTAAGTGTGGCTTCTCTTTGATTATTTCTTGACGATAGACGGCTCCACCTACTATCTTGGTTGAAGAGTTAATCTTGTCAAATAACACTCTATTTCTTTTTATCATTTCTCGAGCAATAGGGGAAACGTCAAGTGCCAATGTGTTTTCGTTTAGATAACACACGGAGATTACATCGTTTTCCTCTGTTTGCGTCTCTATTGTCATTCTCAGAGATTTTGTCATAATACAGTGTCTCCTAAATCTTGAAGTACTTGCGTAGCTAGCGCTTGTGTTTGCACTTCTGATATTTTATAATTAGGTTCTTTAACATAGACCAAGCCTGAGTGTGGAGCGTTTGTGTGTTGAGACCCAACCATGAAGCCTCCGTTGTGCTCATGAACAGGTCCGCCATACTCTTCATTTGTCGCTGAGTTGTAGAAATACCCAGATTCAACAGATAATTGCCCAGACGCAAAAATTTTCTCACCTGTCAAGGGGCCGTAGTATTGATTGAATAAATCATTCTCAAAACCAAGCTCATCTACATAGCATGAACAAAAAACACTCAAAGTATTAATTGTTTCACTTGGTATTTCATTGAAAGGAATCGTCACAGAAAATTTGTCAGAAGTTTGGGAATACGGTGAGATAGCAAAATCTAATCTAGAAAGATTTGTGATTTGTTCTAAGTTGTCTTCTAAATAAAGAGTGTCTACTCCATTAATTAATTTTGAAATCTTTGTCGGGTTTTGAACCAGACACAGCTTGATTTTCAAGTCAATGTCATTTCTATACCAAGATCTTCCAATTTCTTCAACGTGGTCGTACATACTTAAGGTCACAGAGACAGTCTTCCCTGTTGTGCTTGAATTTACCCTTATTGTATCAATGTATACATTTGGTAAGTTTTCATTTCCAATTAATTCTAAATCCATTAGCAATCCTCCAGATCATCAGGACCAACCTTAGTAGAGTAAATATCAAATCTTTCAGTTCTTTGATCCGGACAAATTAATTCTTCATCTAAAAAGTTGCTATTAATTTCCAATTTATCTACGGCCTCGCACAATTCTTCTTCAGGTATTAGTTCATCTTTTGTGATACTAAAAAAATAATCAACAAAAGATGAGTCTTGCTCCGAATAAGACATCATTGATTCATCTATTTCTTCATTTACACTAGTTTCACCATCAATTAAAATATCATTAACAATGTATGAAAGCTCTTTTCGAAACTTGAGTTTTCGCAGTGATCCAGTTTGCATAACTTCAAAAACTTCAATTTCAAAATTTTCTTTTTCATAAAACGAATTAAACTCTTTGAGATGAATAATTGGCTCTGTAAAGGAGATTTCTACATACCTGCCGTCTGAGAAAGTCTGAGAAAAAAATTCTGATTCGGGTATAGGGTTGTCCAATACATTTTTCAACGTTGCATTGAATGACATGTCAACTTCTACCTGTGGGATAAAAACGCTTCCACTTAGAGACTGTTGCCCGTGCGTATTTGTTAAATCGACCTGATGGACCATCTGGGAACTGGAGATAAAGCCTTGCAACATAGTTACTTGAAAGTTTGGATACTTGTCCGAAGAATAAGACGATCTGCCGAGAGGAGAAAGGCAGTTTTGCTTTTGGTCCATTTTCTCGACTACTTCTCTTTGGTACTCAATGCTGATTGGCTGTAGGTACTCTACTTCTTGCCTTGGAGATCTCCCCATTTTTAATCTTGGAGTTTCTGATGTGATTCTTTGATGCGAATCTTCCTGGGCTTCACCAGAGCCAGATAGTCTGTACACAACGTCATTATCGACAAACTCGTAATACTTTGGATTAAGTTTGCCAATTGAGTAAAGATATCTTCCATAAGGAGTCAATTCAACGCTCATTACTTCTGTTTTTTTATTAAAAAATGTCATTGTGTTCTACCTCCTTAGAAAAGTGAAAAGAATGAGCCCATACCGGCATTCGAGTTTAGACCGTAGCTCGTTACTAGTTGAGTTGAGGCATCGTATAGTGGGGTCCCACCCAAAGAATCTCCACCTAGGCCTGCGCCACTAGTACCACCAGCAGAACCAGCGACTTGGTATGAAGCATTAAGAGATGGGCCACCACCTTGACCAAATTCTTCTGCTGGAGGTCCTTGATTGAGCATGCCGGTCATTTGCTCTGTTGGGTTGCCCATAAGATCAAAGCTAAATTCTTCTTGATCGATTGGCATGAATGGTCCAGATCCACCAACGAAAGTGTTAAAGAATGCTGCTGGTCCGCTGGCTAGTGCATTGGCATAGTTCCCTACCAATCCTGATGCTGGAGCACCACCTGCTTCTCGGACGACATCCATCAATTGAGCAGCTTGGGCTGCGGCTTGATCGACGACTTGCATTTCTATTTCCGCAGCAAGCTGCGCGCCTTCTTGTTGCTCCTCTACAGTCTTAGCTAATGCTTCTTGATTTTCATTGAACTGCTCAGTAGCTTCCACGTACTCTTCTGCCTGTTCTTCAAAAGCTTCTTGTTCCAAAATGTCGTCAAGTTCTGCAGCTGCACCCATGTCAATTTCAAACGTTGCATCTGACGGATCTGCATTTTGTGCAACCCATGCTGTAGGGTCGGCTGTTACAGCACTCCATTCCGGAATGTTATCTGTATAATTAGAGAAGTCAGCGTTTCCAATTTCAACTTCAGCATCAATCTTCGCCATCTCAATAAGAGAGAAATAGTCATAAGGCCAGTTAAATTGAAAGTCTGAAGTAGATCCAAACTCATCCACATCTGCTGTTGCTGATTCTGGATCCGTGTTAAGATCGAAGTTTGATTTTACAACTTTCTTAAAATAGTTTGAACTAGCTCTTTGTTTGACTTTAAATACCATCCACTGCAATCGGTTTGGAAGATCGATTGAATCGTTCCCTGCTTCGCCTCCGGACCCTAGAAGCTCTTTTTTCAAAAGAGGGTGTGTGATTGCAACTTCGGCTTCTTCCATTGTCTCTCCAATTGTTGGAGGTAAGTTTTGCCAAATGTCAGCAAGGTCTTGTTGATTAAGAGTGTGCTTAAACTCAAAGATGTACATCGCGATCGGATCAATTCCACCGAACTTTAAGAAGTCAAAAGACGGTGGCATAACAAATTTTTCCATTTTTCTTAACTGCAATAGAACTGATCTTCCAATTTGAGATTCTGCCGCTCCTTGCGTCAGTGATTCTACGTTGCCATTTTTATATGATCTAATTTTTTGTTCATCTAATTTAAAAAACTTTCTTCTTCCATTTTCTTTTACAAATGGTACAGCAACAACTGCTTCGGAAATCTCTTTTTTCTTTGCAATCTTTCCAAGTTTTGTCGATACTCCATTGAAACCTAAGAAAGAAGAAAGGTCTCTCATGACTTCATTGTTTGCCTTGTTCATAACTTGAGTCTGGTAATTCTTAGGAATCGGTCCAACCTCCAAGAATACCCCATCTCGTCTCTCAGGTATTCTTCCGTATTGATGCCACATTCCGCGTGGCACTGATTCTGAGCCGTAAACCGGTACAGATAACAAACCAGCCTCTGCTGTGATGTGATTGAAGTTAAGCATTGGCGTTTCAAGCTTAGGTTGTATAATCCACCTAGAATCTTCGTTGACACCAGAGTCAACAATAATTTGCCCGCTCACAGATCCGCCACCGGAACCTCTTTTACCAGCGCGCCCTAATCCATCAACAATTACAGATGCAGAAAGTTGCATTGCATTTGCATCGATGTTTGCAAGTGCTTGAGGGCCCATTGACCAATTTACAGTCACACCACTAGAAGTGATATGGGTTTGATCAAATCTTGTAAACTGATAGGTTGCTTTAGCTTGCAAGTCTTTCAAGGACACTTCCTGACCACTACCGGTAATGATAATGTCGCACCACGATTCTCCGTGATAGTACGGAGGGGTGAATGGAAAGTTAAATCCTTGAAACGAGTCTCTTTGGTACTCAACTTTATTTGATCCTGATCCTTGCAGATTAAAACCTTGAAGATCAAACAAAGCAGGGCTATAAGAAGCTGTGTTAAATTCAGTGATGCCAATAGTGGGTGGGCCAAATGCAGAAGGTCTAGAATACATTGTAAATGTTTCTCGTGATGCAAGACTACCTGTGACTAAGATGTCTTGAGGCGGAGAGTAAGGAAACTCAGTATTATTTCCATGATAAACCAAGGGTCTTGCTCGGTTCATGGATCTCCGCATCTTGATCCTCATTGCATAAACAACGCCATTTTGTAAAGTTCCAATTTGAGACTGTTTCTTTGAAACGAGAGATGACATGTTTCCACCTTGCAAAAAGAAAGAAGGAATCTCAGCAAAAAAGTTACTAGCCATGGCAGAATAAATCTCAGAACCTCTTCCTCCAAACTGAGCAGATGAGCTCAGATCAGAATAAGGATGTGGCTCATTTGAAGCAATTCTCGTATTAGCAATCAGCCCAGGATTTATAATAGCCTCAAAAGGAATTCTTTGGTCAAAAGATGCACTGATAAAATAATTTGCAGGTTGACTTTCTCTAGTGTCCGATCTGGTTTTCATGGTCTTTGTCAAAATTGGGTAGTCAACAGCGATTCCTGACTTTATCGTATTAAAAAGAATACCAGGAGCAAACAAAGTATTATATACAGGCTGAGTCCCTAAGTTATAATTTTGAACTTCATGCCCAGCGCCGGCATACACTTTAATGTCTTCATTACAATCATCATAAAATTTTTGAACCAATTGACTCGTTCTTTGACATGGGTAAAAACCTTCGTAAGGCAAAAACTTTTTAAGAACTTTGCACCTAAGACTAAGTACAGTGCCGTTCGTAAAGCCTTCGTGGTCTTCTTTGATTATTTCAAAGTTCTTCATGAATTCTGTATTAGAGTAAATCTCATAAAACTGTGCCTTGGAAGAATCTTCTGATCCAGAAATGCCTCCAGATACTTCAAATAAGTCTTGTTCAAATAAGTCATTGGCTTCAAATAAGTCTTCAAATTGAGTAGAGATTCTAAATTCGGGTAAGACAGTATAGTTTTTTCCTTTGTTTTGTATTTCTTGTGCAAAGTCGGAATACGAATTATAGAACGGTTTTTTCTCAGAAGTAACATAGACTCCAGGTCTAGTTCGAACTTGCCTTGTAGATCCTGCTTCCCACAAAGCGCCGCCTTGGTACCTTTTAACGCCTGCCGCCGCTAATGTTCCAGTTTGAGGAATCAACATTCCACTGGGGTTTGCAAGTGCCTGAGTTGATCGCAAAGCGCCAATTCTTCTAGAATATAAGGGACCAGGACTAAACATTCTGTTTGCGA
>CEOC01164544.1_pt1 | contig 13180 bp, 6 predicted proteins | sample 356191 | NCBI WGS metagenome assembly CEOC01 (sample SAMEA2619952, study PRJEB7988) | marine metagenome | biome: marine biome (ENVO:00000447); feature: deep chlorophyll maximum layer (ENVO:xxxxxxxx); material: "saline water (ENVO:00002010), including plankton (ENVO:xxxxxxxx)" | depth 17 m
ATGTCCCAGAGTTCTTCATCGGCGGGTTGATTCCGTATTGCGAGGATTTCTTGGAAATGTTCGTACGACGCCCAGACTTGATGGCCACGAAGATTGATGCCCTGGTGAAGGCGATGAGCGCTTGCCATGCTCTTGAGGTCGACCCGGTAGAGTTCACTGCGACCTCGGAGGGCAAAGTCATCACGTATTTCATCCACTTTCTTTAGAGCCATAATCTCGTTTTCATGGCGGGTTGATTGGTGAAGATGATGCTTGTGGAACAAAGCGCGTTCTGCTATTTCCCGAGGTTGTGGGTCGACCACAGCTCCTCGAATCATTCGTTCGCCTGTGAGTTTGAAGCCGATGCTTTCCAATGCTTGCCGAGTGGTGTCATCGAGGGATGTAATCGGTTCGCTATTGAAATTTGAGAGAACAGAAACATCCACGAGTTGGGCGGCGTGATTCTCAAGCAACACTTCGAAAGCCTGACAGAATTCGTCCAAATAGGCCGTAGGAACGTGAAGATCCTTAATTTCAAGATAGTCATTGACTTTGAACATCAACACTTTGCCAATGGGGTCAACACCCTTGAAGATGGGAAGGTACCAACCTCGGTCCAGAACGCTGCGTACTTCCCAGATGAATCGAGAAACATACGGGTCAGATTGGGTGAGAATACGAACCGTTCTGTCTTCTCGTCTCGGCCTCATCAATTCGTCAACCTCATCGGGTGCACAGAAGAAGGCCTCGGGTTCTGGAACCAAAGCCATCACTTTCGCGATGCGTCCCGATGATTCTAGATTCATCAACGCAACCGTCAACTCCTCAAAGCTACGTGAGACGTAGAATCGTAGCGTACTGGCTTTCACCGGACCCATGCGACGGATGACTTCTTCCAGCGCATCCTCAAAGGAAAGGGCAGGATAGACGTCTTGGACTCGATGGAACAAGGACAAGCGACGACGACGCCCTGCGACTTCTTCGAATTGTTTCACCACAAGCATCTGACGCTCGAGGTTGTTGAGGGCGTTCTTCAAATCCCGTTGGAGGGATTTGTGTTCATCACCTTTAGGATAACCTTGCATAATCTCCTGCCGAGTGACGTTCTCGCCCGGTGGAATTTTACTCAAAATCTCCTCTTCCATCGGACCCATCCACGGTTCAGGCTTCAAACCAAGCAACATCGAGATGTTTCGTTTGGTGGTGTAGCCGATGCGATTGTGAAGCAGCCGGCCCATGATGACATCCGAGTCCAACTGAACATCGGTCCAATCGTTGAAAGCAAACTCGCCAACTCGATAGAGCAATTCCTGCTGTTTTTGGAACAGTACATGTTCGTTAAAGGCGGTGAAACTGTCTTCGTATTGGTGGAATGATTTGTCCAAAACCATGTTCTGAATCCACCGGTATTCAACCACTTCCTCCTCGCCGCCGGTGAGTCGATGTTCGTCGATTTTGAGGATGTACTCGGCATCGTTGGTTTGGATGAAGAAGCCGACGGAAATCACGTTCCGACCTTCCAATTCGTGAAGGTTGCGTTCGATCAGGGTTTGAGGGAACGGAAGACGCTCAACCATTTCCTCTGATGTTTTTGGGCCCTCTGAGCCCAGCATTTCGATGATCTTGACCCGCAGGGCTTCTTGAGGGTCACCAAGGACACGTTCTTCCCATTGCGTGGGTTTCGTACCGTCAAAGGCCGTGGCTATTTTGTAAGACAAGCCTTTGGTGTGGAGTTCGAGCAAATTCTCAACGTCCTTCCCCCCTGCGACAGCAAGACAACCCAGCGTCCCGTGAATTTCGGCCATGTAGGGAGCGAACCATTTCCCATCGAGTTCGTCTTGTCCAGTACCGTCTAGTTTTGTGATTTGTCCGGATTGACAAAGTTCTTCCACCCAACCTCGAATGGTATCAAGTGGAATATTGGCGAGTTTTTCTTTGTAGAGCGGATTGTTGAATTCACGGTCCAAACCGCCACCGTGGCTCATCAAACGGAACAATTGCTTCGCATTGTTCGGCACGGGTGCTTTATCGGCGTAGTAGGTGCTGAGTTGCTCACTCGACAATTCGGTGGCCAGCGACCTTGTGCCGAGGAGTCGTTGCAAGATACTGGGGTCAATGTCTTTGACGAGGAACGCACGTGTTTTCATCGACATCAAATCTTCAAACGCCGACATGAACAGCGACATGCCCAACCTCGATGGGACGACCACTTTGGTGTGGACGATTCGTGCATCACCTGAGACACATGCTTTGAGGAAGGATTCGAGACCGATGAGGTCAATGTCGCCGAACATGATCTCGTTCTTCGCTTCCCGCATCAACAAACTGCCGTCCATGGTTCGGTGTTTCTGTAAGAGCGCTTCTGCTCGTTGTTGGAATTGTTGTGGACTGATTTCTTCGGCACCCATGCGCTTTGGAATGATGAGCGAGCGACCGGAAACTTCCCTGAATCGCTTGGCGAAGATTTGGGTGTTGATGATGTACCGCTCGATGACATCCAAGTGATTGTTCTCTCTGAAAGCACGGTACATTTCACCTGGGTCAACCTCCTGAGAAGTTTTCAGGAGCAAGCCGTTTTCATCAAAGGACATCTCGATGACAGCAATGTTCCTGGCCTCAGCAAGACCGGCCATGAAATAACCCAAGGCGGTGTTGAATCCACGACCTCTGCAAGTGGTGATCATGTAGGTTGGGAAAGCACCGCTGATGACCTGTTCAACCAAGATGCGTCGTGAGTCAGGAACCTGAAACGAATCAAGGGAATGTTCCTCCAAGTGTCGAGCGATGGCATTCGCCACTTCGTTGGATAAGCCGTAGACATCCCGCAGGAGCATACGAGGGTCTTGTTCGCGTCGCAAAGCAACGATGCAGTGTCCAATCAAATCCAACAGCGCTTGTGAAAGCTCCCGGCTTCGGCTTCGTGCTTCGCCAGACCACGATGGAATGGTCGGGCGGTGTCCAGTGACGCTCGTGACGTTGACGCGAGTTCCCTGAATGTTCGTCACTCTGTAGGTCGAACCGCCCAGCAGAATGACATCGCCTGTGCGGAGGTTGGATACAAAGGAACCAGAGAGTTTTCCGAGAATTGAACCCTCAGCGTTGAACACCAAGTAGGAGTTGTCAGGAGCGATGGTCCCGATGTTCGTGTAGTAAATCATTCGAGAATAACCGCGCTTGCCGAAGATGTTTTCTTCCCAGTCGATCCAAATTCGGCGTTCATCCTCAAGCATGTCGAGAACTTCAATGAAATCATCGTACTCGAAATTACGATACGACCATGAATTAACAATGATTTCGTACGCCTCATCAATGTCCAATTCGTTGATGATTACCAACCCGATGATGAATTGAGCGACCACGTCCAAACAATTCTGTGGGAAGTCAAGACGGTCCATGTCTCCGGTTTGTATGGCGGCTTGTAACGCTGCAAGTTCAATGAGGTCGTCGACACCTGAAGGCAAAAACCGAGCCCTTGGAATTCCACCAACGTGGTGGCCTGCTCGACCTATACGCTGCAAAGCGGTGGCGATATCGCCCGGACTTCCTACCTGAAGGACCAAATCTACCGACCCAATGTCAATACCCATTTCCAGAGAAGATGAGGTTACGACAGCACGCAAGTGCCCGTATTTGAGTTTCTTTTCAACGTCCAAGCGGATGTTCTTGTCCATCGAACCGTGATGGCCAGCGACCAAATCACCGAGAAACGGCCTCAGTTTTTGGACGATGGTCTCCGTCATTTTTCGAGTGTTTGCAAAAACCAGCGTCGTGGTGTGGGCACTGATGAGGTCGGCGATGGCTTCGATGTTGTACTCGAGGAGTTTCGCCATGGAAAGGTCGCTGAATTTGGGATGGGTGATGAGAATGTCCAAATCCAATTCACGAGAACCTGAAATCTTGGCAATGGAAACCGAAGTGGGTTGACCTCTCGCTTCGCGGTCGTCGCTGCTAACGAGGTATTCGGCCACGGTCTCCAATGGCTCCATGGTGGCCGAAATCCCGATACGTTGAACGGGGTTCTTGAGCAGGGAATCAAGAAGCGAGAGCGTTAGAGAAAGATGAACACCACGTTTGGTCGAAACCATGGAGTGCAACTCATCGATGATCATGTATTCGACTTCACTGACGATGGGTTGGAAGCGTGGTGAAGTAATGGCAATGGCCAAGCTTTCTGGAGTGGTGATCAAAATATGGGGTGGCTTACGCAGCATTTTCTGTCGGTCAGATTGCGAGGTATCACCGGTACGCAGGCCAACACGAATCTCTTGAGCACGGTCAGGAAGGTAGTTTTCGGTGATTTCATTCAATGGACCGATGAGGTTTCGTTGGATATCGTTGGCAAGGGCCTTAATCGGTGAAATATAGATGGCGTGAACTTTCTTCTCCAGTTTGTTTTCCAAAGCGAGGCGAACCAACTGGTCGATGACCGTCAAGAAAGCCGTCAAGGTCTTACCGGAACCAGTTGGTGAGCAAAGCAAGAGATGTTGTTTGCCCATGATGGCTGGAATCGCCAATTTTTGGGGGCGAGTGAAGTCAGGAAACTTGTCCCTGAACCACTGACGAACAGGCGGACACAGCCGTTCATACAACGCCTCGGATTCCAATGGGGAATCCAAGTACACAATCTCTGCCATTTGTTTTTTCCACCCTATTGTGTTGGAGCGTACTGAGTATATAAAAAAACATTCCGCTGATTTGGAGAAACATCAAGGCCAGCGCGTCGAGCGTTTCTTCCAACGAACGACGGTTTCTGTTTCCGGACCTTCCGAATGAAAAACCAACGGAGAAATCGATGCATTGGGTGGCACTCCGACCTCATGCAGAGCATCGGTTGGGCAGGAACCAATACACGAGAGGCACCCGACACACCGTTGTTCAAGCACCACGACGGGGCGCTTGGCATGTTTGCGGCCTGGAGGGTTGAGTTGGAGGGGGAGAAGGGCCTCAAAGGGACAGTGCATGATGCACAGGTCACAGCCCGTGCAGTCATCTTCCACAATCGCCACCATGGCTTGACCCATGACACCGGGTCCTTGTGGGTGGCTATAATGCTGTGTCTCAAGAAATTGAGGCCCAGCCCGAACGGGGTGGTGAAGTTCATAGGTTCGCCTCATCAGCCAAGGCACGGAGGCGACATGAATGGCTGAGCAAGAACGACTTGGACGGTTGAGTGAAATGCTCAAACGACGAGGCTTTCTCCTTCCAGCGTTTGAGATTCATGGTGGCGCCAAGGGATTGTACGACTTTGGACCCGTTGGAGGTCGCATGCGGTCCCGCATCAACCAGCGATGGTTGGACCACTGGCTCCGTCTCGGCAACGTCGTGGAATTGTCGTGCCCTACGGTGACGCCCTACGCCGTTTTGGAGGCGAGTGGCCACGTGGGGGAATTCTCTGATTTCATGACACAGTGCCTCAAATGTGAGGAAGCGAGCCGAGCGGACACGTTGCTCGAAGGGCATCACCCCAATCCCGACGCCTTGAAGAAAGACGAATTGCAATCGCTGCTGTTCAAGATACGCCCCGCATGCCCGGCCTGTGGAGCACAAGAATGGAGCGACGTCACCGCACAGAATCTCATGTTCAACACCACCATTGGTGCAGGGCCCTCTGGCCGCCAAGGATTCCTTCGACCGGAAACCGCTCAAGGCATGTTCACCTCCTACGGCGCCCTGCTTCGACATTTCCGAGACCGTTTACCCTTCGGCGCCATGCAGGTCGGCAAAGGCTATCGAAACGAGATCGCCCCCCGGCAAGGCATGATTCGATTGCGTGAATTCAACATGGCGGAATTGGAGTATTTCATTGACCCAGAAGCCCCTTTGGACGATGATTTGTCATCGTGGGATGCCCACCCGATGGTGTTGATTTCCGACGGGCAAGAGCCTACGAAAATGACCCTAAGTGATGCATGTAAGCAAGGACTCATTCGCCACACAACCGTGGCGAAATTCATGGGTATCACGTGGGAGTTCCTGACCGACGTCGGCATTGACCCAGAACGCCTCCGATTCCGTCAACATGAGCAGGACGAAATGGCACACTACGCCATGGATTGCTGGGATGCTGAAATTGAAGGCAGCTACGGTTGGATTGAGTGTGTAGGAATTGCTCACCGTGGATGCTACGACCTTGAAAGCCATGAAAAGGCGACGGGGCGAACGTTGAGGGCTCGACGAGAATTTGACGAACCAAGGATGACTGAAATTGACGGATGGACCATTGACGGAGCAAAAGCAGGTCCGGCATTCAAGGCCCTGGCCGGGATGGTGAAGACCGCTTTGGAAGGCCTCCCCAAAGCCACCTCGTTCCCACTTGAGTTGGAACTACCAAACGGCGAAACCGTCCTGGTAGAGGAAGAACACGTCAAACCCAATCAGAAAACCATCAAGGAAACAGGAGAGTGGTACATTCCTCACGTGATTGAACCGGCCTTTGGCATCGACCGAATCATTTGGCATGTGATTGATCACGCCTACCACGAAACCGAGAAAAAGGGTGAACCATACTGCCTCATGAAACTCCAACCGAGTGTCGCACCCGTGGACTATGCAGTCTTCCCTCTGTTCGAAAAAGAGGGCATGGATGATTTGGCTTGGGACGTCCACCAGCGCTTGTGCCGGGCACCAGGTGTAGTCTCCATGTACGACGGCACTGGCTCCATTGGACGAAGGTACGCTCGTGCAGACGAAATCGGTGTCCCGTCATGCATCACCGTCGACCATCAATCCGTTGATGACGGCACGGTGACCGTTCGTGACCGAGACACGGGTGAGCAAATCAGAATGGCGATTTCGGACTTGATTTAAGCCGAACAAAGGCCATCAAGCCCCATATTCTTTCACGATTCCAAGTGAAGGTTGATGAACCCTCCAAACCATGTTCCTTCATGGGTCAGGCGAGTGATTGGACCGAGCGGCATCGTCCGCGCTCGGAACAGTTGCTCGAAGGCAACGAAGTCCAACGTCGCAAAATACGAGCATGGCTGGACGAATGGCAGAACGGTTCACCAAAGAAAAAAGCCCTGCTGCTCATTGGGCCACCCGGCGTAGGAAAAACGACCGTTGCTCGAGCGATTGCTGAAGACATGGGATGGAACGTGATTGAACTCAACGCCAGTGATGCACGAAACGCTGCAGCCATTCGAAAGGCGGCCACCAGTGGCGCCACCCATCGTTCGCTTTTCCACGACCCAACAGCGCCCCCCTCCCGCACACTCATCCTGCTTGACGAGGTGGACCATCTCTCTGGCGGCCTACGTCAAATCAGTCAGGAGCGTATTGAGAAGGCGATGACAGGCGATGATGAACGTCCGGGCTCTACGCTAAAGGGCGACTCCGGCGGGAAGGCAGAACTTCTACGCCTCCTTGACCAGACCAAGCAACCCGTCATTCTTGCCTGCAATGAAGAGATGGGACTGTGGGGTCGAAACTCCTCATGGAGAAACACGCGAGACCGCTTCACAAAGCACCTCTTGAAGATCAATTTTGTTCGGGCCAACGATGAGGCTTTGCGTCGAATTGCGCGAAGGGTCCTTCGGGAGGAAGGGATTGAATTTGAGGAGGCGGCTATTGATGCCCTCGCCCGAACCAATCACGGCGACTTGAGAGCACTCGTCAGAGATTTGCAGGTTCTTACCACGGGTTTGAACGGTGAATCGCTCACACCAGCGATGGTGAACGCTCATGCGGAAGCCAGCCAGCGGGATGTCAATGTAGAGATTTTTCCCGGGCTCGACCGCCTCTATAGAGAAAGAAACAGCGAAGTGGCAGCGGCGTTGATTCGAACCATCGACAAGGACCCATCCGAATTTCTCAACTGGGTCCACTGGAACAACGCCTCACTCTTCACCGATTCACCGAGCGTTCGTCGGGGCACACGAACACTTCTTCAAGCCGACCGGGCCATGATGGGCCGATTCCTCAACACCGCTCATCGCTCTACGTACTGGACCCAACACCTCACGGCTCTGGCGGCATCGACAGCGAATGCCGTACCCTTGGAAGGTCGCATTTTCCCGTCTTACCCAAATTATCTCAGAAGACGTGCTCCAGCTGGACGAAGCAGCATTGTTGAGAAACTGGCCGAGGTTTGCGGAACCAATCAATCAACCACGCGTGAAGAGTTTCTGCAACCTCTTTTTGCGCTTATGCAGGACGACCAACCGCTTGGAAATTCATCTGATTTTGATATTTCACTTGGACTTGGCCTTTCGGGCGAGGAGCACTTGTCACTTGCGGGATTGGCGAAAACACGCCGCTCATCGAAAGCCCTGCTGAAGGCCTATGAGGAGGCCGAGGACGTCCACAAAGAGGCGCTCATGATGCGTCTTGAAGAGGAGCGTTCCAAAGCGCTTACTTCTGAACCGAAGCCTCAAGAAGAACCACGAGAAAGCGTGATCGAGCAACCAGAAGACGAAGAGACACAGGACGATGACAAAGGCCCTTCACCTGGACAAATGACGTTGTTCTAATCCTTGGCAACTTCACGGTCCAAGATTCGCTTCACCATCGCCATTCCTTGACGCTCTCCGTCGGACTTCTCTTCACGTCGCCAGCTGTGAGGGTGGAGCACGATGATCGCCGTCAGCAGTTCAAGACGACCAAACCACATCAATATCGAGGTGAAGATGAGGGAACCTGAATTCATGCTCGCCCAAGTTTCGGTCGGCCCGTAGGCCCCAAGGGCTGGACCCGTGTTTCCAAGCCCTGAGGCTGCTACGGAAAGGATTGTCTCAAACGATGCATCGGGCATCATCATTGCAAGAACAATGCATGAGAATCCGAACAGAATAACCCAGATGAATAACATGCCAACAACGAGGCTGACTTGCTTTTGTTCAACGACTTCGTTGTTCATTCGAATCATGTGAATCTTCCGAGGTTGAGCAATGCGAGCAAGTTCCCTGAAGGCGACCTTCAAACCAATGCGGATTCGCATGAGTTTGAGCCCACCGCTTGTTGAGCCAGCACACGCACCGACAATCATCAACAAAAAGAGGATGATTCGGGCCACACCGGGCCAAGATGCATAATCAGCAGAAGCGTATCCCGTTGAGGTTCCGATGGAGAGAACGTGGAACAGCGTATCGAGGAGGGCCTCATCCATCGCCCTACCAACCAAGACAAGTGAGAAGGTGATGATGGCCACAGCCGAGAAAATATAGACCAGGTACGTGCGGAATTCTTCATCACCCAAAGCCGATTTGAAATCCCCAGAACCCATGAGCCACATGAGGGTGAAATTGACACCTGCGAGGAACATGAAGACGATAATGATGAGTTCAATTGTCGCAGAATCATAGTAAGCGATGCTGGCATCACGGGTTGAAAATCCACCGCTGGGCATGGTCGTGAAGGCATGGTTAACAGCGTCAAAGACCGTCATCCCACCAATGAATTTCAGAGCCAACATCTCGATGAGGGTCAAGAGAAGGTAAAGTCCCCAAAGAGCCATGGCTGTTTGTCGAAGTTTTGGGCGAAGACGAGAGAGAGAAGGTCCCGTCAATTCCGCACGAGCAAGGGCCATTCCTCCACCGATGATTCGAGAGAGAACGAGCATTCCCAACATGACAACCCCCATACCGCCCAACCATTGGGTCAGTGAACGCCAGAGGAGTAACCCTCTTGGCTGGGCGTTGATGCAGTCCGCTGTCGTTCCAGGGATGCAGTTTGGACTCATCGAATGTGAAAGGACGGTTGCACCTGAAGTGGTAAAGCCCGACATGGATTCAAACCAAGAGTTCACGAAGCCACGCAGGATATCGATCAACAGCGCATCCTCAACAAAGGGACCAACAAACACACCACCAAACCAATACGGCAGTGCTCCGATGAGCACGGTCAAAGGCCAAACAAGTCCAACACCGACGAAGGCTTCCAAATCACGTAGTCGCTGAGCAGAATCGGTTCGTGTAAACAATCCGAGCATCGCCGCCCCCATACCACCGCTGATGAGCATGGCGGGCACAAAGGCACGAAAAGCCAACGTCCATCCGTCAAGCCAAGCCGTGATGAGGCCACAAATGGCCAGCGGCGCAAGCAGGGCGATGAGGGTCCAGCCCAAAATCAAGTTCAGCACATCAGCGCGCATGATTACACCTTGAATCGTTTCTGAGCGTCAGCGACCTTCTCCTTCATGCAAAAGATGATCACCCGGTCGTTCTCGAGGAGAAGTTCGTCTGGTTGGGGGTCAAGAGATTCCCATGCACCCCCAATGTTTCGCCGTTTGATGAACGCCGGCCGCATCCACTCAGGGAATTTGGCCTCTGCAAGTCGCTTTCCGGCGAACTTTGCGCGCTCAGTCACCTTAAGCGTGATACCCACGACATTGGGGAGTTCAGCCAGGAGAGCATAATGCCCAGATAGGCTTCGGTGGACGTGAGAGAGGATGTTGTTGACGGCCACGCGATGTCGGTCAACAGCAAATGAAATGCCCATGCGTTGAGTGACTTTGACCAAGTCTGCATCGTACAACATCAGGCCGGTGTGAGGGACTCCCAAATCGGACATCATCAACACCGCAGCAATATTGGCGTGGTCATCAGCCAACGCACTGAGAGCAACGTCGTAGCCATCAATGGAGATTTCCTCAAGGACGCTCTTGTCCAAATGATCACCGTGAATCACTTCGATGTTGAGGTCCCCTCCCATTTTCGAACCGGCCAATTTGTTAGCCAGGTGGAGTTCCCGCTCAAGCACCGTGACGCTGGCACCGTGGCGAAGCCAATCTTTGGCCATCTTCGTTCCGATGGACGATGCACCAACAATGACAACTTTCGGATGTTCTGGGAAATACGAGATTTCATGGCCAAAGGTGATGAGGGCTGGATTGAATCCGTCCAAACCAATGACAGCAACGGCCAATCGGTCACCAACTTCCAGCACACTCTCGTCGTTTGGAATAAAACTACGCTGGCCATCTCGCTTGACGCCTACGATGTTTGGAAAAGCGTGTACAAAGTCATCCTTGACGTCTTTGAGTGGACGACCCACGATGTTTTGAGCCGTCTCACCAATGTCAAATTCAATGACGTAAGCGTCATCCCCAAACGGAATGACCTCCTCAATATCCGTGGACCTCAAGCCAGCGTTAAGTCGCTGGATGGCACCGTGCAGTGGATTGACGACGTGGTCAACCTTCGCCCATTCAAGCAGATGTCCTTGGTTGAATTCATCAACATAGGAAGCGGTTCGAAGGCGGCAAATACTCGTCAATTTGTCCTCCCCCTCTGAACTCTCCTGAGCGTGTTCTGCAATGGAGCAGGCGATGAGATTTGTTTCATCGGACGGCGTCGCTGCAACGAAGACACTGGCGTAGTTGATGCCGGCTTCCATGAGTGTTTCACGAGACGTGATGTTGCCGTTGACCACCAAACAGTCAAGGGATTGCGCATTGGTCACCGCTCGTGAGTCGTTGTCGACAATGACGATGTCGTATTTTTCGTTGGCAAGAGCTTTCGCAAGGGCAATACCGACACGCCCGGCCCCTCCAATAATTACACGCATGTTTTCCACACCTCACATCACTTCAGGATACATCTTGACCTTGTAAGTGCCACCGTTGAGTTCAACCGCACCGACCGTTTCGTAACTCTTGTCTCGGTCAAAATCACAAGGCTGAGAACATGAATCGAACGGATAGTAATAGCGATTGACAAGGCTTCCTGATTGGTCGACTTCCTCAACCCAGTCCAGGTAAGCCGTGGGGGTTGACAACAACCATTTGTTGTTGACCACGTCGACCTGAGCTTCCACAAAACAGGTTTGGAGAACGATGTTTCGCTCCTCACACCAGCTGTCCTTCAGCGGGAGTTGAATGTAGCCCCAAGCGTGTGCCTCCCATCCTTCATTGGAGAAGAACGGGTCGCCCAAGACGCCAAAAGCATACCATCCAGGCACACCGCGTGTGCGAAGAATGCTGAAGAAAGCGTTCGTCTGTTCGTCGCAATCGCCAGTGCCAGCCGCCAAACAAGCGGGACCTGAACGAGCAGGCGAGGGTGCTTCCCTGTCGTAGGAAACATAGGCGTGGAGGTAATCAAAGGTCGCTCTTGAGAAAGCGTAAGCGTTTTCCGAACTTCCTTCCGGTAATGTTGACGCGATGGTATCGGCTGTGGCCATGACGATGGCGTCTTGTGCATTGATGGCAAAGCCCGCACCAGGACCACGATCGTACCAGAGGCTGCTGCCAAATTCGCCCTGACGAACACCGTTTCCTCGTTGAGCAATATCAGAGAATGTTCCGGAATTTTCTGCGTTAATACCCATGTCCTTTCCGGCGATGCGGGCGTCAACTCGACCGTCATCCCACCACGAATAGGATACAGATTGCATGTGGAGGTTCAGGGTGTACCGCACATCACCGCTTGACTGAAAATTCGTACGGACCTTGATGCATTTTGCAAGTGGGCACTCTCCCTCATCATCGCCAACCTGTGGCCACCATACTTCATGGCCGCTTGGTGTCGTGATGGCGTTGGAGAAAGGACGGTCCGGCATACCGTCAAGGGGGACGTTGATGTCTTGTCCGTCAATGGACAAGGTAATTTGCAGCGTCTGTTGAAGAACGGTTGGTGTTACCTCGTCGGTGCCATCCGTGTAGGCAAACGACGAAGCCCCCATTAGGGTGGATTGAACCGTCGGAGGAATCAGGATGTTTTCAGTTTGAGATGAAGGCCCGTTGGTCGTCAAGTCATAGATCTTCGAGAGCGTGTACGTGGCCTCGTTGGGATAGACGTGGTAAGGAGCAAGTTGGGACTGAAGGAATTCTTCGACGCCGCCAAACTCACCGAAAACGGCTTCCTGGGCCTGTGGAGAGAGCATGATGAAGGCCACCAAGCCAAGCATGGCCAAACTACGGAAACGGTTTTTTCGGCGTTTCATGATGTTGCGTTGCCGACCCGTGTGGGTTTGAACCACGCCTCTTTGGGACGGTTTAGCAGCCATTTTGTAGGTGGTTTCTTTGTTGCCCTTTGACTTGCTGAACTGCTGTTCAAGACGATAACTACCTCGGTCGCCTTTCGGCAACACACGACCACACGAATAGCAAATCGTGTCGCCTGGCAGTGACGTACTGCGGCAGTAAGGGCAAGCACCCATGCTAATTGGCTCGGCTGGCGTCGTATAACGATTGTCCATGAAAACCCGTAGAAGTTTTGGATTTTATAGCACCTTTTTGGAGGTAAAAAAGAGAGTACTACGGACA
>CEOC01034900.1_pt1 | contig 13153 bp, 13 predicted proteins | sample 356191 | NCBI WGS metagenome assembly CEOC01 (sample SAMEA2619952, study PRJEB7988) | marine metagenome | biome: marine biome (ENVO:00000447); feature: deep chlorophyll maximum layer (ENVO:xxxxxxxx); material: "saline water (ENVO:00002010), including plankton (ENVO:xxxxxxxx)" | depth 17 m
AAATGATCAGTACTCTCTGCAGCAAAACCTATCAATTTCTGATTTGGTGATTTCATATTACCCAACTCATGAAGAATATCTGGATTGGGGATAAGGTTTAAATTTTCAGGAAACTTATTTTTTTTGATTTTTTTGTCCCCCAGGTATTCCGGTCGGTGATCTGAAACAGCGGCTGACATGATCGTCAGGTCACTTTCCGGAAATAAATCAACCAAGACTTCTCTCATTTGAATGGCCGTTTCTACAGGCCTGTAAATAATTCCTTCCGGGCGAGGCAACGCTACAGGTCCACTTACCAAAGTAACCTCAAATCCCATCTTTCTTGCTGCAATCGCTAATTCGAATCCCATTTTACCGCTTGATGGGTTGGAAACAAAGCGCACGGAATCTATCCACTCCCTTGTCGGACCTGCTGAAATAAGACATTTGATTGGCTTGGTCATTAAATTATTGGCGACTTATCATGAGGAAGCTCATATAAAGTACGCCCATGAGTATCAAGTCGGCAGAAATATCCAGTCCAAAGCGTGAAAATATGTTATTAAACCTAGGGTTTAACCTGCTCTTGCCTATTGTGATTCTAAGAAAAGGGGACGAGTGGCTTGGAACTCCCTTGGCAAATGTTACGGACAGTGCACCAGAGTCTGCTGTAGTGGGCTCGATTATTTTACTTTTAGCCATTTCTTTTCCCGTATCATATGGAATTCTTGATTTGGTTCGACGTAGAAAATGGAATTTCTTTTCTATCCTCGGTGCAATCAGTGCTCTTTTGACTGGTGGTATTGGCCTTATACCTGGAGCAAATGTTTTAATGTTCGCGATCAAGGAATCTGCCCTGCCTGCAATTCTCGGGGTAATCACAATCATTACCTTAAAAACGAAAAAGCCCTTAGTTCGATTATTTCTTTATAACCCTGAAATTATCAAAGTATCGTTGGTGGATCAAAAACTAACGGAACTTGGGACAAAGAACAATTTTGACAGGTTACTTGTAAAATGCACTTGGTTTATCGGTCTCTCATTTGCTGTCAGTGCCATTTTAAATTTTATACTCGCTAGGATGATTGTCGTGACAGAACCAAGTGTCGATAAGATTGCTTTCAACGATGAAGTTGGACAAATGATGGGGTGGAGCCTTCCAGTTATCAGTATTCCCTGTATGATTGTCAGCGGATATGCTTTTTGGCTTCTGATTAAAGGCATTAAGCAGTTTACCGGACTTTCTATGGAAGAGGTCATGGCACAGGCTCCTCCGGCCCCTAAACGTTAGTGCATTAATTACCTATCGCTCAATGCGACATAAGGGCGATGAGTCGACCCTTGATAAATTTGTCTTGGGCGGTGGATGCGCTTACCGTTTGTGGCAATTTCTTTCCAATGGGATAGCCATCCGGGTGCCCTGCCAAGAGCAAATAATACAGTAAACATATCGGTTGGGAAGCCCATAGCCTGAAGGATAATACCGCTGTAAAAGTCAACATTTGGGTACAGCTTGCGAGCGATAAAATATTCATCCTGTAAGGCAGAGCTTTCCAAATTACGGGCGATGTCTAAAATTGGACTTTCCACTCCAAGAGCTTCAAGGGCTTGATCACAAGCACTTTTAAGAATCTTTGCACGCGGATCGTAGTTTCTGTAAACACGATGCCCAAAACCCATTAAACGTGACTTACCTTCTTTGGCAGACTGAATAAATTGACTGCCATCATCACCCGCAGAATGGATTTCATTAAGCATCTTAATCACAGCCATGTTGGCTCCTCCGTGAAGTGGCCCCCAAAGAGCTGATACAGCCCCTGACAAGGAAGCGAAAGCGTTAGCACCTCCGGATGCAATCATACGGCAAGTGGATGTTGAGCAGTTCTGCTCATGATCTGCATGTAAGAGAAATATAAGATCGAGAGCATTGCTTACCGCAGGATCTATAGACTCAGCAGATTCATTTCCGAACATCATATGTAGAAAATTCTCACAATAGGAAAATGCATTGTTCGCAGATGGAGTATTTTCCGACTTAGAAGAACGAAAAGTTTTTGCTGCAATGGAGGGAATTGCAGCAACAATCAAAGAAGCCGCTTCCTCAAAAGATTCAATATCTGCGGGGCGCGTATTTGTGCTTAGATGAGGAAAGCATCCACCCAATGCCTGAAGAGCAGCACTTAAAACACCCATCGGGTGAGTATTTCCCGACATAGTTTTTATGATCTCTTCAACCGAAGAAGGGAGAGACGAGTGGGAAAAAACTTTGGTTTTAAAATTATCTATTTCCGAGGAACTCGGAAGTTCACCATTAAAAAGAAGCAAACATGACTCTAAAAAATTAGATTTTTCAGCCAACTCAGAAATATCGAATCCACGATATCTTAGAATTCCCTTATCCCCATCAATAAATGTAATATCACTTTCACATGATCCGGTATTTCCATAACCGTCATCAAAAGTGATATATTGGCTTTCTTTGCGAAGGGTGCTGATATCAATGGCGTGCTCATTTTCAGTCCCAACTAAAATGTTAAGTGGAAAATCTTTATCGCCGATAGTTAGGGTAGCTTGTTTTGACATCTGTTAGGGTAGGTGGGGGTTAAACTACCTTTCTGCCAACCTTAGACCAATTTTTCAAGAAAGTTCCTGTATAATTTTAATCCTTTCTCCTGACTCTTTTCAGGATGAAACTGAGTAGCAATACTGTTTCCAAAACGAATACCACTAATAAAATCATATCCGTACGAGGTTGAGTAAGTCTTTAGATTACTTTCGGTATCGCAGACATGGTAGCTATGAACGAAATAAAATTGGTCTCCTTTTTCAATCCCAGACATGAGATCATCACCCGAATCATTATTCCAATATACCGAATTCCAACCCATGTGAGGGATTTTTAAACCAGAATTTAATCTAAATCTTTTTACCTCACCATCTACCAAACCAAGGCCGGAAGCCTGTCCCTCTTCCGAGGATGAAAATAGCACTTGTAGCCCAAGGCAAATTCCAAAGTAAGGTTTATCAGCTTCAATCCACTTAATGATAAACTTATCTAAACCAGTTTTAACCAGACTCTGCATGCATTGATCAAAGGTGCCCTGGCCTGGAAAAATTAAGGCATCAATATCAGAGAATTCAATTGGTTTATTGATTAAGGATACTTTTGCCCCCGTGCATTCGAATGCCTTAACAACACTACGCAGATTACCAGTTCCATAATCTATAACCCCAACTCTTTTCATTTAAGATAAGGTTCTCTTTCGAGCTATTTCGAAAGCGTGCCTTTCGTCGAAGGCACCTGACCCGCAAGCCTTGGCTCCGGTTTAGTGGCCATATCCAAGGCTTTTGCGAAGCCTTTAAAAATCGCTTCCGCAACATGATGCGGCTCTTCTCCATGTTCTAAGCGTATGTGAAGATTGCAGGCCACCTCATTCGCAAATGCCTGAAAAAACTCCTTAAAAAGATGAATGTTAAAATCGCGCACCTGTGGGTTTTGGCAATCAACTTTATAAACTAAATACCCTCGATTACTGATATCCATGGCAACAGTCGCAAGGGTTTCATCCATAGGGAGAACAAAAAAGCCATATCGCTGAATTCCGGCCTTATCCGACAAAGCCTGCTTAACCGCTTGTCCCATTGCGATTCCCATGTCTTCAATTAGATGGTGGTAGTCGACATCTATATCTCCTTTGGCGGTTACTGATAGATCAAAAAAGCCATGCCTAGCAAAGAGTTGAAGCATATGGTCCAAAAAAGCTATGCCTGTGGAAATTTCTGCATTACCGGTACCATCTATATCAAGCTTGAAAGAGATTTTGGTTTCCTGAGTATCTCTAGTAATTTCAGCTGTTCTCATTTAGCCAGTTTTTAATGGTTTGAATTAATGTAATCATTTGATCCTTTGTCCCTATACTGATTCTTATTTTAGACTCGGTCAAACGATGATTGGAAAAATATCTGACAAATACATTTTGGCGCTCAAGGTATTCAAACAAAGACTTAGCAACTTCCTTCCCAACTTTACCGCTCCTAGTGACAGGCTCTGTAAAAATGAAATTTGCCTGACTCTCCACGGTTCGCCATCCAAGAGAAGTAAAGAATGTATGGGCTTTTTGCCTTTCATTGAGGATTTTCGCCTTACAATCCTCAAAGTAACTCTTATCTAACAGAGCAGCATGTGCTGCTGCTTGCGACATTCTGTCTAGGTTATATACCTCTCTGACATTGTCCAGAACCTCAATGATTTGCGGAGAAGAAACTGCATACCCAACTCTTGACCCAGCCAAGGAATAAGACTTAGAAAAAGTGCGCGTAACAATAAGATTGTCCGCTTCGAAAAGAAGAGGGATCGATGTATCTTCAGCAAAATCGGCATATGCTTCGTCCACGACAAGTATTGCTTGAAGACCATTAAGTATTTTTGCTATTTCAGCTTGAGGAAATGACAAACCACTGGGTGCATGTGGATTGGTTAAAAAAAACAAATTTACTCCGCTCGAGATAATTTTTTCCAAAGGAAGACCAAATTGGTCATCGCTAAACTCAATGAGAGACAGACTAGATCTTTGAAGAGAGGTCAATGTGGGATACAGAGAATAACTTGGGTTCAACATTCCAACCGAGCGTTTCGAATCTGAAAAGGCACGAACACATAAATTAAGTAAATCATCAGAACCATTTCCTATAATTACTTGGCTTTGTTCCAATTGATGCTTTTCCGCAATGAGTTTTCGAAGATTGGAAGATGTGGGTTCCGGATAGTAATGCAGTCTTTTAGTCTCCTCTAGAACGGCATTTGCAACCGAAGGACTGGGAGGGTAGGGATTTTCATTAGTATTCAGTTTAACCAAGTTGCCTTCACTTTTAGGCTGAAAACCGGGAATGTAACTCTTTCTTGAAAGAATTTCAGGAGGAACAAACCTCTTCAACCAGTCATCCATTTGATTTAATCCTTTTTTAACCGAATGGAAATTGAATTCCCATGACCATCCAACTTCTCCATGTCCGAAAAGAGTAGGGCAGATCTAGATGCCTTTTGAAGACTGGCTTCATCATATTGTATGATACTGGTACGACGGAAAAAATCTTCTATTCTCAGACCGGAAGAAAAACGGGAAGAACGACCAGTGGGTAGCACATGACTTGGACCTGCGACAAAATCACCAAGAGCGGTGGCACTGTAATGACCCAATAGAAGAGCACCGGCTGTATTGATTTCTTTCTGTAAATAACCCAGGCTTTCATCCTTTACCTGTAGCTCCAAATGCTCAGGTGCAATGAAATTAGCAACCCTTACAACATCTTCAAGATCTTCACATAGAATAGCTAAAAAACCCTTCTGAAAAATATTTAGAATCGATACGCTGTGAGAAAGTTTAGGTATTTGATCCTTTATTTCGCTAACTATATTTTCGAAATTTACTTCTTTAGTGAAAATTAAATAAATTTTTTCCTTACCTGATCCATGTTCAGCTTGAGCAATCAGGGCTGCTGCAATGTGAGCAGGCTCAGCAGTTTCATCAGCAATAACCATAACCTCACTTGGTCCCGGAAGTAGATCTACGCCAACTGTGCCGAAAACTTGTTTCTTCGCTTCATTGACAAAGGCATTTCCCGGGCCAAAGATTTTATCCACTGATTGAATTGATTCTGTTCCGTATCCGAGTGCTGCAATCGCTTGAGCTCCGCCAACCTTATATACTTCATCTACCTTCAGAATGCCTAATGCTGCTAACAATTCTGGGGAAACTGTACCATCAGGATTGGGGGGTGTCGTGACTGCTATATGCTTAACTCCTGCAACTTTTGCCAAGGTTGCTGTCATAATAACCGTTGATACAAGTGGCACATTACCGCCCGGCACATAAAGACCTACCCGGTTAATAGGATAATAGTTCTCTCCAATAGTGGCTCCATGTGAATTCTTGCTTTGCCAATTCCGAGGAAGATTTTGCTGATGAAAAAGAGTTACATTTTCGATCGCGTCCTCGATCGCAGCTTGATGGACAGAAGATAGTGAAGAGGATGCCTGCTCAATCTGATAAGACGGCACACGGAGCGCAGATTTATTTAAATTTGCTTTGTCATAGAGTGAAGTTCTTTCAACCAATGCCTGATCTCCATGAGTTTTCACATCCAGCAAAATCTCAGAGACGGTAGACGCTATACTTGGATCTACATTTGTGGAAGTGGCAAACTTCTCAATCTCTTCTAGCAGACTGGGTGTGAAAATTTTGTATTCCAACTCTAATTCCACAAGAAATGACTACTCCCATTCAATTGTACTTGGTGGCTTAGAGCTAATATCGTAAACAACACGATTGGCTCCTTTGACCTCGTTAATTATGCGATTGGAAACTTTTCGAAGAAATTTATCTGGTAACTGTGCCCAATCTGCAGTCATCGCATCTGAGCTTGTTACTGCTCGCAGGCATATTACATTTTCATAGGTTCTTTCATCCCCCATTACGCCTACACTTCGAACGGGCAAGAATACACAGAATGCCTGCCATAATTTATGATAGAGTTTATGCTTAAATAGCTCTTCAATGAAAATATGATCCGCTTCCCTTAAAACTTTCAGCTTGATTTGGGATAAGTCCCCAACAACCCTAACACCTAAACCTGGGCCAGGAAATGGGTGCCTCATAAGCACAGATTCAGGGAGACCCAATTCTCGACCCAAATTTCTTACCTCGTCCTTGAAAAGTTCCCTTAAGGGTTCAAGAAGCTTTAACTTCATTCTCTTCGGCAAGCCTCCGACATTATGGTGGCTTTTAATAAGAGCCGCCGGGTTACCCCCCACAGGGACACTTTCAATAACATCAGGATACAGGGTACCTTGAGCCAAAAAGTCTATTTTGCCCAATTTAGAAACTTCTTGGTCAAACACTTCTATGAACGTTTTCCCAATGATTTTTCTTTTTTTCTCAGGGTCTTTTACCCCTTTCAGCTTCCTTAAAAATATAGATCCTGCTTTTGCGACGCGGAGTTTCCCTGGAATATGATTCTTAAAGAGCGTTTTTACTTGTTCTCTCTCATGAAGCCGAAGAAGACCATTGTCGACAAATATACATGTGAGTTGATCTCCTATTGCTCGATCAATAAGTGCAGCTGCAACTGAAGAATCGACACCACCACTTAAACCTAGAATTACCCTTTCCTTACCTACAATTTCGCGGATTTGATCTATAGACGCTTTAAGAAAGTCTCCTATATCCCAATCACCCTTACATCCACAAACTTTGGTAAGAAAATTCTTTATAACCTCATTTCCCTTTTCTGAATGTTCGACTTCCGGATGAAATTGTAATCCAAAGAATTTTCTCTTAGAATCTTCAATTGCAGCATAAGAAGAATTTTCCGTTCTAGCTAATGCACGAAAGCCTTTGGGGAGTTTAGCAAGGGAGTCACCATGCGAATTCCAAACAGACAGCTTAGTTGGTAAGCCACTAAATAAAGTTCCTTTTCTTTCGATTGTCAGGGTGCCTCTACCATACTCCCTTCGATCACTTGACTTAACTTCTCCGCCAAGCATTTTACCCATTAATTGTAAACCATAGCAGATTCCGAGAATAGGCACACCTAGTTTGAATATACCAGGGTTAGGTTTTGGTGAATCTTTAGCAAATACACTAGCAGGACCACCAGAAAGCACTATTCCGACTGGATTTTGTTTCCGAATGTCGGAGAGTTTTGAATTATATGGAAGAACCGAAGAGAATACATTGGCTTCTCTTATCCTTCTTGCGATGACTTGGGTGTATTGGGAACCAAAATCAAGTACGACTATTGTTTGTGGCATAATGCTAAAATAAATACTCTAAGTTAAATAAAGAAACACAAACCAACAACAACCAATCCACAAGGAAAAGAATTACGAAGACAGAAATAAATCTGCCTTTTATCTGAGTAGTAGAAATTTATTTAGATTCTTCCGAATCCTCTTTTTCTACTTTACTGTCTTCGCCTGATTCTTCTACTTCGGGTTGTTCAATAACCTCTTCAGTTGCACTGTCTTCTCCAGCATCAGAAGAAGATTCCTGCTCAGCAGTTTCCTCACCTTGAACATCTTCTGTAACTGCCTCTGCGTCAGATTTTGCTATTTCAGTGGCTTCAGGTTGTGGGGTCTCCTCTTTTTCTGATTCCTGCTTAGGTTCATCTTTAGTAGGAGCAGACTTTTTGGAAGATTTCTTTGCCTTCTTTTTATTCTTTTTAGAAGCAGCTTCTTCCACAAATTCGATTAACGCCATTTCGGATGCATCACCTAAGCGGGGCAAAGCTAATTTATAAATTCGAGTGTAGCCACCTTCACGAGCGGCGAATTGTTCGACCAACTCATCGAATAACTTCTTAGTGGCAGTTTTACTGCGTAATCTAGAAATTGCTAACCGGCGATAGTGAATCTTCTTGGCTGTATCTTGTGCGAGATGAGCTTTCTTAGCTAAGGTTATGATCTTTTCAATAGTTGGACGCAAAGCCCTTGCTCGGGCAAGGGTTGTCTTGATCCTACCATTTTCGATAAGGGAGCAACACAAATTAGCCAACATAGATGTACGATGGGCTGTCTTTACTCCGAGTTGGTGATTATGTTTACGATGTCTCATCTTCGTGGATTAAAACTAGTTTGCAGCAGTCTCGAGCAGGCGACTTTCAAATTTCATTCCCAGAGAAAGTCCGAGCTGTTCTAATTTTGCTTTAATTTCATTCAAAGATTTTTTACCAAAATTACGATATTTCAGCATTTCTGGTTCACTCTTCGTTGCCAATTCTCCAACGGTTGTAATGTTGGCATTATTAAGACAGTTAGCTGCACGAACAGAAAGTTCGATTTCATTTACACTCATACTAAGAAGATTGCGTAAACGATTTTGCTCCTCACTAACCTCCTTGGTATGGCTCTCAAATTCAATTTGTTCTTCACTGATTTGATCAAACACATCGAGGTGATGTCTAAGAATAGCTGCTGATTGCTTAAGGGCATCGTCAGGAGTAATTCTGCCATCGGTAGTGACTTCAAGAAGTAATTTATCGTAATCTGTCATCTGACCAACACGAGTATTTTGTACCTCGTACTTAACCAATTTAACAGGACTGTAAAGGGCATCGACATTGATCATTCCGATAGGTTGGTCATCACTTTTGCTATCCTCACCGAGGCAAAAACCTCGACCAACTGTGACAATCATCTCACCAGTCACCTGGAGTTTCCGGTCCGTGGTCAAAATAATTTGTTCAGGATTGATGATTTCAATACCTTCGGCAGGTGAAATATCGCCAGCGGTAACCTCACCGTCTTTTTCGACATCTATTGTGAGAGTAACCGGGTCAGCTTTGTGGCTAATCACTAAAACTTTTTTCAAGTTTAGAACGATGTCAGTAACATCCTCTACTACGCCATCGATACTTTGGAATTCATGCTGCACACCATCAAGTTTGAGCGATGAAATCGCTGCACCCTCGATAGAACTAAGGAGAACGCGACGAAATGCATTACCAATGGTGTGCCCATACCCGGATTCAAAGGGATCTGCAATAAATTTTGCGTAAGTATCTGTAGAAGTATCTTCTTCCTTTACGAGACGGTTGGGTAATTCAAACTTTCCTAATCTAGTTGCCATGATGATTTATTAGTTGGTTGGTAAATGTTTATCGGCTGTAAAATTCAACCACAAGTTGTACATTGATGCTTTGCTCGAGTTCATCATTTTGAGGGAATCTAGAAACAGTCCCTTGCAATGAGTCTGCGTTTACATCAACCCAAGGTGGGGATGGGTGATATTGAGTTCCTTCAAGGTTACGTGTAGCAAGTTGGCGGGAAGATGTCTTTTCTCGAACACCAATTTCATCGCCCACAGAAACGGCAAAACTAGGAATATCAACCTTTTTTCCATTAACTAAAATGTGCCCATGATTGACATACTGACGAGCTGCCTTGCGGGTTTTGGCAAAACCAAGTCGATATACAACATTATCCAGTCTTGTTTCTAGAAGAGTCAGAAAATTTTCTCCGGTAACACCTTGTTTTCTTTTAGCTTTTTCGAAAAGATTTCTAAATTGCTTCTCTGTAAGGCAGTACAACATTCTAAGCTTTTGCTTCTCTAGTAATCCTTCACCATAGTCGCTTACTTTACGCCGATATGTTGGACCATGTTGGCCAGGGGGATATGTTCTTCTTTCAAAAGCCTTGTTGGCTGGAAAGATCGCCATACCAAAGCGGCGATTAATACGAGTAGTTGGGCCTGTGTATCTGGACATAATATAAAGTGATTTACAAAATAATGAATTTAAACTCTTCTGCGTTTTGGAGGACGACAGCCATTGTGAGGAACCGGAGTAACATCTATTATGGTAGAAACGGTGAACCCTAAACTCTGCAGGGCACGGATAGCGGAGTCTCTCCCCATTCCAGGTCCTTTTACTTTTACGACCACTTCTTTCATTCCATGAGACATAGCAACCTTGCCAGCATCCTGAGTAACAACTTGTGCAGCATATGCAGTGGACTTTCTAGAACCACGGAAATTACACTTACCTGAACTTGACCAGGATACTACATTTCCTTTCATGTCAGAAAAGGAAACTTTTGTATTGTTGAAAGTAGCAACTATGAAACAAATTCCTGTCGAAATATTTTTACTACCCTTCGCTTTTCGAACTTTAACTTGTTCAATGTTGGCACCAAGTAGATCAGCAGCTGTTTCCTCTTTTTTCTCAGGAGTTTTATCTGCGGAAGCGGCTGTTTGTGGGGTATGATCCTCTTTTGTTTCAACAGCTGTGCTTTCTGCAGATGCCTTGGTCTCTTCTACTTTCTTTTCTTCGTCCTTGGAGTTATCTTCACTCATAATTTAAATTAACTTTTTCTGACTACGCCTACAGTCTTCCTGCCACCTTTACGGGTACGAGCATTTGTTATAGTTCTTTGACCTCTTACCGGCAGTCCCCGTTGATGCCTCAAGCCACGATAGCAACGTATACTTTGGAGTCTTTTTAGATTGTTGGTGATCGCTCTTCTTAAATCACCTTCGACCATGATTTTATTATCAATGATGTAATTACTAATTAAACTTAATTCTTGTTCCGTGAGATCCTGAGTTCTGCGATCTGGATCGATTTCAACAGCATCTAAAATTTCTTTAGCACGGGTGGGGCCCACTCCGTAGATGTAACGAAGTGAATACTCAACTTTTTTTCGATTCGGTATGTCTACACCTAATAATCTTGCCATAATAATAATTCTCCTAGTTTAAAACGAAATTCTTGATTGCCAGACTTATGAAACCTAATGCAAACAAAGCACCTGCGATGAGTAGCAAGGGGCGCCATTGAGCTTCAAAGTCCTTTAGCTCTAATGATTCAATGCCTTGCCCTGTATTAGTAGATCTACCCTTAATGCGACCCTTACGAAGAAAGCCATCATAGTGTCTTTGTAGCAAAAAGGTTTCAACTTGCCTCATTGTATCCAATACCACCCCGACGATAATTAACATTCCTGTCCCTCCAAAAAAGGTAGCAACATTGTAAGACACATTAGCTGTCTTGAAAATAAAATCAGGAAATACAGCGATGATTGTTAAGAAAATTGCCCCTGCAAGGGTTAGTCTCGTCATGACAAAATCAAGAAACTTAGCTGTATGCTCACCTGGTCTCACTCCGGGAACATAACCACCGTTCTTTTTCAAATCGTCTGCGATTTGCACAGGCTTGAACATTATTGAAACCCAAAAGTAGCTGAAAACTAAAATTAAGCCACCGTACACTAGATAATAAAACCAACCTCTGCTTGCAAAAACATTCGCTAAATCAATCGCCCAGTCTTGTTCAAACGCAGCTCCGAAAGTTCTAAGTAATTGTGCAGGAAACATGAGAATGGCACTAGCGAAGATCACAGGCATAACTCCTGCATAATTTACCTTCAATGGAAGAAATGAACTTTGCCCTCCAAATACTTTTCTACCAACCATTCTTTTCGCATATTGAACTGGGATTTTTCTTTGTGCCTGCGTTACGGCAATAATGCCCGCAACAACAATTAGAAATAAACCGACCATCAAAAGGCCTTTTAGTATGACTAAATTATCACCATCAGGGGCCAAAAAGATTAAAGCATATGCATCAGACAAAGCCTTGGGTAAATCAGCCAGAATTCCGACGGTTATGAGAAGGGAGATTCCATTACCAATACCTCTTTGAGTGATCTGCTCACCAAGCCACATAAGAATTAAAGAGCCTGTTGTCAGAAATATGATCGTATTGAATAAAAATAGTGTTGGAGAACTTGCAATTACGATAGCTCCAAGAGGACTACCATCGAGACCAATCTCTGCTGGATTGAAGCCTTGAATTAGGCTTCCGGGACTGTCACGAAGAGCAACAGCTAATAACCCTCCTTGCACCAAACATATGAAAATCGTCAGATAGCGAGTATACTGTGAAATTTTTTGTCTACCAGGCTCTCCTTCCTGCTGCAGCCTGGCAAGAGTCGGGAAAACAGCTCCCATAAGTTGCATAATAATCGACGCACTAATATAAGGCATAATGCCTAAAGCAAATAGGGCTCCATTAAGCAAAGCACCACCAGTGAACATATTGTAAAAACCAAGTATGTCATTCCCTTCGGATTCACTTCGGGTAGATTCCCTGAGTTCAAAAAACTCCTTAATAGGGGCCGGATCAACACCAGGTAAAGGAATGTTTGCTCCCACTCTCGCAATGAAAAGCAACGCAAGCGTGAAGAAAATCTTCTGCCTGAGTTCAGGTATCTTTAAAGAGTTGGTAAAAGCGGATAACATGCGATCTATTTACAGGGGGATTATTAGTCCTGAATTTTTCCTCCAGCTGCCTCAATCTTTTCTTTAGCTGAGTTTGAGACAAGATCCACATTCACTGTTAGGGCTTTGCTAATTTCACCATCCCCAAGAAGTTTAATTCTTTTAGAATTTTGGCGAACCAAGCCCGCTGCCTTTAATGATTCAGCGTCTACTATATCACCAGTAATTCTCTCAAGGTCAGATAGGTTCACGACCGAACATGGTTTTCTAAACCTAGCTTGGCTGAAGCCTCGCTGAGGTAGTTTACGGAAGAGTGGCATTTGGCCACCCTCAAACCCCGGACGCAAAGAGTACCCTGAACGAGCACCTGCACCTTTATGACCACGGCAACATGTCTT
>CEOC01025558.1_pt1 | contig 13144 bp, 10 predicted proteins | sample 356191 | NCBI WGS metagenome assembly CEOC01 (sample SAMEA2619952, study PRJEB7988) | marine metagenome | biome: marine biome (ENVO:00000447); feature: deep chlorophyll maximum layer (ENVO:xxxxxxxx); material: "saline water (ENVO:00002010), including plankton (ENVO:xxxxxxxx)" | depth 17 m
AAAACATTTGGTAAGCCCATCATAGATAATCAAATAGTACACTTTAGACTTTCAGAGTTGATGACTGAAGTTGAGGCCTTGAAGGCTCTCACATGGAAAGGAATTGAAATTCATGTAAATGGCGGTGATTGTACAAAGTTAGCATCAATGTCTAAACTAAAATCAACAAGATTAGCCAGAGAAGTAAATGATGCTTGTTTACAGTATTGGGGCGGAATGGGCTTTATGGATGAAACTCCAGTATCTAGAGCGTACAGAGATCAAAGGCTAGGTTCAATCGGTGGTGGATCAGATGAAGTTATGCTTGGAATTATTTCAAAATATTTAGATATTTTACCAGGCAAAAACTAAAACTACATACGTCCAACGCCAAATGTGTTTGGACGTAAATCTCTCTTCTCAGAATCACAAACAATATTTAGACATTCACCTAAAATCTTTCTCGTATCTCTCGGATCAATAATGCCATCATCCCAAATTCTTGCTGTTGCAAAAAGAGCTTCACCTTCTTCTTTATAGGTATCAATTATCTTTTGCTCGATTGCTTTTATCATTTCCATATTTGGCTCTTCACCTCTTCTTTTCGCAGACTCAACTGCAACCTGTGACATAGTTTTACCTGCCTGTTCGCCACCCATCACACTTAATTTGTTATTAGGCCAAGAAAATAAAAATCTTGGATCAAAAGACCTTCCTGCCATTCCATATTCCCCAGCTCCGAAGGAAGCTCCTATTCGTAATGTTATTTTTGGAACAGTACAGTTCGTTACAGCCTGTATCATTTTTGATCCGTGCTTAATAATCCCTCTCCTCTCCTCTTTGGTTCCAACCATATATCCAGTTGTATTCTGTAAAAAAATTAGAGGAGTATTATGTTTTGAACATAATTGTATAAATTGAGCAGCCTTAACCGCACCATCTGCAAATATTGGACCATTGTTACCAACTATGCCTACTTTATATCCATGAATTCTTGCTGTTCCGGTAACTGTTTGTTTGCCAAATTCAGGTTTAAAATCTAAATATTCAGATCCATCAACAATTCTAGCAATAACTTCTTTCACGTCGTATGGTTTTTTATAGTCTGTAGGAACTACGCCAATTAGTTCGTTTGGAGAATAAATAGGTTCACTGTAATTTTCATTTTTAGTTGAAATAAAATTATCATTCCATCCAAGATTTTTCACTACCTCACGACATTTTTTAATTGCGCCAGCATCGTCATCTGCCATGTATTCACCTAAACCTGATACTGTATAATGCATTTCCGCTCCGCCAAGCTCTTCATCAGTCGCAATTTCTCCAAGAGCAGCCTTGAGTAGTGGTGGTCCAGCTAAAAATATTTTTGATCTATTCTTAACCACTATAACTTGATCAGATAAACCTGGGGTATAGGCGCCACCTGCAGTTGAGTTGCCGTGAACTACTGCAATAGTCGGAATCCCCATAGCGGACATTTTTGCTAAATTAGCAAAACTTCTTCCTCCAGGTAAAAATACTTCAGATTGCCTGAATAGATTTGCACCAGCGCTCTCAACCAAGCTTATTAATGGTAGTTTGTTTTCTTTAATGATTTCTGCTCCACGTAATGCTTTTACAACACCCATTTCTGTCATGCTGCCGCCTTTGATACCAGAGTCTGAAACACTCACCATACAGCGGACTCCAGAAACATAACCTATTCCACTTATTCCTCCCCCGCCTGAAATATTTTTATCACCGTCATCATCACCCATTTTATATCCTGCAAGTGTTGAAAGAGGAATAAAGTAGCTGTCAGGGTCAAGTAAGGCTAAGAGTCTCTCTCTTGGTAAAAGCTGTCCTCTCTTTTCAAATTTTGGTTTTGATCTGGCAGAATTATCAGAAATTTTCTTTTCAAGTGCCCGAAATTCATTGATTAATTCTAAATGGTCAGACTCATTCTGTTTGAAAGAATTCGAATTTATCATTATTTTTGACTCGATGACTGGCATAAATATTCCAAAAAAAAATATTTCGATAGACTAATAAAATATTCCACAAAGTAAAGAATCTAATAAAATCAGTACCATTAATGGTAAAAAAAACAAAAAAAAGAGCCAAGACTGTAAAAAAGAAAACTAAGGTTAAAGGCACTAATTATACCGCTAAAGATATAGAAGTTTTAGAGGGACTTGAGCCTGTTCGCAAAAGACCCGGGATGTATATAGGTGGCACAGATATACATGCCATGCACCATTTAGTTAGCGAAGTACTTGATAACTCCATGGATGAAGTTGTATCAGGTCATGCAAATAAAGTTGACGTCAAGCTTTTAGATAACACTACTATTGAAATTACAGATAATGGTCGTGGTATACCCGTTGATAAACATCCTAAATTTAAACTTCCCGCAGTAGAGGTTATTCTTACAACACTTCACTCAGGTGGTAAGTTTTCAAATAAAAATTATCAAACTTCAGGGGGTCTGCATGGTGTTGGTGTATCTGTTGTAAATGCACTATCAAAAAAACTTGAACTTGAAATAGCAAGAGATAAGAAATTTTATACTCAATCTTATTCAAAAGGTATAAAGAAAAATAAGCTTAAAACTATATCACGAGGAAGTATTAAAAAGGGAACAAAGATAAAATTTACACCTGATGATGAGATTTTTGGAAAAGAAAACTTTGACTCTTCTATTATATATAATATGGCAAAAGCAAAAGCCTATCTTATACCAAATGTTGAAATCAATTGGTCCTGCCCAAAAAGTTTAATTAAAAAGAATGTTCCAACTCAAGATAAACTTCATTATGCAAAAGGTATTCATGATTATTTATCTGCATTAACAAGTCCAAGTGAACCAATATTTGATGAAGAGTTTTATTTTAAAGTAAATATCGATGATAATGGAAATAATTTAGAAGCAGTAATAAATTGGTTTGATGCAATTGATCCAATTAATGAGTCATATTGTAATACCATTAAGACACCTTTGGGTGGAACTCATGAAAATGGATTTAAAAATGGAATGTTTAAAGCATTTAAAGAATTTTCAAAAATAAAATATGAAAGAAAAGCTTCTCAAATTATTCAGGAAGATCTTTTTGGATCATCGGCATCTATTCTCTCCATATTTATTGAAAACCCAGAATTTCAAGGCCAGACTAAAGAGAAATTATCAAGTATTGAACCAGGGAAAAAAATAGAAACAAAAACAAAACAAGTTTTTGAACAATGGCTAGCAAAAAAAACAAAAACAGCAGAACAATTATTTCTTTATGCCTACAACCGTTCTCAATTAAGGCTTCAAAATAAGTCTGAATTAGCTATTGAAAGGCAATCAAAAAGAAAAAAAATAACGCTCCCTGGTAAATTAGCTGATTGTACTATCAGTGGTAATAAAGGTACTGAATTATTTCTTGTAGAAGGTGACTCTGCAGGAGGATCTGCAAAACAAGCAAGAGATAGACAATCTCAAGCAATCCTACCACTTAGAGGAAAGATACTTAATGTTATCAGCGCATCAAGAGATAAGATAAATGCTAATCAAGAAATAATTGATCTCGTTCAAGCCTTAGGGTGTAAAAGAGGTGATAATTATAACCCTAAAGATATAAGGTATGAAAAAATTATTATTATGACTGATGCAGATGTTGATGGTGCACATATAGCAACTCTTCTCATGGGTTTTTTCTATAATGAATTTCCTAAATTGATTGATGATGGTCAACTTTATTTATCTGTTCCTCCTTTGTTTAAGATTTCTAAAGGAGGAAAGATTTTCTATGCTGTTAGTGAAAAACATAAGGATGAAATAGTTAAAAAAGAATTTAAAAATTCTGAGAATATTGAAATTAATAGATTTAAAGGCCTGGGAGAAATGATGCCTGCGCAACTTAAAGAAACAACTATGTCACCTGAAAATAGAACCTTGCTAAAAATTCAAATTGCTTCGAAAGATAAGAAAAAAACAAAAAAATCTATTGAAGCATTAATGGGCAAAAAACCAGAACTTCGATTTAAGTTTATCACTGAGAATTCTAAGAAAGTTTCAGCAGAAAATATTCTTTAGGCTAGATTCTTAATATTTTTTTCAGTTTTTTCACTGTAAGGAGCTGATACCATTTTACCAGCATTAATTATATTTTGGCCCTTTAAAACAGCTCTTTTATGACTGAAATTACGATATCCATCATGTCCATGATATGAACCTGAGCCACTTGGTCCTACACCTCCAAAAGGCAAATCGTGCATTGAAAATTGAAAAAGAACATCATTGGTTACAAGTTGACCTGATGTTGTCTTATTTAAAAGATCATTCATTTCTTTTTCATCATCTCCAAAATAATACAGTGCAAGTGCCTTAGGATTATGATTTACATATTTAATTGTGTCCTCAAAGTTTTCATAGGACATAACAGGCAAGATTGGTCCAAATATTTCATTTTTCATTACTTCCATGTCTTCAGTTGGATTAAGAATTAATGTTGGAGGAATTTTATGGTGTTCCTGTTGTGTAAGATCCTCATTTGCTGGATTAATTTCTACAATCTCAGCACCTTTAGACTTTGCATCAGAAATATATGATCTAAGTCTTTCATAGTGATTTAGATGTATGATTGAAGTATAGTCAGGATTGTTTTTAAGAGTTTCATAGGACTCTTTTACATATGTTTTTGCATGCTCAACAAATTCGCCTTCCTTGCCCTCAGGCAGAAAAACATAGTCAGGAGAAATACATATTTGACCTGCATTTAATAGTTTGCCCATCATAATTTTATCGACACTTTTTTTCATTTTTGCTTTAGGGCCAACGATTACAGGCGACTTTCCTCCAAGCTCTAGTGTTAGTGGAACTAAATTTTCAGAAGCTTCATAAGCAATTTTTTTTGCTACATGAGTTGAACCAGTAAATAAAAGATGATCAAACGCAAGACCTGCAAATGCTTGGGATGTTTGTGGGCCACCATTAACTACAATTACTTCATCATCACTAAAGTATTGTTTAACTAATTTTTCGGTCAATTCAGAAGTTTCAGGAACAAACTCTGATAACTTCATCATAGCATTATTTCCCGCAGCAAATACTTCTACTAAAGGTCCCAAGCTTAAATTAAGAGGAAAATTCCATGGAGAAATAATTCCTACAACTCCATATGGTTGATTGTGGATAAATGCTTTAGCGCCAAGAAGACCTAAAGGAAAGTTCGGTTTTCTTTTTTCAGGCTTCATCCATTTTTTTAAATTTTTTGTAATATGTTTTGCGCTGCCGATTATGGGCAAAGTATCTGAAAGCAAGCTCAATTGTTCGTGACGAGTTCCAAAGTCATTTTGCAAAGCTTTGTGAAAAGAGTCAGAATTTTCTTCTACAAGAACTTTTAGTCTGTTAATTCTATCAATTCTCTCATTATAGTCTGGGTACAAACCATCACGAAATCTAGACTTTAAGTGACTTAAAAAATTATTTAATTCATCCTTAGAAACTTCGGGATATTCCGACGCTACACTTACTCCACCTAAACCCATACTTTTTCCTTTATAAAAAATTATTCAGATCGTATAGAAATTAGAAGTATAATTCAAATAGAATTTATTGACACTTAATAAGCCGATATTATTATCAGACTATTCTTTTTAAGACTTTTTTATATGCCAAATAAAATCAAATTTCACATAGATGATAATAATGTTGCTCTTTTAACATTAAATGACCCTGATAGACTTAACGCTTTATCTTTAGAGATGTTAACTGAAATACATGAAAAGATTAAATTAATAAATTCTGGAACAACAAATGCAAGATGTCTTGTGATTACTGGAGAAGGAAGAGGCTTTTGTGCTGGGGCTAACCTAATAGATACAAACGCTGCACCGTCAGAAAGTGGCAACCCAATGGATAGAGATTTGGGAAAAGGGTTAATTACACATTATCATCCTATGTTGATTGATCTAAAAAATTTAGAAATACCTGTTATTACATCTATAAATGGTGTTGCAGCTGGAGCAGGTTGCTCCCTTGGAATTATTGGTGATTTAATATTTGCATCAGATAAGTCATACTTTTATCAAGCTTTTAAATTTATTGGTCTAGTTCCTGATGCAGGATCAACATATATACTTCCACGTAAAATTGGAATGGCCAGAGCCATAGAACTATCTATGTTGGGGGAAAAAATAAGTGCTGAAAAGGCTCTTTCTTGGGGATTGATAAACTTTGTTTACAGTCATAATAATCTTATGCAGGAAACAATGAAAACAGCAACTGAAATTGCTAATGGACCTACTGTTGCTTACAAATTAATGAGAAAGCTCTATTGGGAGAGTCTAGGAAACGACTTTGAATCACAACTCAATGCAGAAAGTAAAGCGCAAACAATTGCAGGCAAAACTGAGGACTGCTTCAATGGAGTAATGTCATTCCTTCAAAAAAAGAAAGCTACTTTTAAAGGAAAGTAATCTTAATTATATTTGTTAAGAAACTTTTTAGCAAAATCATGAAAATTTTTTTCTTCAATTGAAATCCTGATTTCATTCATTAAATTTTGATAGAAATAAATATTATGCAAAGATAAGAGCATGCCTCCTAGCATTTCCTTTGCATTAAACAAATGATGAAGATAAGCAGCTGAGTAAGAGTTGCAAACTGGATTATCACTTTCAGGGTCAATTGATGTTTTAAGGTTTTTATATTTAGCGTTTCGGATATTGATAGTTCCATTTTTTGTAAATGCTTGACCATTCCTTCCGCTTCTCGTAGGAAGAACACAATCAAACATATCAATGCCTCTTGAAACCGCTCCAATAATATCATCAGGCTTTCCAACTCCCATCAGATATCTTGGTTTATTCTGAGGTAAAAAATTACATGTATAATCTAAAACCTTAAACATTTCATTTTGTGGCTCTCCAACTGCCAATCCTCCAACTGCGTAGCCATTAAAATCAAGGTTGGTTAATAATTTGACAGACTCTTCCCTTAAATCAGAATAAGTGCCACCTTGAACAATTCCAAATAACTGATTTGGTGATCCTGAAAATGCTTCCTTGCATCTTTCTGCCCATCTCATTGATAGCAGCATAGACTCTTTTGCTTGCTCATATGTTGCGGGAAAAGGAGTGCATTCATCAAAACACATGACAATATCTGAATTAAGATTTTTTTGAATTTCGATTGATCTTTCAGGAGTAACAAAAAATTTTTTTCCGTCGATATGAGATTTAAATTCAACACCATCGTCAGTTAATTTTCTTAATTTTGAAAGTGAATAAACTTGGTAGCCACCAGAGTCTGTCAAGATAGGTAATTGCCAGTTCATAAAATCGTGCAACCCACCAAACTCCCTTATAAGTTCATCTCCCGGCCTCAACATTAAGTGGTAAGTGTTTCCTAATAAAATCTCTGATCTAGTATTTATTAAATCAGGCGTTGTAATTGCCTTAACAGTTGCCGCTGTTCCTACAGGCATAAATGCTGGAGTATTGATATTGCCATGAAGAGTTTTTATAACACCTCTCCTTGCTAAATTGTCACTACTAATTAAATCAAAATTATTCATGTCGAAAAAGCAAACTTGCATCTCCATATGAAAAAAAACGGTAATTATTTTTGATAGCTTCCTTATAAAGTAATTTAACTTTATCTATGCCAGCAAATGCAGAAACCAAAATCATTAGAGATGATTTTGGTAAATGAAAATTAGTTAATAGCATATCTACAACATTAAATCTAAACCCAGGTCTAATAAAGATATCTGTATCTCCACTGAATGAAGTTAGTTCACCTTTCATCGCAGCTGATTCTAGTAATCTTAGAGATGTAGTGCCAACAGATATTATTCTCCCTTTTTTAGACTTTTTCTCTTTTATTATTTCAATTACTTCATCTGAGATAAAGCCGTTTTCACTATGCATTTTATGATTTTCGATTTTATCTCTAATGGGCATAAATGTTCCAGCTCCAACATGAAGAGTGATCTCTGCTAATTGATTATTGTTTTGTAGTTTATTATAGATTTCGCTGTTGAAATGCAGTCCAGCGGTTGGTGCTGCAATTGAGCCATCTTGACTCGCATAAACTGTTTGATAATCATCAAAATCTTTTTCGTCGCTACTTCTAGATTTTAATATATATGGAGGAAGAGGCATTTTACCAAAATTTTTGAATATCATTTCTTCTTTTTCATTCATTTCTATTAAAAAATCCCCTTCAGTGAATTTTTTTATGATCTTAAAAAAATGCTTATCATCTAAAGTAATTTTGTCACCTGAATTGATCTTTTTTCCAGGCTTTATAAATGCTCTCCATAATGAATTCTCAATCTTTTTATGAAGTGTGATGTTTATATGACCAGAATTAAACTTTACTGAAAAATACGCAGGTATTACTTTTGAATTATTTACAACAAACAAATCGTCTTTTTCAATATAATTTAATATATTATTAAAATTGTCATGAGTAATAGTGTTATCCCCAATAAGTAATCGTGAGATATTTCTTGGATGAATAGGTCTACTGGCTATTAATTCTTTAGGAAGATCAAAGTCAAAGTGACTAATGTCCATATAAATTAAATATCAGACAAAACTTTCACTGATATCATTAAATCAGGATCTGTAACTTCACCATTTGATCCAGAGCCAACTTTAATGTTATCAACATGCTCCATCCCTGACACAACTTGACCAAAAACTGTATACTGACCATCTAAATGAGGAGTAGAACCAAAGCAAATAAAGAATTGACTGTTAGCAGAGTTTGGATCTTGTGTTCTTGCCATAGATACAGTTCCTCTTAAATGTGGTGTATCATTAAATTCTTGCATTAAGTCAGGTTTACTTGATCCACCTGTTCCATTTCCAAATTGCCCATCTCCTGTTTGTGCCATGAAACCTGGAATAACTCTATGAAAAGGTACGCCATCATAAAAACCCTCTCTTGCTAGCTCTTTGATTTGATTAACATGATTTGGAGCTACGTCAGGTAATAACTCAATTATTACATTTCCATCTTTGAGCTCTATTTGAATTGAATTTTCTGGATCATTTGCCATATATAAACTTTCTTCAGCGTTTGCTAAATTGTTAAAAAAAATAATTAGTGAGAATATATATAGTAAAAATTTTCTCATCAAAGTTAATTATTAAATTTTTCTTTTAATTTGCTGGAAACATAGTCTGTTGTAAAATTTGATATATCTCCGTCTAATCTTGCTATATCTCTTATAAAGTTTGATGATATTGACTGTCTTTGAGCATCTGCCATTAAAAAAACTGTTTCAATTTCAGAATTTAATTGACGATTCATGCCTACCATTTGAAATTCATATTCAAAATCTGAAACAACTCTAAGGCCTCTAACAATAACTTTTGCATTTAGTGATTTAGCAAATTCAACCAAAAGATTATCAAAAGCTACCACTTCTATAGAACTGCTATTGGAAAATTCATTATCAATCATATCTTTACGCTCGTTGAGAGTGAACAAGGGGTTTTTGTGAGGACTATCTGCGACAGCAATATATAGTTTATCAACAAATCGTAGAGCTCTATTCACAACATCAATATGCCCTTTATGAATTGGATCAAAGCTTCCAGGATATACGCCAATTTTTTCCATATAGAATTATATATTGAATATAATCAATCCTCTACCAATTAATTTTCTATTTCAACTCTTGATGCTGAAACAACTTTTTCACTGTCAGATGTTTTGAATATGCTTACTCCTTGGGTATTTCTACCAGCAACGCGTATATCCATGACAGGGCATCTAATTAATTGTCCAGATTTTGTAATTAGCATTATATCGTCATCATGGCCTACTGGAAAAGAGGCTAAAACATTTCCATTTCTTGACGAAGTGGTAATACACATTATTCCGGAGCCGCCTCTATTAGTTACTCTAAATTGATAAGATGATGTTCTTTTTCCAAAGCCATTTTCTGTCACCGTAAGAATAAATTGTTCACAAGCTTTTAACTCCTGAAAACGGTCTTCAGAAATTGTAATGTCTTCAGTTTCTTCACTATTATTTTCATCTTCAATATCTTCATTATTTTCTTTATTTATTTTACTCATTTTGAGATATGCTTTGGCTTCAGCTGTACTAACTTCCAAATGAGACAATATTGAAAGTGAAATTATTGAGTCATTTTTTGATAACTTTATTCCTCTTACTCCAACGGAGTTTCGACTTTTCGTAGTTCTTAATTTAGAAACTGGGGTTCTAATGCATTTTCCATCTTTAGTAGAAAGTAAAACATCATCATTATCTGTGCATATTCTTACTCCAACAATCTTATTTGAATCAGATAGCTTCATGGCAATTTTTCCATTTGCTTGGATATTTTTAAAATCATCTATACTATTTTTTCTTATACTTCCATCAGCTGTAGCAAAGATTAAATAACTATCCTCAGATGCTTTATTTTCTGGCATCACTAATATACTAGATAACTGATCGTCTTGTTTAAGATTTAGTAAGTTTATTATTGCCTTGCCTTTAGCTGTGGGCGATGACTCCGGAATTTTCCAAGTTTTAAGCTTATAAGCCAAACCACTTGAAGAAAAAAATAGCATATTGTCATGTGTGCTAGCAGTAAACACTTGAGTGACAAAGTCTTCATCATTAGTTTTCATTCCCGCTCTTCCTTTGCCGCCTCTCTTTTGTGCTCGATACATTTCAAGTGGAACTCTTTTCACATAACCAGAATTAGTAATACTAATAACCATGTCACTCCTTTGAACTAAATCTTCCTGATCTATATCTGAGGCCTCATGTTCAGTAATTTCAGTTTTTCTAGGAGATGAAAATTCCCCTTTAACAATATTAAGCTCGTCTTTTATTACAGATTGTAATTTGTTCTTATCTCTCAAGATTGAGAGATATTCATTTATATTGCTTGATAACGACTTTAATTCTTCTTGTAACTCTCCTTTTCCAAGAGCTGTTAATCTTTGTAGCCTTAACTCTAAAATAGATTTAGCCTGATCTTCAGTAAGATATATATCTTTATCATTTTTAATTTGTCTGGGATCATCTATTAACTCAAGTATATCTTTTACATCTGCGCTTTTCCATTTTGTTTTTAGGAGTTCCATTTTAGCAGAACTAGGATCTTTAGAATTTTTTATAATTTCTATTACTTTATCTACATTTGATATAGCAATTGCTAAGCCAGTTAAAACATGAGCACGGTCTCTTGCTTTATTTAAATCAAATCTAGTTCTTAGAGAGATAATTTCTTCTCGGTGATTTATAAAATGTCTTAAGAAATCCCTAATATTCATCAGTTCAGGTTTTTGATCGTTAAGAGCTAGAGCATTTACTCCATAAGAGCTTTGTAGTGGCGTAAATTTATATAATTTATTTAAAATTACTTGTGCAATGACACCTTTCTTTAATTCAACGACTACCCTTACACCCTGTCGATCTGATTCATCTCTTAGATCACTGATACCTTCAATTTTTTTATCTCTCACTAGTTCTGCAATTTTTTCAATAAGTGTTGATTTATTAACCTGATATGGCAACTCAGAAAAAATAATTGCTTCACGATCATTTTTAAATTCTTCAAATTCTGATTTTGCCTGAACTATAATTGAGCCTCTTCCACTCATCTGAGAGTCTTTTATTCCCTTTGTACCAACAATTTTCCCTCCAGTAGGAAAATCTGGACCTTTTATGATTTCATTAATTTGATCAAATGAAATTTCTTGATCATCAATAAAAGCAATACATGCATCAATTACTTCGCCAAGATTATGTGGCAATATATTTGTTGCCATCCCAACAGCAATTCCACCAGCGCCATTTACAAGTAAGTTTGGATATTTTGCAGGAAGTACTATTGGCTCACTTTCGCTTTCGTCATAATTAGGTCTGTACTCAACTGTATTTTTTTCAATATCCTCAAGCAAAAATTTAGATATTTTTGCCATGCGAACCTCAGTATATCTCATTGCGGCAGCACGATCGCCATCCATAGACCCAAAATTACCTTGGCCATCAAGCAAAGGGACTCTCATTGAAAAATCTTGTGCTAATCTAACGAGTGCATCATAAACAGCTTGATCGCCATGCGGATGATATTTACCTATTACGTCACCGACAACCCTGGCACTTTTTCTGTGCTGCTTATTCCACTCATATCCCGCTTCATGCATTGCATAAAGAATTCTTCTATGAACAGGCTTTAGTCCATCTCTTACATCAGGCAAAGCTCTACTCACAATTACGCTCATAGCGTAATCTAGATAAGATTTCTGCATCTCATCATCAATCGGAATAGGTGAGATTGATGTATATTCTTCAGTTACACTTTTAGTATTTTGATCGTTTGAATCAGTCAATTCTAAGCTCTAAATAATGGTTAATAATTAGCTAAAAACAGCCAAATATGCAGCACTTTCAATAGTTAATAATTTAATGAATTATAGCAGAAAAATGGAAATTAAGCCATTTTAAAAGGGTATTTCATCATCAATATCAAGATCATCAGATGAAGAAAAATTATTATCTTGTCCCATATCCTGGTCAATCTGAGAGGATGTATCGTTGGTAAAATCATTCGATCCACCTCTGCTGTCAAGCATAGTTAAAGTACCGTTATAATTTGCCAAAACAACCTCAGTTGTATATTTTTCAACTCCATTATTATCGGTAAATTTTCTAGTTTGTAATTGTCCCTCAATATAGATTTTAGATCCTTTTTTAAGATAATTCTCAACAACACCGGCTAAACCATCGTTAAATATGACAATTCTGTGCCACTGGGTCTTATCTCGTCTCTCTCCTGTATTTTTATCTTTCCATGACTCAGAGGTGGCCAGGCTTAATTGAGCTAATTTTTTTCCGTCTTGAGTTTGCCTGATAATTGGATCGGCTCCTAAATTGCCAATCAGCATTACTTTATTTAAACTTGATGCCATGTGTATAAATTAACTATTTAATATCTTGGTGTATACAAAAAAACAAAGATATTTATTTTATTCACAACTATCTTTAACTCTTAATAAATCAAACTAATTATACTATTGAGATGAATAAAAATATTTCCATTCAGGGTGCGCGTGAGCACAATTTAAAGAATATAAATGTTAAGATACCAAGGGACAAGCTTACAATTATTACAGGGCTGTCTGGTTCAGGAAAATCATCTCTAGCCTTTGATACAATTTA
>CEOC01169742.1_pt1 | contig 13135 bp, 14 predicted proteins | sample 356191 | NCBI WGS metagenome assembly CEOC01 (sample SAMEA2619952, study PRJEB7988) | marine metagenome | biome: marine biome (ENVO:00000447); feature: deep chlorophyll maximum layer (ENVO:xxxxxxxx); material: "saline water (ENVO:00002010), including plankton (ENVO:xxxxxxxx)" | depth 17 m
TGTTTTAAAACTAATTTAAAAATACCAATTCCTTCTAATGTTTTAAATTGTGAATATAATAAATGAATACCCATTAAATCAGGTTCATTTAAATTTTCTAATATATTTAAAAATTTTGGACTTAAATTTTTTAAACCTTCCGGAACTAAATATTTAGATCCTTCTATATCTAATTGTTTATATGCTTTTGTTATTAATTCATTATAATTATAAGTTTTTGTTTCACTTAATTCTTTTTCAATTTTGGGAGAATCAACATCTTCTAATTTGTTTTCTGATGCTTCTATTTTTTCATCAATTGTTATATCATCTACTAATGTTTCATCTAATGTTTCACTATCTGCAACCGCATCTAATGTAGATTCAATTGTTCCGCCTTTGCTTGGAATAGGACGTTTTATTTCATCTGGAAATACAAAATTGCAACACATGCGTGAAAATAATCTGTATGTTGATACATTTTCACTATATATTTTATCAGCATTTACTTTATTTTTTTTCATTAATTGTTTAATTTTTTTACTTTCAGCAGTCATTTCTTTTATACGTGCTTCAGCATAAGCATTAAATTGATGTTCACTCATTTCAATATTTATTATTTCTAAATCTTCGTCTTCATTATATTTTGGCATTAGTTCTTCTTGAGCACTTCTAAAATAAGATGTTAGACCTATAATACGTCGTTTAAACAATGTTTCATTAACTATATTATCTTTACTATCTATAAACATTTCTTTAAATTCCTTAAATCCATCTGGTAATGCTAAATTATTAATAATTTTATGATTAAAATCAAAAGAATTAGTTTTAAATAAATCTATAATTTTTGTAAAAAAATCTAATGTTGAAAATTTAATATCTGAGTAAACAACTTTATTATTTTCTTTATTAATAAAACTAAATGGATTTTTTATAATTTTTAATATCTTAAATTTACTATTATATTCAATAATATCTATATAATGTTGAATATTTTCTTTTGCTAACATATTTTTAAAATATTCTAAATTAAAACTTGTTTTAGTGCTATTAAATTTAATTTCTAATGTTTTAATGTAACCACGTAAAATATTACAAGCAATTGCAATCTCATTTGGAAAATTTATAATTGGTGTTCCTGTTAATAAAATTATTTTACAATTTTCAGCATCCATTAATTTTTGATATATTTTAACAACAAGTGCTTTACTATTTTCTGAAACATTTAATTTATTAACAATACGACTTATAAAATTATGTGCTTCATCTATAATAATAACTTTATTATTAAATGGATTAGAATTAGGATCATTTAAATCTACAGATGTAAATGTTTCAATTTGTGCTTTTAAATTTGGTGCATTATATGAAATAAATGAGTATTTATATTTTATCATTAATTCTATTTGTTCATTTAAAATTTTTTGTTCACTTGATGTTAAATTATCATAATTAGATTCTTTACTTGCATTTACCAACCATGCTCCATTATTTTTATTTATAAAATTTTCTGATATTTTTAATAAAACACTTAAAGGTTTGACATATTCTGAATTTTTAGAAGTATTAATAAATTCCCAATATTGATTTTTTTTGTAAAGAAAATCACCACATTTTTTTAATTCATCTATATAATTCTGTTTTAAAGATGCAGGCATAAACACTAATATTTGCATTTCATCTTTAAGACCTTCTGCTATTGCTATAGAAGTACATGTTTTTCCTGAACCTAAGCCATGATATATTAATAAGCCTCTATATGGACTATATAAATTTATATAGCGAGTTATTAATTCTTGATGTGTAAATAATTTAAAACTATCTTCTTTGTAATTATCACAATCAATTACAATTTTTCCACTTTTAATATCTTGTTCTTCTTGTAATAATTTATCACTATAAGGTTTAAATAATTCTTGTATAAATTTTATATATATTTCTCTATTTTCTAAGTAATAAGAATCAGTTTTAACTATAGGTTGTTTTATATTAATTATTCTATTTTTTATAGGACTATCTCCAATAACCATTTCTTCATCAATTATAAATTCATTATCAATACTATAATCTTTAGGTTTTAATGTTTTTGGTTTTTCTGTAATTCTTGAAATAGGCGGTTTAAGAGTTGTTTTTTCTTTTTCTACTTCTTTTGTTATTAATATTTTCTCCAATGGGTCTTTTAAACTTATTTCTGTTATTGTGTCATTTATTTTAAATTGTTTATAACCTTCTGATATTGTTTTTTCAACATTTTCTTTTATTACTTCTACTTCTTTTGTTTTATCAATAAATTGATTTTTAGAAGATATTTTAGTAATAAAATCATTATATTGTTCTTGTGAAAAGCTATCTGTTTTATCTATTATCTTAGAATCCAAAAATTCTTCCTCACTGTTATTTTGTGCAAATAAAAAAGTATTTTTAGACTTATCATATTTTTTTGGTAAAGGTTTTACTAACATAGAATCTAATAAATCTTCGCTCATATTACTAATTTATATAATATTATTATTTTATTATTTCATTTAAACATATATTTGCTAAAATATATATTTAGTATAAATTACTTATTATATTTTTCAATTAATTTAATAGCTAAATCACATGCAACTTGTTCTGCTTTCTTTTTTATTTTATGTTGAGATTTTGTTAAAAATACTAATAAATTAGGATTAGTTTCTAATTTTTCATGTATAGCTTTAAATGATCTTAATTTATTAAAATCAATTGCATCTTTAATATTTGCATTATGAATATTTTGTCCAAAACAAATATAAACTCCCATAATATACATTTTATCATTTATATCATTTTCATCATTATTAGATGTTTCATTTAATTCAACATATTCAGGCGTTATTTTAAACTCTTTTTGTATAATGACTTGTAATTTATTTTTATAATTATCATCGTTAATAATTAATTTTGTCCAATCTACATGTTTTTCAAAAACATTTTCTACAAATATTTGTGCAAATTGTAATCCTGGTCCACAATTAAATATATTTGCAAACCATTCATGTTCATCTTTTACTTCAACTCTATTAAAATCTAAAAATAATGCTCCAATAAATGCTTCAAATAAACATCCTAATTTTTTAAGATTATTTCTAATATTTTTTTCTTCTGCATGTCTAGAAATTATATAAAAGTTATGTAATCCTAATTCGTATGCTAATTTTCCAATATGTTCATTTTTTACTAATGCAATTTTTTTTTCTGTCATAAATCCTTCATCTGCTTTAGGAAATCTTTTATATAAATAATATTTAGTAATACATTCAAGAACACCATCACCAATAAATTCTAAACGTTCATTTGATTTACTCTTTAGTGGTAAACAATCATTTGGTTTTTCGCTAATAATTATATTTGCTTCTTCATTTTCTAATTTAGGTCTTTTTGTATATGATCTATGAATAAATGCTCGTTTATATAAGTCAATATTAAATGGTTTAGTAAATATACCATATTTACTTAAAATAGTAATAATATTATGTAACTGAATTTCTTTATTATTATTGTTGTATGGATTAAATATTAATTCTTCATTACTAATAATATTACTTACATTAGTAATATTATTATTTTCTTCATCATTAGATTCATCTTCAGAATTAATATCTCTTATTATTTCATTTACAAAATCTGACATTTTTATTATTTAATAAAAATAATAATTTTTTAAATAACAATTTTAAAATAATTAATATTTAATTAACAATTCATTTTTATAAAAAAATATATATTTATATTATAAAAAAAAATGCCTCGTGTCAATTTAATTGGTGCAAGTAATAGACAAACAAATAGTACATGTGTTTTTGGTTCAATGGCTGGTTTAGCCCCAACTTCAACAGTTAGACCACATATAACCGGTATACATGGTTATAAATACACAAGATCTGCGGCTAATGGTATAGACTGGAATAGTGGTGCTACTTTACCAAGAGATGTTGAAGGTTTAAAAAGAGGTTGTGGTTTTAATAGAGATAAACTAGGAGAATGTACCAATGCTCATAAATGTGTTAAATATCTTAATTATCCATATGTAACTGGCGTTGCTTATCGTACAGGTTCTAAATTATTATCTTAGATAGCATAAAATATTTATATTATTATTTTATTTAATATAAATATTTTTTAAAAATTATTTAATATAAATATTTAAAGTATTAATTTTTATATTATATACATTTAGCATTATATGAAATTATATATTGATTCGAGAGAACCAAAGCAAATAATAAATTTAATAGCTAATTACAATAATAATGCAAAAGAACAATTTGAAATAATTATTAAATCTCTCGATTTAGGAGATTATTTAATAGAAAATGAAGATAAAAGTTTAATATTATTTGAACGAAAGTCTTTAGCGGATTTAGAAGCAAGTATTAAAGATGGGCGTTATTCAGAGCAATCATATAGATTAAATGAATGTGCTATAGCAAATCACAATATTATTTATTTAATTGAAGGTTCAATAATAAATTATAAAAATAAATATTTTGTAAATAGTTTATATTCATCATTATTAACATTAAATTATTTTAAAGGGTTTTCAGTTTTAAATTCAATTAATATTATTGAAAGTGCAGAAATTATTTATAGATTTGCTAATAAACTTTTGAGAGAAAAAAGCAAAAATGGTTATTACATTAATGCTATTAAACAAAATGAAGATACTGAAATTCAAGAAAATAATAATACAAAAAATACTTTAGATAATATTGAGAGAACTGATGAAAATAATGAAAAAAATGATTATGTATATGCTTTAAAAACATCTAAAAAATCTAATGTTACTAAAGATAATATTAATATTATAATGTTAATGCAAATACCTAATGTTAATGTTGTTTCTGCAACAGCAATAATAGAAAAATATAAAACATTGAGAGAGTTAATAGAAACTTTAGAAAAAGATAATGAATGTTTAAATAATATGTATGTTAATAATAGAAAATTATCATCTAATGTAATAAAATCGATTAAAGAATATTTATTAATATAAAATTTATTATTATATATATAATGAAATTTAATAATAAATTTTTACAAAATTTAGCATATGGAATTTTAATATTTTTAGTATGTTTTGTTATAATTTATACATTAAATTATAAAGCTAATTTAATTCAACAAATTAGCTTTAGAGAGAAAACAAATCAAAATTCAAATAAACTAGTTGAAGGATTTAGTTTTCAACAAAAAAATGAAAAAGATTTTAAAGATGATAATGTTTTAATTTTAATTGAAAGAAAATTAAGAGGTTTAAAGCAAGAATTAGGAGGACCAAAAGGAACAAAAGAAATAAAAAAAATTTTAGAAAATACTAAAAGTATCAGCGACTTAGAATGTGCAAAATGTATGATGTCTATGATTGATGAACATAAAAATATTAAATCATTAGATATTGATAAATTAGCAAATGATGAAGATAGTGAATTATGTATTAAATGTAAAAATTATACAGCATTATCCTCGTCCATAAAAAATATAATTGATAGTATATAAGCTAATATATTATATATTTATAATATTATATTATAAATGGCAGAAACAAGAAAAAAAAGAGAAAAAAGTAAAAAAGCAAAAGGTAAGTTAAGTGAAATAGAAAGAAATTTAGAAAAATCCAGAAAACAAATAGAAAAATTAAAAAAAGATATACAAAATTTTGATTTAAATTATAATCCAAATAGAATTAAAAAATTAAGAAAAAGTTCAAGACAACGAAGACAGACTCAAAGATATAGTCCTAGGTTTTAAATATAAAAATTATATAATATAGAATAATATAAATAAAATTTTATAAATTCAGTATTTCTTCAAAACTATAAGCTTTAGTATCAAGTAATTCTATATTATTTAATTTAGATAATTTTTTCATATTATTATAATTATCTAATCTGTCAAGATCCTTTGATCCTCCATCCATCCTAAAAAATAATTTATTAAATTTTGTATTATAATAAATTACTTTTATCCAACCCATACCTTCATATATAAATCCAATATCAATAATATTATTTATATTATCATTTTTATAACATTCATATAAATCTAATATTTTTTTTATAGAAAAAAATGTATATTCGTTTATATATATTTCTTTATTATATGCTTCATGATCTAGAAAAAAATCATTTATATTTTTTTCTAATCCTAATATTTTAAATTCATTAATAATAGTAATATTATTATTTTCTATTATGCTTAATGTATTATTTATATTTAAATCATTATTTGGGGCTGGTCTAAAAAATGGAGCCATTGTTGAATCATAATTTTCATAACTATAATAAATATTATTAAAATATATATTATAACTATGATCTTCCATAATTAATATATTAAAGTTTTAAAATTAATTTTTAATAGTTTTATTAAAATATAAATTATATATGTTAATTATTATAAAAAAAGGTACTAAGAACCAACTCAATCTTCCACCAAATAAATTATAATCTTTATAGTAAATATTATTATTTTAAAAGTTAAAACCATATTTATATAATAAAATATATAAAATTTATATATTATATGTTATGGATTTAAGTTTATTAGAAAAAGCATTAGAAGATGATTCAAATTATAATTTAATAGAAACAAATATACAAGAAATAAAGGATAAAAAAAATAATATATTACAACAACTATCATTAGACCGAGTATTATTAAAAGAATATCACAAAAAATTAAAAGAATATATGTATGTTGATTCTATAGAAGAATTGAAAGAAGGACATGTATTAAGATATATAAATTTAAATAATCTAGATAATATAAATTTAAGTGCTTCTGTTATATTATGTAGTATAAATATGAATAAAAAAGGAATAGCAATTGTTGTAAAAATATTTAACAATAAGCATATTACACTTTTTTTGGATAAAATTTTGTTATTTAAAAAATTTAGTAATAGTGAAAAAATTTTATTAAATGCTATAAAATTATTGAATAAATAAAAAAATATACTGCAATATTATAAATATATTTTGAATTACTTTGTTGAATTAGTCGGAACTTTTATTTTTCTTTCTGTAATTATTATTACAGGTGATCCATTAGCGATTGGTCTTACTTTAGCAGGTTTAGCATGGTTTGGATCAAAAGTTTCAGGTGCGCATTATAATCCTGCTGTTAACGTATTAATGTTATTAAATAAAAAAATTAATGTAACAGAATTTTTATTATATACATTAGCACAAATTATAGGTGCAGTAGGTGCTTTTTATTATTTTAAAGCAATTAAAAAATAAATTGTTTTTATGAATTATTTTTAATATTAATATTAAAAATAATTCAATCTATATTTTTTTATTTTGTTTTTTGGTTTTATTTAATTTTATATTACTATTTGTTTTATATAATTTATTAATATTTTTAGAATCATTATTTTTTGTTTTTAACATTGGTCTTTTTTTGCAAGTAAATTTATATATTCCCAAATTTTTATTTTTAATTACACTTTTATTGCATATACCAATTGCACGCGATTCATGTGTTTCATTATTTACTTTTTTTATACATCTACACAATTTAGTAGCAATAATTTTTTCAACACTTTTACGTAATAAATTTAAAGGCATATTTGGATTAAAATTAATATTATAAAAATTTAATATTTCTATATATTCAGAACGAGTTAATTTCATATTAATAATACTATAATAAGCAAATAATTTATTTTTTATAATAAAATTTTTTGTATTTTTATAATATTTATTTATATTAATTGTTATGAGTAATAATTATGCAATAGTATTTGATATGGACGAAACATTAGGTTCATTTTCACAATTATATAGATTTTGGAATTTAACAAAAATCTATTTAAATAAACCAGATTTAAATAATACTTATTTTTATACAATAATAGATTTGTTTCCATTATTTTTACGCCCAAATATATTAATATTATTAGAGTTAATAAAAAAGAAAAAAATTACTAAAGTCTGTGATTATGTAATGATATATACAAATAATAATGGTCCAAATGAATGGGCTAATTTAATTAAATCTTATTTTCATTATAATCTAGATTATGAATTATTTGATAAAATTATACGTGCATTTAAAATAGATGGTAAACAAATCGAACTTTGCAGAAGTTCATATGAAAAATCATTTAAAGATTTAATTAATTGTACTCAATTACCTATTAATACCAAAGTATGTTTTTTAGATGACCAACAACATAATGAAATGCAACATAAAAATGTTGTATATATTAATATAGAACCATATCATTATAATGTAAAATATGAAATAATGGCATCAAAGTTTTATAATAAATTTTCAAATATATTTGAAAAAGATAGTAATGATTTTATAAATTATATAAATTTAAATACTTCTAATCATAATTTAAATGCATTAAATAAATCAAAGGTTCAAAAAAACATAGACTTATTATTAACATATGAAATAATAAAACAAATAAAAATATTTTTTAAATCAAACAAACATCGAACACAAAGAAATAAAAAAAACTATAAAGCCAATAATACATTTAAAAAGAAACATAAAATATAATATAATAATTAACTACTTAAAATAAAGATGAAATATTTTTATTAATAATATATTGGGTTTTTGATCTAATATATTGTTCAATGCCCATTAATGTTGCTGTTGAGAGAAGTATAAATATTCCTGCACTAAACACTAATTTTCTATCAAATTCTTCAAACTTGCGCTTTTTATATGTTAATGGATTATATAAAATAACTAATAATATTCCCACATAATATTTTAAAAAATCACGTACATAATTCAAATATTGAGGAGCATAACCACCTATACCTATTAAAACAATAAAATATAATATATAAGAAATATATAATGAATACAAAAATAAATCTTTTATAAATTTATTCATTATTGTTTATATTTATGAGAGAAAAAAGCAAAAAAATGAAAATTTACAAAATTTTTACAAAAAATAATATTTAATTTTTGAACTTAAAGAAATATGTTGTATGACTTTATCCCCCCATTTTTACACTTTTTATTTTTGTTACCATTTATGCTAAGGTTTTTAAAAAGTAAAAAAAACACGTTTTTTTTTTCAAAAAAAGATTTGTCAATTTTTTTCAATTTGGACATTTTTTATTTTTTTATAAATGTCCAATTCTTAATTTATAACAACAAAGTTAAAAACAAAAAAAATGCAAAATAGGCATTTTAAACTTATTACCATAAATGCTTTAATAAAAAATTTAAAAAAATGAAAAAAAAATTATGGTCACAGCAAAATTTACCAAATTTTAAAAATTTGATGTAATTTTATAAGTATTCAATACTTATAAAATACTTATAAAAAAAACATATTTTTACATCTACAATAATTAAATTATATTTTATCAAACCATAAATAGTAATAAATAATTTATATAATAAATATAAATTATAAGCATTTTTATAAATACTTATAAATGATGTAAAATTTTATTAAAAAAGATTTAGAAGTTTTTTTTATAAGTATATTATACTTATAAATGACTTATGAAAAAAGCGCAAAAAACATCAAAATTTTTGAATGTAAAAATTGTGACTTTATTGCATATAAAAAAGGAGATTTTACAAGACATCTTCAAACGCAAAAACACAAAAATAACACAATACTTATAAATGACACGCAAAAAAGCGCAACTTTAAAAATGTTTTGCTGTGAATGTGGAAAAAGTTATAAACATAATCAAAGCTTATTCAATCATAAAAAAAAATGTAATTATATAATTGAACAAAAAGATAATAATGATTCTTTGAGTCAAACAGATAATAAAAATGAAGAAACTAGTTTACCGATTACACAAGAAACAATAGTTAAATTAATAAGCGAAAATAATGATATTAAAAATTTATTAGTTAATCAACAACAACAATTATTAGAACAACAAAAACAAATAGGTATTCAACAAAAACAATTAGGAGACATGGTTCCCAAAATGGGTAATAATATTACAAATAATAATACAGCAAATATTAAACAAAAATTTAATATTAACATATTTTTAAATGAACAATGTAAAGATGCAATAAATATGAATGATTTTATAAAACAAATACAATTAACATTAGATAATTTAGATTTTACAAAAAATAATGGTTTAACAGAAGGTTTAAGTAATATTTTTATAGAAAATATGAATAAATTAAGTTTATATGAAAGACCATTACATTGTACTGATAATAAACGAGAAACATTGTATATAAAAGATAATGATAGTTGGGAAAAAGACAAAAATAAAAATAAGATAAAAGAAGCAATCAAAAGTTTAAATAAAAATCATTTTAAATTAGTAAAAGAATGGTTAAAAGAAAACCCTGATTTTAATGAAATAGATGAAAAACAAGATTATTTTGCACGTGTTTTAAAAGAATGTGGTAATGAAGTAGATAGTGAAAAAGTAGTAAAAAAAATATGTACAACAACAAGTTTAAAAGATGATTTAAAATATTTAGATGAAAGTTTAGTAGAATAAATATTTATTAATATATAATAATGATAGAGGCTACAATATTAATATTTATAGTAATTGTAGCATTAGTAGTAGCAGTTACAATTTTTGGAGTTAAACCACAACGCTTGTTGAAAGAATACGGAGAAAAAAATTTATGTCCAAAAAGTGAAAAAATTGATAATAAATTATATGATTTTTTTAATACACACATAAAAAATATTTATATTATAAGAAAAGTTTGGAATGGAAAAGTAGCTGAAATATTTAAAAAAATCGTTTTGGCCATAACAATAGCAGCTGTTCTTACTGGTATTTTAATAGAAAAAATAAACGAATGGACTGGATTTGATGTGTCTTTTATTAAAGAAATCGCAGGTTTTTTTTTAGGTTTTTTTTTGGTATTTACATATTTATTTGGTTTAATAATTGGATTTTTATCTTTTAGTGAATGTCGAGGATACATGCAATGTGATATTACAACTAGATTAATTATAATATTTATGAATTTAGCTAAAAATATTTTATTATATTTGGTGCCAGCTATAATAGTAGTTTCTTTTTTAAATTCTGTTTATAATTCTATTGGACAAAAATCAACAAATGAATGTGGTACAAATAATTTTAATATAAATATTCCAGAAGAAGTTCAAAATATTATTATATATATTGGATTTACTATATTTATTATAGGATTTATTTATTTTGAATATTTACATTGTAGTAAGGTGCACTCATTGTTTGCAGGATTCCTTATTATGTTTTTAATTATAATTGCAAATTTCTTTTTAATTAATTTAACAATTAATAGTTATTCAAATTTATTATCTGCAAATTTTGGTATTAAAAATTTTCAATATTGGGCTTTATTTGTAATATCTGTATTTGTCTACATGATAACGTTTATGAGAGCGTCAGAGTTTGAAGATTTTGTATCTTATATTATAAACTCTATTATAGAAGTTATGCCATCATGTGGTGGAACGCCAGTAGGTAGACCCACTAATGTCACCGTGTCCAATGATGCGAAACATGTACCGGTTGTGATAGGAACACCTGTTGGAGGAGGTAAAAAGAAAAAAAAATAAATAGCTTTTAATTTAATATTTTTATATATTTATTTAAAAATATTAAATATTTAAAAAGAAGAGCCAAATGCACCACCAAGTGCACCATTAGCTGCCATTGGTTCCATTGACTCTATAAATGAATTTTCTATTGCTTGAGTTTGAAAATTTGTTAAACCATTGTTTTGTTGAACTCCATTTTGCTGCATATTTGGTAATGCATCAATCATTGAAATATTATTTTGTGCGGGCATTTGACCAGGTGGCTGTGCTATAATAGTATTATCTAAAACATCGGCTCTGCTTACTTGATGAACTCCTGGTGTTACTATTGGTTGGCTAACTTTAACACCACCATGATTAGTATTACCAACATGAACATTTTGATTACCATTCCATAAATCCATAATACGATCTGCTAAAATATTAATTTTAGATCCTAATTTTGTTTGCATAGTAACTAAAATAATCAATAAAGGTAAAACAATATTTATAATATTAGATTTTTGATATTCAACTCCACTAAATGTTGGAATATATCTAATAATTCTATCAATAAATAATATTGAAAAGAAAATTGCAAATAATTGTAAAGCAACTTCTATACTAATTTCCATTGTTCCTTTAGATTCATCATCTTCAGGAATATAATGTTTAATAGTTTTTAAAACAAATACAATAGGTATTAAACCAATAATAATATATTGTAATAAATTTAGCATTGAATTTTTGCTAGTTTCATCAAAATTAAATACATGATTAAAAAATCCACTAAAACTTAATTTGGAATTATCTCCTCCAACTAAATTATTTTCTATATCTTCTATTTGAGTCATATATGATTTATAACAAGAAATTAAATTAGTTAACTTTTTAAAATTAAAAATTTAAATAAATATATAAAAATATTTTTTTACTAAATATATAAATGTTAAAAAAAGTCTTAGAAAATAATAAATATAGAAATAATGTATACCATGAAGAAAATCAATACTTAAATTTAATAAATGATATAATAGATAATAATCAAGTTTTTGAAGGTCGTAATGGTAAAACATTAGCAGTTTTTGGTTCAGCAATGCATTTTTCATTAGAAAATAATATAATACCATTATTAACTACAAAAAAATTAGCAATTAAAACTTGTTTAAAAGAGTTATTATGGTTTATAAAGGGTGATACAAATAATAAAAATCTTAAAAATGAAAACGTACATATATGGGATGCTAATAGTTCAAGATCATTTTTAGATAGTAGAGGATTAACAAACTATAATGAAGATGATTGTGGGCCAATATATGGATTTCAATGGAGACATTTTAATGCAAGTTATAAAGATTGTAATAGTGATTATAGTGGTTGCGGTATAGATCAGTTAAATTATATTATAAGTCAATTAAAAAATCCAGAAACACGAAATTCAAGAAGATTAATAATGAGTGCATGGAATCCTTGTCAAATAGATAAAATGGCCTTACCGCCATGTCATGTAATGTGTCAATTTAATGTAACTAATAATAATAAATTATCATGTAGTCTTTATCAAAGAAGTGGTGATGTAGGATTAGGTGTTCCATTTAATATTGCTTCTTATTCATTTTTAACACATTTAATAGCACA
>CEOC01097054.1_pt1 | contig 13078 bp, 14 predicted proteins | sample 356191 | NCBI WGS metagenome assembly CEOC01 (sample SAMEA2619952, study PRJEB7988) | marine metagenome | biome: marine biome (ENVO:00000447); feature: deep chlorophyll maximum layer (ENVO:xxxxxxxx); material: "saline water (ENVO:00002010), including plankton (ENVO:xxxxxxxx)" | depth 17 m
GAAGAACAAGAAGAACAAGAAGAACAAGAAGATATTGTTATTGAACCACCATCACCAGGTGATATCTAGATACGTGTTAATCATCCTAATTGACACGTATTATATGTTGATTATATTTCTTCTTCTATGTAAGAGTCAAGTATAGATTTTAAAATAGACATTCGCATATATACACCGTTTTCCATTTGTTCAAAATACATACATCGGTGGTCAGTATCAACACTAGTATGTATTTCTTGATTTCTGGGTAAAGGATGCATAATAATAGCATCTTCTTTCATTTGGTCGCATATGATAGAGTCGATAATAATATCTGCTTTTTGAATATCTTCTCTTCGTTCTTGTTGTAATCGTGTAACATATACAACATCATATATAGACCAGTCAATATTATCTTTATCCCATAATAATTGCCCGGGTGAATTGTTTGATCGAGTTAATAAGGAAATGGTTGTATCTGTTGGCTTACATCCGGAATAAGGTAATACGTGTATATTGACAGGAGGGAACCTATATAGTAAATGAATAAGTGAGTGAATAGTTCTAGAATGTAGTATATCGCCTACTAGTAAAATATTGTATGGTTCATAATTTTGTATTTGTGGTGTTTCATCAAGATAAGTAATAACGTGGTGTTTCCAAATATTTTTAAAATGGTCATAAATAGTAAAAAGGTCTAACATGGCTTGTGTAGGATGTTCGCCGTCGCCATCACCAGCATTTATAACTGGAATACAAGAGACTTCATCAGCCCTTTGAACGGACCCTTTTTCAGGGTGCCGTACTACTAAAATATCTCCATAACAAGAAAGTGTTGTAATGGTATCTTCAAAACTCTCACCTTTTTTAACACTAGAAACATCTTTATTGAATGAGATAACTTTACCTCCTAACTGGTATGCGGCACTTTCAAATGATAGTGAAGTTCGCGTGCTAGGCTCAAAAAAAGCATTTACTAAAATAAACGAATATGTTTCAAAAGCAGGTACATATTTATATAAATATGTATTTCTGAGAAGGGTTTTAATGTAAGGAATGGTGAGAGTTCTAGTAGATAGCATTAATATCCTACTTACAATTACTGTTGATAATATTTCGTGATAAATAATGTTTAATTAGTTTTATAAAAAATAGGGATTCAGTATATACAGATGAAACTGTTTATCCTGTTGAGTATAGGGTTAGTACTGCTAACAAGTGTAACACCAGAATACTGTGTATGTACTACAGTAGAATGCCCAATACAAGGGGAAAATAGTTTAGTAATGGGGGATGGGAATGCAAATATGTCGTATATTTACAACCAGCACGGGGATTACTTGGTAGTGGTTTCAGCAAAAGGAACTATAACACCAGAATCACTAGACAATGGTAGTGAAACTACAACTTGTACACAAAAATATTCACGAATGTTGGATGATGATGGAGTGCAAGACTGTGACGCAGGACATATATTGGCAAACCGGTTGGGTGGTTATGGAAACCACCCTTTGAATATTTTTCCTCAAGACCCATCTACGAATCGTGGTATATACTCTCAAATGGAAGGAAGGATATACGATTGTATGCATGAAGCAAACGAAGGCTATTTATCGTGGGAATTCATTTATGCGAATTCTACCAGCACGAAACCAATTAATGTAATATATAGTGCTGAATTTGATACAGGGTGCGAACCAATGAAAGAGACGTTTCCTAATTGAGTTCATTTTTATTAATCCAATTAACAATTGATTCGTCTGTGAAATGATGACCGCTACATAGTTCTGGGTCAGCAGATAAGAGGTATTTGATAGCTTCACCAGTAATTTTTGATTGCTCTCTTTTATTACAAATAATTTGCTTATTCAATGAAGATGGATTTGCAAACTTTGTTGGCCATATACTATTAACGTGAATATTAGGGAATTCGGCGTTCCATGTTTTTAACATCATAGTAAGACTCATCATAGACATGCTATAATATAAATGGGGAACCCAATAATGTTTACTATCAATGTAACTTAATGGTGGTGAAATAGCCAAAATACGTCCTCCTGCCTTTCTTTTATGAGCATACCGAATATATTTTTGCCCCAATAAAAAATTGCCTTTAATATTTACATAGGTCATATTATTTATAGCAGATTCGGTAACATCCAAAGTATTGTATAACTTGGTAGAAGAAGCGTTTAATACAATACCATCAATTGCTCCAAATATATCAACTGTTTCTTGTAGGGCATATTGAATATGATTTCTATGTGTGATATTACAATCAATGGCAACACAATTAGCCCTTTGTGTCATATCTGTAATTTTTTCTGCGGCAGTATAGATATTATTTTTGTATTTTGCATCATCACGAGTGCATGTATCAAGAAGAACAACGTTAGCCCCGTGTAAAGCAACAGAGGAAGCAATACTGTAGCCAATACCGTAATGTCCTCCTGTAACAATAAATGTTTTGTTTTTTAAAGATTTTAGAATAGGGTTTAAAATATTTGTGTTATGAATGGAGTCTTTTAAGACTGTATATGTGCGGTTAATCATAGTAGGGCTAATCATTGGAAAAGTATATTATACCAGAGTGTAATATGTTTATATGGATTTTTAATAGTGTTTAGTGTAGGTTTATTAAAGAAGGCTTCTTGTTCGGAGTGTTCTAACTCAAATGGAATAATGGAAGGAGTATTTTTTTGAACGTGTTTGAATAAGGACCATATAGTCCCATTTGGTAGTAAATATTTTTGAGCTTGATATAAAGCAATATAACAAATAAGTAAAAGAGTGCCATTCATGTTATACAAATGGAGTAATATTGTAAATAAAATGAAATAAAAATATATCAATTTTATAGGTTAAGATGTTTCGGAAATCAAAGTCATATGAAAATGTGAGAAAAGATAGCAATGATAAAGGAACAATACGTCCTGTAGTATCAAATAATGACGTAGATTCATTGAGTGAAGAAAAAAATAGCTTTTTACATGAAGGTAGTTATGGTGAATTTGTGCAAGAACCAGGTTATAGAGATCGTCCATTACGACAATATATTATGAAACGAGTATATAAAAAAATAGCACCTTTATAATTTTTTTAGGATGATAATATAGATGGGACAAAAGTATTATTATGATCCAAAACACGGAGGTTGTTTGCGAATGGTAACACGTATAGATAAGACAACATCAGTAATAAAAGGGGCATATGGTGATGATGAGGAGTTAAAAGGTTTTTGGTTTGCTAAGATAGAGCATTTATCTGAAAACAAAGAGATAGATGGTAAACAATACAATATGATTGTAGATTTTGAAATGAAGAAGGAATTAGCACATAAACGTAAGTTGTATGCATATATGGGAAGTAATCGTAAAATTCGCTGGGAGGATGGAAACGTGTGGTTACAAATGTATTGGGCGTAAAAGTAAATAGTATAAAACTATTTATTTTTAATTACAATTTAATAGAATGACATAAAATGCGTAAAAGAAAACTAAGAAAGAGGACTTAGTTACTGTAAGCAATACCAGCCATACCACTCATGACACGAAGAACGTTGTAGTTAACAGCGTATACACGAACCTTAGCGGTGTTGGTTCCAGAAACGGTAGCACTGGAAAGAACCAATTGAAGAACAGCGTTATCAATTCTGGAGAAGTTGCAACTTCCAGAAGGTTGGTGTTCCTCAGGGCGAAGAGCGAAGGAGTATACGTTGATACCAGCATCAGGAGCACGGGTGTGGTGTTGGTAAGGTTGAACTAGGTCAAAGTAAGAACCCTCACGTTCAGAGAATCTGTCTTGGCCGTTAAGTTGAAGCTTAGCGGTAACAACAGGATTCTCACCCCAACAGTGCATGTCAAGAGCGGTCTCAGCAAGAACGAAGGTACCAGCATCAGACAAGGAAGAACCTTGGTCTTGACCAGCAACACCGGAGCTTACATCACCAGCATCAGACAATTGGAAAACACCGCCAGAGATGACAGCGTTGGTTCCACTGATGGATTCATCAGAACCGAATGCGTGGATAGCGTTAGGAAGAGCATCAATAGCATCGGTGTAGTTGAAAGGTTGAGCACCCAAGGTCTTGTAAAGGGTTTCACCACCCTCCAAAGAAGCACAGTAGTCAACGTTAGCATCAGGTTGAACAACCCAAACCAATTCCTTACAAGGGTGGTTGAAGTTCAACTTGATCTTGTTGGAAGAAGAACCAACAGATTCATCACCAGTGAATTGAACTTGTTCGATCAAGTACTCGTGAGGATTTTGAGCCATCTTTCTTCTCTCGTCGGTATCCAAGAAGATATAGTCAACGTAAAGGGAAGCAGCAACAAGAGATTGTTGGTAAGCGGTGGAAACAGACTTGGTTCCGGTGGTAGCGCTAAGCTCGGAAACAGCCCATAGACACTCACCGATAGGTCTGAAGTCAATGTTGATCTTAACTTCGTGGTATTGAAGAGCGATCAAAGGAAGAGCAAGACCAGGGTTTCTGCAGTACCAGAACATCAAAGGAACGTAAAGGGTGGTCTCAGGAAGAGCGTTTCTAGGAGCACATACTTGGTTAGGAGCAGTGGTAGAAGCACAAGGTCCAGAAACATCAGCGAAAGCAGGGTCGGTGATGTAGGTAAGAGCGGTGGTGTTACCGATCATCTTGTAGTAACCAGCTTGTTGTTCCTTGGAAAGGGTCAATTGGTTCCAGATGTGCATCCAATCACCGTATTGACGGTCAATTCTTTGACCACCAATCTCAATCTCAACTTGAGCGATCAATTGCTCACCAACGAAGTCCAACCAACGAGCATATACGTTTCCGCTGCTGTTCATATCTTGGTTGATCTCAGGAAGAGTTACTTGAAGGTAAGTTCTGTAAGCAAGATCACCGTTTCTGCTGATGGTGCAGGTAACACGGCGACCGAAGTCAGCTTGACCAGAAAAGGTTTGTTCAATGGATTCCATTGCAAAGTTGGTGTGGCGTCTGTAGGACACCTTCCAGAAAGTAATCTCAGGGGTTCCGGTAAGGAACACGTCTTGTGCGCCATAGGCGACTAGTTGCATAAGACCTCCAGCCATATTTTATATATATATTAGAAAAGAAAAAAAATTTGAAAGAAATGCAAAAATAAATGAATATTTTTTGTTGGAAAACAATAATTTTGCACTTTTTTCCTAAATAAACACTTGTTTGGAACAAAAAAAGACGGGGTTAAATCGTTTGTATATACTTCATTATACAAAATATTTGTATATATTTTTCAGCTCCATATTTATACTTTCACATCATTTATGCTGTTAAATAAAATTCAATGGTCAAAAATAAAAATGTTATTTATTCGTCTTTTTTAGGAAGGTGTCTAAATTATTGTTTTCTAAAATAAATTGTTCCAAATAGTTTTCCTGAAATACTTCCTTTTTATTTTCGTGTTTTTTTGTGAAAATATATTGATGTTCTTGTTTTTTAACCGTCCATCCATTGTCTAATGCATTTGAAATGAATAATAGTTTTTGGAACTGCTTGCGATTAATGTTTTCATAATATGCGAACGGGTCTTCTATTGGGATTTCTTTTGTGGGGATTGGGCTACTTGACATATACACGCTATACACATTATGTATAGTGTTTATAGGAACATTTTACGCATTTATTTTACAAATTTCATCATTTTAGTGCCACATTTTTCACATACCCCAGATAATGCGTTACGTCCATTTTTTGTTTTTATTTTCTTGGTATCTTTCATTGTGCGTTTTTCTTTACACTTTACACAATACCCGATTTCAGTAGGAGTTTTGGATGCTTTCTTTGGTCCCATTTATACATTCTAAATACATTATTTATCTAGCCCATAAAATGATATAAAGTTCTTTATTTGCCAACATAGTAATTCTATCTCTACTTCAGAAGTAAAACTGGATGTATGGTTACCGCTATTTACAATGTAACGTTTACTAGTGTCTTTTCTTGCGATAGATAGTTCATAATCATCTAATGCTTTTGCTAATGGAAGTTTATCATCATCACGATTCAGTAACGTAAGAACAGGTATTTTTAATTTGTTTTGCTTTACCCCCAGGTATGGCATTTTATACCGTTCATTAAAGTGGCTATTCAGTAATATACATCCTTTTACATTATTAATGTTTCTTGATTGGTCCATAATACAATACAGCAACCCAAAAAATCCACCAAATGAATGCCCCATAATAATGGTATTGTTTTGTAATGGTTGTTGTGGAAAATAAGGTAAATAAGTAATATTCAATGGTATATCAAATTCATCACGCAGTGTATCTAGAAAGGGTTTATAAAAAGAATCCGGTATTTGAGAACCATGAAGGAAGCCAATCTGTAATACTTTTGGAGGTGGAATACGAAGAAGCCTACGGAAAAACCCATTGTAAGCCTGAAAATATACTATAAATAAAATACCCCATAATAATAACACAGTAAATTTAAACATTTTATCTAGATATACATATAGGCGTGTGTCTATACTTTTTATTATAATAGTATTTCAAAAAACATAAACGGAAAAAGGATAATAAATATTGTATTCGTTAGATACTTATACAGAATAGTATTCAAATGAGTTCTCACCAACGAATAATTCATACAATAGATGAAAAGCATACTACTATGTTAGACCAATTCCATAAAGATAGCGTAGAGACAATTCCAGCGTTACAAAAAGAAAAAGAGACCTTAAAAGAAGATATAAGAAAATTGGACCCGACAAACGTAGACAAGATCATTGAATATAAAGATAAGATAAAAGCAATTCAACAAGATATTAACCGTATTAAAATGGAAAAGAAGAAATATTATTTGGATAACTCAAAGTATATATTTGACTATTTTGAGCAAAAGAAGGATATTAATAATATTGAGAAGCCTAGCCAACATGATGAAGTAATCCAGTCATTCTTCAAAATAAAATCAAAAACACCAGAAGCATCTGACGTGCAAAATAATAAATATCTACAATCAAAACAATATTATACAAAATATTGGAGAAATGTGCGTAATGATATTACAAACATCAAAGACTTCATTGTTCCATCAGACATATGTATGTATTGTAGTGAAGGAGAATTAATCCCACAAGATGAGGAAGGAATATTGATTTGTAATAATGAACAATGTAGCAAGTTTATTACATACATAGTGGATGGTGCAAAGCCAAATAGTAAAGACCCCCCAAATGAAGTATCCTATACCGCTTATATACGATTAAACCATTTCAAAGAGATTTTATCACAATTCCAAGCAAAGGAAACAACACAAATACCAGATGAAGTAATGGACGCAATTAAGGCACGTATTAAAAAAGAACGTATTGAAGATGTTTCCACGTTGGATTATAATAAAATGCGTGATATTTTACGAAAATTGGGATTGAATAAGTATTTTGAACATATCCAATATATTAATTCATTGTTTGGTATCAAGCCGCCAGTAATGAATGAAGAGTTACACGAAACGTTGTGTGTGTTGTTCATTGAAATACAGAAGCCGTGGGCGGTACATTGTCCGCCAAATCGCACAAATTTTTTTAATTATACATATACGTTATATCAATTGTGTAATTTGTTAGATCAAACACAATATTTGCCTTACATACCAATGATGAAAGACCGGGAGAAACAATTAGAACAAGATATGATTTGGAAAAAGGTATGTGAAGATTTGGACTGGGAATATTTCCCAACAGTATAATGTCGTAATTGTAAAGAATGTAAAACATTGTAAAGAATATAAATATGTGTATTCATTTGTATTATGTATGCTACAAATGAAGAATACCGAAATGAGTTTCGTAAGTTGTGTGGAATGAATACAACCAATTATCCTGTTGAATGTGATGACCCGACAATTGATGTTGAGAGTCGCGATGAAATGATGTATGATGAAGAAGCAGTGAAACAGTTTATGGATAATGTATACGAGAAAACACGCAATTCACCCCTATTTATGAAATTATATGAAAAAGCGGCGGGATTTATGTTCTCAACGGACCCAGAAATAGGTATGACTATTTTACTTGGATATGATTATTTAGATGCTTTTTCACCATGTATTGAATCTTTTCTGAAAGAACCTGCTACATTTGGCGAAACCAACCTACAATATCAGGAATTAGTAAAGCGGTTATATAGATGATTTGATTTGAAAAAAAAATCTACCTATATACAAACAATATGTCTTCTACACGAAATAGAAATAATATGGCGGATTATCAGCAAGAGAGTAAATCTTATCAACACGCAATTGACCATATGACTCTTCCCATATCTGGGGAAGCAGCAACCAATAATTTTGCAGGTAACGGGTTACTAATGGGACGCATGGCAAATCATAGTTTATCCAAGAATGCATGCGATGTTGAGTCGCAGTTGTTTGGTATTGGTTCAACCAATTTGGTAACCCCTAAAGCCATTGTTGAGAACAAGCCTAAATCGTTACAGTCCTTAAATGTAATGGAACGAACCCCATTAATTATTCCAGCACCTTTGAAAGTAGCTTCTAATCAACGACCTTACCCAATGAATTAAGTGTATATACGCTGTTTTTGTGTTTTATTTTGATTGGTTTTTTTATTGGAATGTTTTTTTTTGGAAAAACATTTGAAAGTGTAATTATGTGAAGGTTTATGTCGTGGTATGTGGTTCCATTCCTCCTCTGTAAAGAACTGTAATTCGTGTTCTGGGTCAGTTTGTGTAGAAAATTCTTGTTTTTGCGGCGGTTCTTGGTGGTGGTCCTCATATGTATCCTCAATAATCTCTTTTTCATCGGGACTATCGTATTCACTTGTATCACTTTCACTTTCATATGGGTGTATGATTTCCATCATAGCGTGCTGTATGCTTTGTTGAAAATAATTCTGGAAGGGTTCCGGTTTATTTTCGGGTAATTTAGATAAATGTTCAAAGCGAATTTTCATATATTCAGTGATAGGATTCAGTTCATTTTCTTCAGTAATTTGCATAGGGATTTCAATAAAGGCATTAATATATTTCAGTTGTTTTTCCATTTACTCATAATAAATAACATCTTTTATTTATTATCTTTCATACGAATTACTTGTTTAGACTCCTCTACCCCCTTCTTGTTCCACGATTTTTACCAGGTCTGCCGTGAACATGGCCCCTTTTACTCTTATTATTTCTTTGCCTATTTTTAAGGATTAAAGGACGTACTTCTTTTCCAATTTGTTCTTTTCCAATTTCTTCTTTTCTAATTTCTTCTTTTCCAATCTCATATAATGGTTTATATGATTTCGTAATAGTATCATCTAATCTAGGTTGGCATACAGTATCGGTAGTATTCAATTTCGCAATTTTATCTGTAAAAATTAACGTTCCCATTGCAGATACCGCATTACTATTATCTACTTGGTTCATTACCTTTTCCAATGTTTCCTTATATTTAGATTTTGCTTGATTATCACTATTACTTGTAGTATTTGTATTAAGCTCTTTCAGTTTATCCAGGTCAGTTTGGATAACATCAACTAACCCGTGTTCATCTTCTACTTTTGAATTATAGGTTTCTATCTTGTTAATCAAATCGCCTACATTTGTTTTAATATCATCAATAGATACGTTAGTAGAATAATATTGTTTCTTCAAGTCATTCATATCTAAATAAGATACCAATGGAGGGTCATTTGCTTTTCTTGAAATGTTTAATACGCAAAATACACACACCAATATTTCCTTGTAAAAGTCTATTTTTTTATAATTGGTATCAGATTGTCTCAAATACTTATAAACATCATCAAAAATAATTGAATATTCCGTCTTTTCATTTTTTATAGGCGTTAATTGGAAACAGTTTGATAATGTTGGACAATAATCTTTTAAACAATCACTAATGATATCAGGTGCTTGAAGTAACACATCTTTTCCCTTTTCAATAAGTATTTTATTTACGGTATCGCGAATAAGTTTGAGGGAACTATTAATAAAATATCCTTCTTCGCGACGATTTTTACAAACTTCTTTTCCATATTTAATCCGCTCCATATTAACACTTAAGATTTCATATAATAAATCATATAAGTCACGATAGTCATCATTTGAAATTAATCTTTCTTCTTTATTTTTGTTTGGGTTCCTCAGTTTTTCCATTTTAAGTATTTCGTCATAGATATTAATTTTGTCTTCACCCTTGATTTCCTGCTTTTTCAAATCACGTAATATTTCAGTCAATGTGTAAGGGTTTATATTTCTACTATTACTTACAATACGGTCATAATTAGCTTTCTTGCCACTTGTTTGTTGCGACATAATTCGTTTTTCTACTATTATTTTTGAACCTTCATTAAAATACAGTATTTCAGTAATAGCTTCCTGTCCTTCTTCTTTACTAATAATGATATTGGTATCCTCGTTCAACATTTTAACTACATCTTCTTTTTTTGTATCTGGACTAGGTTGTATGGCTACATCTTTCACATTCTTTGATTCAAACAAATATCCATAGTTGTGCTTTCTATTTGTTTCATTTTTATCATACTGTAAAAATGTTATAATTTTTTGCACATCTTCTTCTAACTTATCAGAATTAGTCTTGTAATCAATAATTTCATTATAATATTTTCCGTGGTTATCATCCAATGCATCATTATCCATATTCAGCATATATTCATAGTATTCCATACTCGTTGTTACGTCTTTTTTAATACCTAATAATTGATGTATCATCCTTTTTAACATACTTATGTTAACTTTCTTACCCGGTTCTTTGAACGATTCCTTCCATTTTGGAATACTGTTGATGGATTTAATAATATCATTGAAATCAAATAACTTTGCCAATGCTGCTTGGTTGTCTTTTGAATATAATAATGTATCTGTTTCTGGGAGTTCATTGAATACTGGATGTAGAGATGTTTTTGTTGAATCCTCCCCTCCAGACTTTTCTGATAATACGGAACCAGATAAACTGTAATATGGTATTAGGGCGTTGTCTTCTGTTTTAAAACCTTGACTGTTTGCAATATTCATAAAGTCCATAATTGTTTTACCGGACTCACATTCAAATGTGTTTTCTACACCTGCTAAATCAGCAACAAATAAATTTGCCTTTTTTCCTTCTTCATTCACAAGCGTTATATAAACAACACAATGACTTCTTGAACTTTGGGGATTATTTGTAGTTGCGTGAACCAATCTGTCTGTATCAACCAAATAAGAAATAACTTCTGCCATAGAGGACTCACTCATTTTGAATGTGCTCTTCTTTTGTTGTGTTCTATATTGATGCATATTTGGTGTAATTTCCTTTGGTTCCTTTAGCATAAACGAGTTGGATTTAGTTGTATATTTAAAATTATACTCTTTTCTGTTACACGTAAAAACATTTTTATTTTTGTGGCACATTCCTGTATGTTTATTTTCACTACTATGTGTATCTTCTTTTGTGTTACTTTGAAAATATTCATTGACTGTTACATTTGCAGAATCATAACCATCCGCACCCAACTTATTACATAATTCAACAAGCACACCAGGTTGTGTATACAAGTTTCCATCTGCATCTACGTAACGTAAATATATTAACGTTGATGTTTTACCGGCACCACTAGCACCATAGGTAATCAAAAATACTGGTTTTCCGTGTTTCAATTGATCTAATACGGGTTCCATATCACTAGCTATTTTCGTATTTGGAACACCAGCATCAAAAATAGCATTGAATTTCCCGAATAAATAAGGCTTATAGTTTGGGGTATCTTCTCGTATTAGGGAATTATTTTTGTAATAACTTTTTTTATCATCGTTATACTTCAATAACATGGAGGTATTCATAAGTTTCTGACCAACATTCTCGGACGCTAATGAGATATTGAACCTGTGATGGTTATAAAAAGGAATGTTTTCATTATGATTATCATTTCTTAATTTGATATAGGTTAGTACGTTATTGGATACATTTTCACGCATCTGTTTATCTAATTCTGTATAGAAATCACTTTGGTTATTTCTATCTTTTAATTGATTTATAATAGCCTTGAGTGAGCGTTGTTCATTTTCTCCAAATACATCTAATACATATTGTTCTAATATTTTCATAAAAAAGTATTTAATCTGCATACGTTCTATTTCGGTTTCATAAATATTTTCATGTTTTTCTATCTTTTTAACATATTCATTAAATGTGTTTAAGTGTAACGCATAGATATTATCAGTTATATTTTTATCGTTATAAATTCCTTTATATATTTTTGTGTCCCTTTCAATAATAGGTATTGTAGATGGTGTATATGAACCACCCCTAGAATTATTAAAATTATCCAGTTTAACAAGCAATGTATCAAATTCATTATATATTTCATTTTTACTAGGAACGGTTGGACCGGGTGTCAACTCCTTATAATATTCGTCATAGAGTGTTTGATAATCTTTTTCAATGGAGTCATATATTTTTCCTAATGATGTATGTGGGACAATAAAAAGCACTTCTTTTAACAATGTTGGATTAAATGCTTGATTATTTAATAATTTTACTTTTCTTTTTAACACACTAATAAAACTATCTGGTGATAGTGAGTTTAATTTTAGTACGGTAGGATTATTGAGTAATATATTGGTAAAGTTGTTGAATACTTGTTGTAAGTTTTCGTATTGTTTTTCACCTGTAGAGTCATTATTACCTCCACTATTTAAAACATCTAACTCTTGCTCTGTATTATAACCATCAATCGCCTGATTGTTAAAATCATTTAGAGTGTCAAGTGTATTACGTGAAAACCTAGAAATCAACATAGGATATAGATTCATACTTGTTTGATTCCCAGGTCGGTCGTTTATAATAGCATCATCTTGTTGATTATCATCTACTTCTTCTTTTTCTCGTGATTCTTCTTCAGTCTGATTCGCTTTTACTCTATTTTCTTCTACTTCTAATGCCTCCTGTTCTATACGAATACGTTCTGCTTCCGCATCTTGTGCTTCTTGTTCTAAACGAACAAGTTCTGCTTCCGCTTTTTGTATATCTTGTTCTAATCTAACACGTTCTGCTTCCGCATCTTGTACCTGTTGTTCTAATCTAACACGTTCTGCTTCCGCATCTTGTGCCTCTTGTTCTAATTTAACA
>CEOC01144129.1_pt1 | contig 13076 bp, 16 predicted proteins | sample 356191 | NCBI WGS metagenome assembly CEOC01 (sample SAMEA2619952, study PRJEB7988) | marine metagenome | biome: marine biome (ENVO:00000447); feature: deep chlorophyll maximum layer (ENVO:xxxxxxxx); material: "saline water (ENVO:00002010), including plankton (ENVO:xxxxxxxx)" | depth 17 m
AATAATAATATCACTTTTTTAGAATTTCTTTTTATTTTTTCTGAAAATAATGTATATTTTATATTTAAAAATAATAATATATATGATTTACGACGTAATAATGTAGATTTTTTCCATAAATATCACAAAAATATAATTGAAAAATATCCACATGCAATTTATCATATTGGACATTATAATGATAATGGTAAAGATGCATATATAATGAAAAATCCATATTGGGAAATTGAAAATAATAATTCAAATAAAATATATTTAATGTATTGTGAAACAGATACTCTAATTAAAATAGATAATATAGCATTAGAAAAAATTTTTCAATTTGAAAAAAATAATAATAATAGTAAAAAAATTACTTTTTACAAACATAGTAATGGTTATATTTTATCTAGTAATACAAATTTGTTTATTCATCAAATTATTACAGGATGTTATGGAAATGGTAAAGGAACCTCAAACATTAGTGTCGATCATATTGATCAAGACCCATTAAATAATTGTTTTAATAATTTAAGAATTGTTGATAGAAAAACACAAGAACAAAATAGTAAAGGAACTAAAGAAAACACAAAAAGAGAACGAAAAAATAATGCAAAATCTTTACCTGATGGATTAACTCAAGAAATGATGAAAAAATATGTTGTTTATTATAATGAATGTTATAATAAAGAAAAAAATCTATATAGAGAATTTTTTAAAATAGAAAAACATCCAAAATTAGATAAACCATATATTGGTTCAAAAAGCAATGCTATTAATTTAAAAGATAAATTAATTATTGTAAATAAAATAGTAGATGATTTAGATAATAATATAATAAATAATGAAGAAATAGATGCATCAAAAAAACGTAATTTACCTCAATATATAACTATTCAAAAAACTAGAAATAAATCTCATTTAGTATTTGATAGACGAAATGAAAAGAAAGAGAGACAAACTATGCGTTCAATGTTACCAGATGATTATGATAATATTTTAGCAGAAAAATTAAAAATATTTGCTGAAAAAATAGAAAATAAATATAATTATAATATTTTTTAATATTACTATTTTGTAAAATAATAATATATTAATATATTAATAATCAATGCAAGTCAGTTTAGTAAAAAGCAGTTTTTATTTTACATATATATTCTTAATTACAACAGGTACAATATGTTTTATTGAAGCATTACGTAATCCAAATCCTCAAATTAGACATATTATGAATTTGGAAACATGTATTTCAGTTGTTGCAGGATATTTTTATGGAGTTTTTGTAGATAAATTAAATAAAGTAGAAAAAGAAGCAAAAGAAGCAAAAGAAAATAATGATTCTAATGAAGAAAATAAAGAATTAGAATTACCATATGAAAAAATAAATGATATGCGTTATACTGATTGGGCAATAAGTACTCCATTAATGCTTTTAGTTTTATGTATGGTTTTAGGAATGGAAAATAAGATTACTGTAACATTTATGCCATTTGTTTTAATTTTATTATTTAACTTCTTGATGTTGGGATCAGGATATATTGGTGAATTAGGTAAATTAAGCACAACAATGGCAAATGCGGTTGGATTCTTATTCTTTTTCTTAATGTATGGCACTGTTTGGAAAGTTTATATGTCAGGATCTAAAATAACAAAACAATCACAAGTAATTTTCTGGTTATTTGTTGGTTTATGGGCACTATATGGTGTATTTTATCAAACACCACAACTTACAAAAATATTTGGTTATAATATTTTAGATTTAGTAAGTAAAGCATTTGTTGGTATATTCTTTTGGTTTTATTTAACAAAATCGATTAAATTTTAAATATATTAAATTTTATTAATTAAAATAATAAATTTATAAATCAATTAAATTTTCACATCTTACATCTTTGGTTTTTAAAGTTTCGGTTAATTTTTCTTGTAATTTAATATTTAAATTTTCTAATGTTTCATATTTTAATTTTATTTTATCTAATTCATCCTTGTATTGATAAGCTAATTTTTTTTCTTCTCGTAATTCTTTACATTTATTATCAAATGCTTCTTTTAAATTATTTGAAGATCCAAATTCTTCTTTAAATAATTGATTAGCAGGGTATAAACATTTTTTTTTATGTTTTGATGTATTAAAATGACTAGCAATCATTGATGAAAATTTTCGTGGATAAAAAGTGGTGCCACAACATATACATCCATTGGAGTATTTATTTTGTAGATCTCTAATATTTAAATCTATTTTTTCAGTATTATTTTCATTTATTTTTGGCTCATAAGTTGGAAGAACTTCAATAATTTGTGTCATTTAATTAAAATATATTTAACTTTTATTTAAATAATATTAAAAGTTATAATTTAATTTTAATCAATTTTATTATTTGTTTAATATAATATGAATCAAATAATAAAAAATATACAAAATAATTTACATATTTTAATTAAATTTAAGTTTAATAAAATTCAAATATTATTTTTTTCAATGATATTTTTTTCATTAATTTATATGCTTTTAGACGATACACATTTTGAAGGAGTAAATAAATTTAAAGAATTAGTAAAAGAAGAAGTAATTAAAGATAAGGTTCAAGCAGAAATTAAAGAAAATTTTAATAATATTTATCAAGATTTAGATAGTTATTACAAATCTAACAAAATTTTAAAAAATGAAATAAAAGAAGAGGTTATTGAAGATGCTACAAAAGAAATAGAAAGTGATGTTAAAAAAGAAGAGTTAGCTCCAGAAAAAGTTGAACCTCCAATATATACAAAATATTTAAATCGCTTATATTTTGCAGTTATAACAGGATGTCTTTTAGGCTATGGAGATATTTATCCAGTATCAAATATTTCAAAGATATTAGCAGGAATACAAGGTTTACTAACTGTTAGTTTGATTATCTACTAGCGGGGAGATCGCCCCGCGCGCGATTTATTAAGGAAACTTAGATTTTATTAGTTAGGAAGGATATTAAGGAAACCTAGTGTTTCTTATTTAGGAAGGATCTTAAGGAAACCTAGGTTTCTTTATATAAAATTTTAAAAAATATTATATAAAGTAAGTATGACTAATAATTTTAATTCTATGAGATGTTGGATATGTATGGATTTTATAATAGATTATATGCTTCTTCCATATGAAGATGAATATTTAGGCCATGATATTGGAATATTTAAAAATACTATGATTATAAAAGATTTTAATGATTTTGGATCAAATATTTCAAAATTTTCATTTTTATATTTTACATGTTGTAATAAATGTATTGACTCTTATTTAAAAATATATAATAATAAATTTAAATATATTAGAAATCGCGAACTAACTGGATTAAAATAATTTATTTTCTTTTTGTAGTTCTTAGATTTATTTTTTTTTTATGTTTTTTAGTTTTCTTTTACTTTTCTTTTAGTTACTTTATTTTTTTATTTTTTTTATTTTTTTTACTTATTGATTTTAATTTATTTAACTTATAATTTAAATTACCACCTTTAACATATAATTCTTTGTTATCTTGTGTATCTTGTGTATATGTTAGACCTTGTAAAAATTCTTGTAACTTTTTAATTACTGTATTACTTACATAAGGAAGATCCTTTATCGCGGTAAAAATAGCTCCAGCAACTTCATGTGAATTCAATACTGCTTTTTCTCAAGGTGCATCTTCTACCTCTGGATATTCTTCACGTGCAACTTCTCCAGGTGCAACTTCTCTAGGTTTATTTTCTCCCAGTGCAACTTTGTCTGGACTCAAGTTTTCCGCTATTTCTTCATCTAATTTATATTGTTCTACTAGTGGTGGTTCTTTTGTAAATTGTAAAGTAATTGTGGCATCAGTTAAAGTACCATCTGCTTTTTCGAGCTCAATGGTGTGTTCTCCATTTAAATATTTTTCTGTGAGCTCTTTGTATAATATAGTTTTTTTACACATTAAGTTATAACTAATCCCTCCCTCAATTAGGGATTTGTACTCATCGTATACTTCTACTATTAGATTAGTGTCTGATGATTATAGGAAATTGAATATAAATATTTCATTAAATACAGGATTCAAACCGTCGTTGTCGTTTATTCTTTGATATGTTTTAGTTTGTTCTAGTTGTTTCCCCATTGTCAATCTTACAGATGGTTCGGCGCCATTGTCGGTTTAGTTAGCGACAGGGAGATTTTTACAATTGATAACCTTTATAGTAATTTTCTCTTCAGTCATAATTTATATTATATAATAAACATATTAAAATTTAAACAATCATTACTAATAATTATTTAAATTAAAAATAATTATTTTTAATAATTTAAGTTAATAATGGCTAACAATATAAATGAATTAATAATTAAAGAAAATGAAAAGCGCCAGCGTAAATACAATGCAATAAAATTACCAGAAGATTTAAATCAAAATATGTTACCTAAATATGTAGGTTATTATAAAGAATGTTATAATGTAGAAAAGAAATTATATAGAGAATTTTTTAAAATAGAAAAACATCCAAATATGGTAAAACATAAAGTGTATGTTTCATCTAAATCAAATAAAATAACATTATTAGAAAAATTAGAACAAATAAAAAAATTATTATTAGAATTAGATAATTTAGAAAAAGATGAATCTGAAAGTAATACTTTAGAACAAAATAAAATAGAAACAGATAGTTTAGAAATAGATGAATCCAATAAAGTTAGCTTACCTAAGTATATTTCTCTCAAAAATCATAAAGATAATTCAAAATATTATTTAATATACGATAAAAAAACAAATGTTAATAGAAATACTTTAAAATTAACATATAATAAATCTGACCCTCTTTTGGCTAATTTAAATGATTTTCTCTCAAAAATAGAAGAAAAGTTTATAAATTAAAAATAATATTTAAAATTATTAAATTAGTATAGTAAATAGATTTTAAAAATGGAAAAGCTATATTTATGTGATGATATAATTAATATTATATTAAATAATTTAAATATATCTTGTCATACTTGTAATAAAAAATATAATATAAATTTTTATAATAAATTAGGATCATTTTACTATTGTTCAGAAGAATGTTTTAATTTTATTTAAATATAAAATTAAATTAAAAAAATATTTAATATTATTATTATTATTATTATTATATGATAAAACTTGTTAATAGGAAAATTTTTTTTGTATATAAAGAAAGTTTTTCTCTCTTAAAAGATTATTTTAATTCATTAAATATATTTTATGATTTTATTAAGTTTGATGATATTAACAAATATTATAATAAAAATGATATTTTTATTTTTGGACAAATGTGGTTACCTGAACAAGAAGAAAGTTTTTATAAATCTAGAAATGTTATTTTTTTAAATGTAGAACAACTTACTGAATCTAATAGATTTGAGCATATTTTGACACATATAAAACATAATATGCCTATTATTGATTATTCTTTAAGTAATATATTATTATTGAAAAGTAAAATTAAAGAACTTAATATAGATTATAAACATGATTTATTATTGATGCCATATCAATTTAATTGTATAGAAAATTATAATATTAAAAATAATGATAATAATTATGAATATGATGTTGGTATGATTAATGCATTTATAAAAAAAGACGATACAAATTTAGATGATACAATATATAAACGAAATATTATTTGGGAAAAGATACAAAAACAAAAATGGAAATATATTAATATTTTAGGTTGGGGTGAAGAGAGAGATTTATTAATACAAAAATGTAAAATTATTATTAATGTTCATAACTTTAATGTATTTAATATATTTGAGCATATAAGATGTGATCGAATGATTTTTGCTAATAAAATTATTATTAGTGATAAAAGTTTATTACAAAATTTATTAGATATAAAAGACTTTGTTATATGGGAAGAGTTTGATAAAATAATAGATACTACACATTATGTTCTAGATAATTTTGATAAATTTAATATCAAAAAAGATTTTATTCAAATTATAAATGATAGAAAGAATATATTAGAGAAAAATGTTAAAACTATAATGAGTTATCCAACAATTAAATATTGGTATAAAAATTATGGTATTTTTTATCAAGATACTAGAATGCGTCTTAGTGAATATCATAAAATAATAAATATTTCATATGGTGATAAATATGAAGAATTAGTAGAACAATATCTTGTTATGAAATATATTACCCCTAGTGATGTTATTTTAGAAATTGGAGGTAATATTGGAAGAGTTAGTTGTTTAGTATCTACTATTATAGACAATGATGATAATTTATTAGTATTAGAATGTGATAAGTTATTATATAAAAAATTATTACAAAATAAAATACAAAATAATTTACATTTTAATATAGAAAACAAAGCTTTGTCTAGTATTGAATTATATCAGTTAGGATGGAATACTTATACCATTGATGAAAGTAAAAATCTTGATGATGAAAGTTTTTCACAATTACAGAAAGTTGATTGTATTACCTTAGATGAAATTAATAAAAAATATAATATTCATTTCAATACATTAATTATAGATTGTGAGGGTGCTTTTTATTATATTATACAATCCTTTCCTAATATATTAAATAATATTTGTAAAATAATAATTGAAAATGATTATCCTACATGGGAAAGAAAACAATTTGTTGAAGATATATTATTGAAACATAATTTTGAAACTATAGAGACTATTTCTTTAAGCAATGAATATCATCATTTTCATCCAGATAAATTAATAAGAGATAATTTTTATCAGGTTAAAATTAAAAATGTAACTTAAAATCAATATCAAATTTTTATATTTAAAAAAATTGATTTAAACATTTTATTTTATTTATAAAAATAAATAATATAAAATAAATATGGAAATTGCTAATAATATTCATGAAGTAGTTGCTATTATTGATCGTTCAGGTTCAATGGCAGGTAAAGAAGATGATACTATTGGCGGTATTAATTCAACTTTTGAAGTATTAAAAGAAGATGAAGATAATAGTAATATTAAAGTATCAATTAAGTTCTTTGATCATGAAGAAATTATGTTAATTAGATCATTAGATTTAAAAGATGTTAAACCTATTAAGAAAAAACAATATGTACCTAGAGGACAAACTGCACTTTTAGATGCTATTGGAAATACTTTAAATTATTTTATGGAAAAAAAATTAAGTGATACAAATGCATATAATTGTTGTACAATTTATGTAGTAACAGATGGTTATGAAAATAGTAGTAAAAATTATGATTCAGAAAGTATTAAAAGTATGATTGCAAATGCTGAAAAGAATTTTAATATTAAAATTCTATATTTAGCCGCAAATCAAGATGCAATTTTAGAAGCAAGTAAATTTGGAATTGATTCTTCACAAGCATTAAACTATGATGAAGATACTGAAAATGTATTATCTGCATATCGTTCAGCAGCATCTGCAGCAAGACGTCATTCAAGTAATGGTGATCCAGGTTTTACAAACGTTGAAAGAACAATGTCTCAACCTGAAACTAACAATAACATTAACACAAATATTCATCATGATACTAGTATTAATAATTTAAAAATTCCAGTTATTAAACGTCAAAGAAGTGAATTTCGTTAAATATAAAATATATTTTTTTTTATAATAATTTTAAAAGTTATTTAAAAAATTTATTATATTTATATATAATATATGCAGATCTTTGTTAAAACACTTACAGGAAAAACAATTACTTTAGAAGTCGAACCATCTGATTCAATTGATAATATTAAAGCAAAAATTCAAGATAAAGAAGGTATACCACCTGATCAACAACGTCTTATTTTTGCAGGAAAGCAATTAGAAGATGGTAGAACTCTTTCAGATTATAATATACAAAAAGAATCAACTCTTCATCTTGTACTTAGATTAAGAGGTGGCTATTAATTTAAATATATTATTTTTTGTAAAATTAATAATATATTTAATATTTATTAATTAAATATATTATTTTAAATGCATTGGGTGGGATTTGAACCCACGAGGCTTTCGCCATACGAACTTGAGTCGTACCCCTTAGACCACTCGGGCACCAATGCAAAATATAGCGAGGGTAGGTTTCGATCCTACGACCTCCGGGTTATGAGCCCGGCACGCTATCCACTGCGCCACCCCGCTAAAATAAAAAATATACATTTAATATTTAATAACTCTTTGCATAATGCATATATTAAATTATTAATGTATAAATAATTATAGTTTTAAATCTTTAAATTATTTAATAATTTATTAAATAATATATAACAATATAACAATATAACAATATAATTTAAAAAATAATGAAATATAATAATTTAATTATTGATTATGGGGTTATGCCATTATCTGGTTTTTTAGTAGTTAAATATTTAACTAGTTTAAATTTTGATTTTACATATAAATTATATGAAAATAATTTTATAATAATAGACTATTGGTTTTTAATTCATATATTAAATACTAATTTAATAATATTATTTTATCCATATAAACTAAGTAATTATAAATTTTGGTATATTATTTTTGGATGGGAATTTATTGAAAATATTTTAATACCTAATAGTTATAAAAAATTTGACTATTTTAAAGAAGATATTAGAGATACATTTGGAGATATATTAGCAGCATTACCTGCTTTTTATTTTTTATATTTGAGAAACAAGTAAATTAATACATTATAGTATAATAAGTTGGTACAATTAAAGATCCAGCAAAGGAGGTTAAATATAATCTTTTTATATTTTTTTTCGAAAGATTAATATAAATATTACTTACATCCATAGTTCTATTTGTTGAAATATAAACCCATAAATATTCTAATAATAATGATATATAACAGTGATAATAATTAACAATAAAAGGAGGATAAAAATATATATAAATGCATGGTACAATATGTAATATAAAATTAGAAATATGAAATTCTATAAAATTAATATTTATTTTTTTTCTTAATTTTACATATGTATCTTTATCATATAAAATCGCACTATGAAATGTAAAAAAAATAGACCAACTCCAACAACTAGTTATTGCATATAAATTATGATAATTATTATAATAAATACAAAATAATAGACTAACAACATTATAGTGTGTAAAACAATTTAATTTAAAGTTTTTATTATTTATTTTAACCATAATAAATATTAAAATTGATTTTTTTTTATATATATTATTAAATAATATATATAAATGTCATTAAAAAAAGAGCCAATTATTATTTCATTTGATGGAAATATTGGTTCTGGTAAATCCACAATAGTTCATTATTTTGAACATCATTTTCCTAAGTTTTGTAATCTTAAAACATATCATTATAAGATTTGTTTCTTAGATGAACCTGTAAATCAATGGGAATCAATAGTAGATATTAATGATGGAAAAAATATTATTGAAAAATTTTATAATAACAATAAAGATTATGCATTTCAATTTCAAATGATGGCTTATATTAGTCGTCTTAGTTTACTTAGAAATGCATTAAAAGAAGATTATGATATTATTTTCACAGAACGTTCTATTTATACAGATAAAAATGTATTTGCACAAATGCTTTATGATTATAAAAAAATGAGTAATACAGAATTTCTCATTTATTCAAAATGGTTTAATGAATTTAGTGATGTAATTGAAAATATTAAAACTGTTTATATTAGAACATTACCAGAAATTTGTGAAAAAAGAGTTTTAAAACGTGCTAGATCAGGTGAAAATATTCATTTAAGTTATTTACAAGATTGTCATCATTATCATGATATATGGTTAAATACTCCAGATCAAATTGAATCTGGTAAAGTACTAGTAATTGATGGTAATGAGGAAACAAATACTAGTGTATTTATTGATAATAATTATTATAATATATTAATGGAAAAAGTATTTGAATTTATGAATTAAAGAAACCCAGGTTTCCTTATAATCCTTCCTAACTAATATTTTTTTAAAAATATTTTTTTAAAATAATTTAAAAGCAAAATGATTTATAAAAATATTGTATAATGTCACAAGATTCTAATGTAGAAACATTTGCTTTTCAGGCTGAAATTAATCAACTTATGTCACTTATTATTAATACATTTTATTCAAATAAAGAAATTTTTTTACGTGAGCTAATTTCAAATTCATCTGATGCATTAGATAAAATTCGTCATCAATCACTAACTGATAAATGTGTACTAGATTCTAATTCTGATTTATATATTCGTCTTATTCCAGACAAAACAAATAATACTTTAACTATTGTAGATTCTGGTATTGGTATGACAAAAGCAGAAATGATTACTAATCTTGGAACTATTGCTCAATCAGGTACAAAAGGGTTTATGGAAGCAATGCAATCAGGTGGAGATATTAATATGATTGGACAGTTTGGTGTTGGATTTTATTCGGCATATTTAGCAGCAGATCGTGTTGTAGTTACTTCTAAACATAATGATGATGAGCAATATGTATGGGAATCGAGTGCAGGTGGTTCATTTACAGTAAAAAAAGATGATTCTGGTGAACAACTTGGTCGTGGTACAAAAATTACTTGTTATTTAAAAGAAGATCAACTAGAATATTTAGAAGAACAGCGTGTTAAAGATCTTGTAAAAAAACATTCAGAATTTATTAATTACCCAATTAGTCTTTATGTAGAAAAAACAACTACAAAAGAAGTAGAAGAAGAAGAGGAAGAGGAACAAGATGTATGTGATAAATGTGATGATACAAAAGATAATGATGAACCAAAAATTGAAGAAGTAGAAGATGAAGAAAAAAATACTGATTCAAAAGAAAAATCTAAAAAAACTGTTACAGAAGTACATAATGAATTTGAACTAATAAATAAACAAAAACCCATTTGGACAAGAAAGCCAGAAGAAATAAGTGCTGAAGAATATGGATCATTTTATAAATCATTAACTAATGATTGGGAAGATCATCTAGCAGTAAAACATTTTTCAGTTGAAGGTCAGCTTGAATTTACATCACTTTTATTTGTTCCAAAACGTGCTCCATTTGATTTATTTGAATCTAAAACAAAAAAATCTGGCAATATTAAACTTTATGTACGTCGTGTTTATATTACTGATAATTGCGAAGATTTAATTCCAGAATGGTTAAGTTTTGTAAAGGGTGTTGTTGATTCTGAAGACCTTCCATTAAATATTTCACGAGAAATGCTTCAGCAAAATAAAATTCTTAAAGTAATTAAAAAAAATCTTGTTAAAAAATGTATTGAATTATTTGGAGAAATTAGAGAAAATAAAGATGATTTTATGAAATTTTATGAACAATTTGGTAAAAATATTAAATTAGGTATTCATGAAGATTCTGCTAATAGAGAAAAACTTTCTGATTTACTTATGTTTTATTCTACAAAATCAGATGACAATATGGTAACATTTAAAGAATATATTGAAAGAATGCAAGAATCTCAAAAATCTATTTATTATATTACAGGAGAAAGTAAAAAAGCAGTAGAAAATTCACCATTTATTGAAAAATGTAAAAAAAATAATTATGAAGTTCTTTATTTAACTGATCCTATTGATGAATATTGTGTTCAGCAACTTAAAGAATTTGATGGTAAATCTCTTGTATGCGTAACAAAAGAAGGACTTAAATTTGATGAATCCGAAGAAGACAAAAAATGTTGGGAACAATTAATGGATGAGTTTAAACCATTAACTCAACAAATTAAAACTATTTTAGGTGACAAAGTAGAAAAAGTTGTATTAAGTGAGCGTGTTGTTGATTCTCCTTGTGTATTAGTTACTGGTGAATTTGGTTGGTCAGCTAATATGGAGCGTATTATGAAAGCTCAGGCACTTCGTGATTCTAATATGAGTTCTTATATGATGTCTAGAAAAACAATGGAAATTAATCCATCTCATAGTATTATTAAAGCATTAAAAGAGCGTCATGCTAAAGATGAAAATGATAGTACACTAAAAGATCTTGTAAATCTTTTATTTGAATCTTCACTTATTAATAGTGGCTTTAGTATTGAAGAACCATCTACATTTGTAAATCGTATTAATCGCATGATTAAACTAGGTCTTTCATTAGATGATGATGAAGATGAAGTAGAAGAAGAACTTCCGCCATTAGAAGAAAAAAGTGAAGTTGAAGAAGAATCAAAAATGGAAGAAGTGGACTAATATGGGGAAATCACCCCATACGTGATTTTTATAGGTTTCCATAACATCCTTCCTAATAATATTATTTAGATTATATTAATAATATTATTATATTATAAATGGTGAAAAATAATAAAACTGCAAAAAAATTAAATAAAAGAACAATTAAGAAAAAAAGAATAATTAAGAATAAAAGAACAATTAAAAAAAAAAGAATAATTAAAAAAAAAGGAAAAGGAAAATCAAAAGAAGCCTTAAAAGAAAGAAAAAAAATTTATCTACATCATAAACTACCTTCTGATGTAGAACATATTATAGAAGATTTTGTTTATAAGGAAAAAAATATGTTAAATAAATTATATGATACAAAAGAAACTATTTACAATAATAAATTAATATTAAATGAAGATAGTATAAGCTGGTTAAAAAAATTAAATGAAAATTTAACAACAAAAACAATAGAATTAATTACAAAGGAGCTAGATTTTAGCTTATTAATAAATATTTATGAATTATTAGTTATAATTTTTGAAGAAATATATACATATTTGAATGATTTTACAGGAAATCTATATTTAGCTTATAGAAAATATAAAACACCCACTTTTTATAGTTCATATAGTCAAATGCAATCTCTTGAAATTCCTTATAAAGAAGAATATGAATATTTTGAAAAATTATTATTTAATTTATTAATTACTTTAAAAAATTTAAACTTTGAATGTAGTATAAATAAAGAAGAAAGAGAGATAATTAAAAAGTGGTTAAAAAATAATACTAAAGATAATATAAGAACTAGTATTATAAATAATTTTTTGAAAAAAATAATAAATTGTTTAAAGAAAAATATAGAAATATTAAAAAAATAACAACATTAAAACATAAATAAAGTATTTATTAGGATTGACTACTTAGTGTTGTATTAGGATTCATTATATAATCAAGTTTATAATATAATACATTAGTTAATTCAAAAATATGATTGCTATATGCATTAAATATTTTATTTTCATAA
>CEOC01003275.1_pt1 | contig 12973 bp, 14 predicted proteins | sample 356191 | NCBI WGS metagenome assembly CEOC01 (sample SAMEA2619952, study PRJEB7988) | marine metagenome | biome: marine biome (ENVO:00000447); feature: deep chlorophyll maximum layer (ENVO:xxxxxxxx); material: "saline water (ENVO:00002010), including plankton (ENVO:xxxxxxxx)" | depth 17 m
TTATAGGATACAATCAAAAAAATTACCATTAAATATGCAAAATTATTTTATTTTAAAACTTTTATTATAAACTATTTTATGGAAAACAAACCACACATATTGTGTGTTGATGATGATGATAAAATAAGAGAGTTACTGAAAGTTTTTTTGAGGAAAAACAATTTCAGTGTTTCAACAGCAGAGAGTGTTGAAGAAGCAAAAAAATTATTAAACTTATTTATTTTTGATATCATTGTATTGGATATAATGATGCCAAAAGTCAGTGGAACTGATTTTCTCGATACCTTTAGAAAAGAAAATATCAATACTCCTGTAATAATGCTTACTGCTAATAATCAATTAGACATAAAAACTAAATCATACAGCCTTGGATGCGATGATTATTTGAGCAAACCATTTGAGCCAATGGAGCTAATTCTTAGAATTAAAAAACTTTTAAATCCAAGAGTTAATAATACAAAAAATGATAAAAAATATTATTTTGGTGACTTTGTTTATGAATCAAATACAAAAAAATTAAACAAAAATAACAAAATTGTAAATTTAACTACTAATGAAGAGTACCTGTTAGAAATTCTCATTAACAATTTAAATAAAGTGATCTCTAGGAAATACATTGGAACAAAGTTAAACATTGATTCGAATCTACGTTCTGTTGATGTAATTGTTGCAAGACTCAGAAAAAAAATAACATCAAGCTCAGAAACCTCATTTCTTAAAACAGTAAGAGGTAAAGGTTATATGCTAATAAGTGAGTATGAATAAATTTTTTAAAAAGTTTACTCCAAAAAAAATCTTACCCAGATTACTTCTTATTTTTTTGTTACCACTAATTCTAACTCAATCATTATTAATTTTTTTATTTTATGACCGTCATTGGGAAAAAATTATTACAAGATTTTCTAATATTGCAAGTAATCAAATAGACTTTTTAATTTCTGAAGATAAAAGTAATGGTTATTCAGTAGCTCAAAATTCTGCAATAAAACTTAACCTTAAATTTTTAAAAGTTAAAAATTATGAAGATGAAGTACAAACAAAATTTTTTTTTGAAAAGAAAATTGAAAGAAAAATTAAGAATCGACTTGGTGAGCGTTTTTTTTTATCTATTAAAGAGAATGAAATTCATGTTTTAAAAAAAGAGATTAACTATTTTTACATAATTAAATTTCCAAAAAAATATCTTCTTAGTGAAACACCGCTCATTCTTTTTCTATGGATGATATTTTCATCTTTAATATTAACATTAATTGCATTTCTTTTTTTAAGAATTCAAATTAGAGCCATTCAGAGATTAGCAAATTCTGCTAAAGCATTTGGTGATGGAAAAAAAATTAAAAAATTTAAACCTGAGGGTGCAATGGAAATCAGACAAGCAGGGAACTCATTCATTCAAATGAAAAAAAGAATTAATAATTATATAGCTCAGCGAACAAGTTTTTTAGCAGGTATTTCTCATGACCTTGGTACAATTTTGACAAGAATTAAATTACGACTAGAACTTATGGATGAAGATAAAGAAAAAAAACAAATAAAAAATGATCTTCAAACTATGGAGATGGTTTTAAAAGAATATCTTGATTATTCTGAAAAGATAAACATAAAAAGAATTTCATCAATAAATATACTTAATTTAATTATTGAGGTTACAAATTCTTCGAATGACCTTAAAAAAAAAACTAAGATATCATGTAGTAAAAATATTTTTTTTAAAACTGATAAAAATTATTTATATAGAATTATTTTAAATTTATGTGAGAACGCATTAAAATATGGTGAAAATATTTATATCAGAGCAAGAAGAAAGTCTAACTCCCTTTTTATAGAAATTGAGGATGATGGGCCTGGGATACCAAATAAATTTAAGAAAAAAGTGTTCAAACCATTTTTTAAAATTGATGACTCAAGAAATTTGAATCAAGGTGGATCAGGACTAGGTTTAAGTATTGCAAATGAGTTAATAAAAAAACTCAAAGGAAAAATTTACTTAAAAGACTCAAAAAAAAAAGGGGGGACTATTTTCACAATAAGTCTTTAGCAATCTCTATTGATCTTTCTTCTGCTTTTGTAATTGCCTTACTTATTAATAAACTTAATTTTTTATCTTTTTTCAAAAAATTTAAAGCCTTTTCAGTAGTACCATTTTTACTGGCAACTTTTTTAACAAAATCCTCAAAACTCAGGCTCTTATCAATTATTTCTACTGTACCACTAACAAGAATTAAAACGAGTTCATTAGAAAGTTTTTTATTAAAACCTTTTTTAATTAATATTTCAGATAATATCTCAAAAATAAAGCTTAAATAGGCTGGACCGCCACCAAAAAATGCTGTAAAAAAATCCATTTGGTCCTCTTTCTTCAGCCAAATAAGTCTTCCGAAAAAAGAAAAAAAACTTTCTATTTTTTCTTTTTCAGAAACCTTCAAATTTTTTGCGAAAATTCCGGTGGTACTTTTTTGAACCTTTAAAAGTAAATTCGGCATAATTCTAATGACTTCAACTTTATCATCAAAAAAAGATTGTATTATTTTTACTTTTAACCCAGCTACAAATGAAATTATTTTAATTTTTCCCTTTTTTTTCTGACTAATTATCTTCAGAATTTCTAGCGCTTGTTGAGGTTTAATGCAAAGTAATATGTATTCAATTTTTTTTAGAGAAATATTTTTTATGTTTTCACTAACCTCAAAAAAATTATTATAGTTTTTACTTATTTCTTTTATAAGAATTTTATTTTCATCACATATTAAAATCTGATTTTTTTTTTTATAAAAACCACTAATAATATTTTGACCAAGATTACCACATCCAATTAGTAATGACTTAGTCATGCAAGACCATAGGTGTCTAATAGTGAATTTCTTAAAACAAATTTGTCATTATTTTTTTTTGAAAAAGAAATTAAAAATACCGGATAAAATCTATCAAATTCTTTAATTACTACACTCAAAAAATCTTCAATTTGCTCCAATGTCATATAATTAAGGCCTTTTGTAGAGACTTGATACTTAAAAAAAATAGTTTTATGCTGAGAGCAATAATGAAAATAACCTAAGTGTATCTTTTCATTAATTGAAGAAATAAGAGAATAAATCTCTTTCGTTATTTTTGGTTTGGTTTTAAAATCATAACATGTACTGAAATTTATAATTTGGTTTACATCATTCCAAACAATTGCTATTTCATATTTAGACCATGAACCATTAAACTTTAAGCCTAAATGATCAGCACTATATCTTAGAGGTTCAACATCAAATTTATAAATATGATCTTCAATGCAATCTATAGGGTTTGCGTAAGAAACTATTTTATTTTGACTAAAAAAATCCACAGCATAATATTAGTATATAAAATTAATTTTAACAACAACAATTAGTAGTAAATTTTCTCCAACACACAATATATAGTAAGATGCTTAAAGATTCCCTTATTATTTTATTATTATTTTTTTACCTGATAATTTTTGTTTTTTGGTTAATTTGGTTTCATAGATCTTTAAGAAAAGGTATTAACAAAAGAAATATTTATTTATTTAATATTGTTGGATTTATTGTTACCACATATGTTATTAGTTTTTTTGTTTTGCGGGTACTATCGTAGTTTATTTTTAGTTTAAGGTTAGTGATATGATAATAGTTACTGGAGGTGCTGGATTTATTGGTTCTAATCTAATAAACTTTCTAGAAAACACAAATACTCAGGAAATCGTATCAGTTGACTGGAAAAATGATGAAAATGCTCACTATTTCAATAAAAAAAATTTAATAAAAGTTTCTCCTAATGATCTTGAAAGGTTTTTAAATGAGAATCAAAAATCTATAACACTTATAATTCATCTTGGTGCGATTACATCAACAACAGAAACAAACGCAAAATTAATAATAAAAAATAATATTAGTCTTTCCTTATTTATTTGGTCATGGTGTTTAGAAAATAAGAAAAGAATAATATACGCTTCCTCAGCAGCTACTTATGGCGATGGTTCAAATAACTTCGATGATCATGAGAAAAAAAATTATCTCTCTAAATTAGTCCCGTTAAATTTATATGGGTGGTCCAAACATTTATTTGACAAGTTTGTGATTAGCCAGAAAAAAAAACCACCCCAATTTGTGGGTCTTAAGTTTTTTAATGTTTACGGTCCTAATGAATTTCATAAATCTGAAATGAGAAGTATTGTACTAAAGATCTTTCAGAAAGTTTCACATAATCAAACCGTAAAACTTTTTAAGTCACATCATCCACATTATAAAGATGGTGAACAAATGAGAGATTTTATATATGTTAAAGATGTTATCAATATTATAAAATGGTTTATTGATAATAAAAAAATTAATGGAATTTATAATGTAGGAACAGGAAACCCAAGAAGTTTTTTTGACTTAGCGACTTCAGTGTTTAAAAACTCAAATGTAAAAAATAGAATAAAATACATTGATACGCCCAAAAATATTAGAGAGCAATATCAATATTACACAAATGCAAATATAAAAAAACTAAGAAATACTGGTTATAAAAAGAAATTTTATTCGTTAGAAGATGGTATTAAAGACTACATTAGAAATCATTTAATTACTAGCTTATGATTTACGAACATAATCTAAACCCAGTGGCAGTTGAATTTTTTTCTTTAAAAATTTATTGGTATTCTTTGGCGTACATTTTTGGCTTTATTTTCTGCAATTATTATTCAAAATATTTAATAAAGAAAAAACTGTTAAGCCTAAATTTATTGATTATTGATGATTTTATCACTTGGCTGATTGTTTCTATTTTACTTGGAGGAAGACTTGGATATGTTATTTTCTACAATTTCGATTTTTATTTTAGCAATCCAGTTGAAATATTCAAAATCTGGCAAGGTGGTATGTCATTTCATGGTGCTTTACTTGGAATAATCCTTTTATTGATTTTTTATTCAAAAATAAAAAAAGTTGAATTCTCTCATCTTGCTAATTTGGTTGCATATAGTTCTCCGATCGGAATTTTTTTAGGTAGATTAGCAAACTTTGTAAATGCTGAACTTATTGGAAGGCCAACAGACGGCACCTGGGGTATTTTGTATAAGTCAGAATTATTAACTAGACACCCTAGTCAAATCTACGAGGCTTTGTTTGAGGGTTTAATTATTTTTTTAATCCTAAATTTTTTTGTAAGAAGCAACCTCAAATACAAATTTAATGGATATGCTTTATTTTTAATATTTTACAGTTTTTTTAGATTTAATTTAGAATTTTTTAGACAACCAGACTCCCATTTAGGATTTGTTATTGGTAATATGTCAATGGGGCAGGTTCTAACTTTACCAATGTTTATAATTGGAATAATTTTTTTAAAAAATGAAAAAAAACTCTAAAATATATAACTCTTTTAGGAACGGTAGTACTCTTTCTTTAAGTAGGTTTATTTTTCTCTGCCTTTATGAAAAAGATCATGGATATTATCAAAAAAATAGAATAGGGACTGATTTCATAACTGCCCCAGAAATAAGTCAGCTTTTTGGTGAATGTGTTTCAATATTCATAGCCTCAATTAATGAAAGGATTGGGAATATTAGGGACTTTTGTGAGTTGGGTCCCGGAAACGGAACTCTATTAAAAGATCTATCAAAAAATCTGAATATTCTGATTAAAGGAGATTTAAATTTTTTTTTATTCGAAAAATCAAGTAGTCTTATTAAAAATATAAAAAAAAATATTAATAACATAAAAATTTCGTACCTTAAGAGATTAACTTTTCCACCAAAGCCAATTTTCTTTATAGCAAACGAGTTTTTTGATGCTTTACCAATAAATCAGTTCGAAAAAACTTCAAATGGCTGGTTGGAAAGAAGAATTTGTTTAATTGAAGGAAAGTTAAAACTCACTTTAAAAAAAAACCCTTTCTTCAAATTCTTAGAGAGGCAGAGTAAAAAAGGCGATATAGATGAAATATCACCATATACTAAGCTTTACTTAAAAAGAATTTTTAGTCATCTAAATGAATTTGGCGGAGGTTTACTTATTTTTGATTACGGTCCTTTAAAAAAAAAGAAAATCGATACCATACAATCTATTTATAAAAAAAAAAAAAGCATCTTTCTTAATAATCCTTATGAGTCAGATATTACATACCATGTTGATTTTGAAAAAATTAAACGACAAGCTATTCAATCAGGTTTATTTTTTTATGGACCAATCACGCAAAAAAAATTCCTTTTTTTTAATGGAGTTAATGAAAGGTTTATTAAATTAACAAAAAGTCTAAAAAATAAAAAAAAATTTGAAATATTGAACTCACAGTTTAATCGGCTTACTGATGCTGAAGGAATGGGAGATTTAATCAAATGTATTTTTATTACTAAAAAAGAACTTGAACTAAATTTTTTCTAATGTTTAAAAAAAATAAGATTATTTTTTATAAAGATTTTCAATATTGTTTTTTCACAAGAAATGGTGGTGTAAGTAAAAAAAACTTCAGTTCTTTGAACTGTGCGTTTAATAAAGGTGATAAAGAAATAAATGTTAAAAAAAATAGAGAGTATGTGCGCAATGAATTTTGTAGTAAAAAAAAGATAGTTTTAATTAATCAAGTTCACTCCGATAAAATTTTCTTTATTGATAAAATCGCAAGTCAAACTTTAACTGGAGATGGAATTATTTCAAGAAGAAAAGATTTAGTTCTTGGTGTTTTGACTGCAGACTGCGCTCCAATAGTAATTCTAGGAAAAAAATACTTTGGAATTCTTCATGCAGGTTGGAAAGGAGCGTTTTCAGGAATAATAGAAAATGCCATAGACTTGTTTTTAAAAAAAGGGGAATGTAAAGAAAATATCTTTGTGCATGTAGGTCCACATTTAAGAAAAAATTCCTTTGAAGTTAAAAAGGATTTTATTCTTAATATTGAAAAACAACAAATAAATTCCGAAAAATACATTTCATCAATAAAAAGAAAACTTTATTTTGATTTTAGTTTATTTATTGCTGATAAAATAATGAATTGTGGTGTTGATAATTTTAATATTTCAAAAATAGACACATATCAAAACTACAGCGATTTTTATAGTTTTAGATACTATTTAAAAAAAGGAATTAAAAATTGTGGTAGGCAAATCAGTTTAGTTAGTATAAAAGATAACTATGAAATTGGTTTCAGGTAACAGTAACAAACCTCTTGCAGAAAGTATCGCAAAATATCTTGGAGTTAAGTTAGTTGACGCGACAATTAAAAAATTTCCTGATAAAGAAATTTTTGTTGAAATTCATGAAAATGTAAGAGGAGAAGATGTTTTTGTTATTCAATCAACATCATTTCCTGCTAACGATCATGTAATGGAATTACTAATTACAATTGATGCACTCAAAAGAGGTTCAGCTAAAAGAATTGCTGCGATTATGCCTTATTATGGTTATGCAAGGCAAGATAGAAAATCTGGGCCTAGAACACCAATATCAGCAAAATTGCTTGCTAACTTAATAAGCATAGCTGGAGCAGATAGAGCCCTAATGGTTGATCTTCACGCTGGACAAATCCAAGGTTTTTTTGATATCCCAACAGACAATTTATTTGCTGCACCTGTTTTCATAGAAGATATAAAAAATAAATTTTCTGGAAAAGATTTTGTTATTATATCTCCAGATGTTGGTGGAGTTGTGAGGGCTCGTGCCATCGCTAAAAGAGTAGACTGTGACCTTGCTATAATTGACAAAAGAAGAGAAAAGGCAAGTGTTTCAGAGGTGATGAATATTATTGGTGAAATCAGAAATAAACATTGTATTTTAATAGACGATATTTGTGATACAGCAGGTACACTAACAAATGCAGCTAAAGCATTAAAAGATAAAAACGCAAAATCAGTATACGCTTACATTACTCATGGGGTGTTGTCAGAACCTGCTATAGAAAGAATTAATAATTCTCCTATTGATAAAATGATAATAACTGATAGTATTCTCGCTCGAGAAGATATACGTTCTTCCAATAAAATTGAACAATTGTCTATAGCTCCACTTATTGGAGAGGCAATAGGAAGAATTACAGAAAATAAGTCTGTTTCGAGTTTATTTGCTTGACGGGAGTATAGTATGAGTGAGAATTCACAATTAATAGTTAGTAAAAGAGAAAATAGTGGAACTGGGAATTCTAGAAGCAGCAGACTTGAAAAAAAAATACCAGGAATTATTTACGGTGATAAAAAGGATCCAATACCTGTATTGTTAGATGAAAAAGTTCTCAAAGTAAAGATTAAGGACCCCACCTTTTTCTCTAAGCAATGCGAAATCAAATTTAACGATCAAGTTATTAAAGTTTTACCCAAAGACTTACAACTTCACCCTGTGAAAGAAAGTATTTTACATATCGATTTTCTGAGAGTTGGCGAAAACACTACTGTAACTTTACTTGTTCCTGTTAAATTTATAAACGAAAATAGTTGCCCGGGTATTAAACAAGGTGGAGTCTTAAATGTTGTAAGGCGTGAAATAGAACTTATAACCTTAGTCTCAAAAATACCTGAATCACTTGAGGCAAATCTTGATGGACTAGAAATTGGCGATAGCATCCACATTAGCTCAATAAATTTAGATGAAGGTGTTAGACCCGCAATTTCTGATCGAGACTTCACTATTGCTACAATCGCACCACCAACCGTAATGAAAGTTGAAGAAGAGAAACCAGTTGAAGAAGCTGGGGAAGGCGTTGAAGGGGCAGAGGCAAAAGAGGGTTCAGATCAAACCAAGCAGGAACCATCAAAAGACCAATCCTCTGAAGATAAAAAATCAGATGATAACGCAAAATAATAATGTTTTCTAATTAAATGATTTTAATAACTGGACTTGGCAACCCTGGTAAAGAATTCTTAAAAACAAGACACAATATTGGTTTTGATATTGTCGACTCGATACATTCTGAATTTAACTTTCCAAAATTTTCTGAAAAATTTAACTCTTTATACTCAAAAAAAAATATATATGACGAAATAATAGTAATTCAAAAACCAATTTCTTACATGAATTTAAGTGGGGGGCCAATAAAAAAAATCATTAATTTTTTTAAAATTAATGAAACTGAGGATATTTTTGTTTTTCACGACGACTTAGACCTTGAGTTCTCTTCACTTAGAATAAAAAATTCTGGGGGCCATGGGGGACACAATGGTATTAAAAATATTATAGGCCTAATTGGACCTAACTTTAATAGAATAAAATTTGGGATTAAAAACTCTTTTTACACAGAAAAAAATATTGATGCTGAAAAGTTTGTATTAGATAAATTTAACCTAGAAGAACTGGAAATAATCGAAACCATTAAAAAAAAAATAATTATAAATTTTGAATTACTAATAAAAAAAGATTTTTCATCTTTTAAAAATAATTTTTAATATGGGTTTTAACTGTGGAATATTAGGCTTACCAAATGTTGGGAAATCAACATTATTTAACGCCTTAACATCAACTCAAAATGCTGAATCTAAAAATTATCCTTTTTGTACAATTGACCCTAATATTGGAAAGGTTCAAGTCGAGGATGAACGCTTAAAAAAGATCTCCGAGATTTCTAGATCAGAAAAAACAATATTTAATCAGTTGGAATTTGTTGATATTGCAGGTTTAGTCAAAGGAGCAAGTAAAGGTGAAGGACTAGGAAATAAATTCTTATCAAACCTTTACTCTGTTGATGCTCTTATTCATGTTGTTAGATGTTTTGAAAACAGAGACATTACTCATGTAGATAGTAAAATATCTCCACTTAATGATATAAATATCATTGAGACTGAACTATTACTCTCTGATCTTTCAAAAATTGAAAATATAATTGAAAATTTAAAAAAAAAAAACAAGGGGAAAGTAATTGACTCTCAACTTTTAAAAACACTTGAAAGTGCAAAAAAGAATTTAGATCGCGGAATTTTCTTAAGGAATTGTTCTCATGAACTAGAAGAGTCTAAAATACTTTGTAGTTATAATCTTTTAACCATAAAGCCAATGATTTATGTTTGTAATGTAGATGAAAATTCAATTATAACGGGAAACGAACTAAGTAAACAAGTAGAAAGCATTGCTAATGAAACATCTACAAAAGTATTAAATATTTCGGCTGATATTGAATCTGAAATATCTTTGATTGAAAATTTAAAAGAAAAACAAGAGTTTCTTTTGTCAATTGGCTTAAAAGAAACATCTTTATCAAAACTTATTAGAGAAGGATACGATCTGTTGAATTTGTTAACATTTTTTACATCTGGTATCAAAGAATCTCGTGCATGGTCTTGTCAAAAAGGCTCTCTTGCACCAGACGCTGGGGCAAAAATTCATACTGATTTTAAACGCGGTTTTATCAAAGCAGAGGTAATTGATTATCTGGATTTCATAGAATTTAAGGGTGAACAAAATTGTAAGGAAAATGGGAAAGTCAGGTTAGAAGGTAAAGAATATTTAGTAAAAGATGGTGACATAATGAACTTCAAATTCAATGTTTAGATTTATAGTGAGTAAATTTTTTTAAAACATCACTAATTTCATTACCATTTAAAAGTTTAAAGTTTTTTGATAATAAACAAAAATAATACTGCTTTGCTAATTTTTCTAATGCCAAGGAAAGATGAACAGCCTCATCAATGTCATTACCAAGACATATTTGTCCGTGATTAGCAATCAAACATCCTTTTCTATTTCTACATGCTGTCAAGACAAAATTGGCTAGCCTTATTGTTCCAAAAGTTGCATACTTTGAGCACTTAATATCATCTCCCCCAAATTCAGCTATCATATAATGAAATTTTTGAATCTTTTGCCGCATACAAGAAAGAATAGATGCCCAGTCAGAATGACAATGGACAATTGAATTAACATCTTTTCGTTTTTTGTAGATTAATAAATGCAAATCAACTTCGCTTGACGGTTTTACTCCATTAGTTACGTTACCATTAAAGTCAATTTCAGAAATATTTTCAGTTTTTAATTTTTTTATATCTATTCCAGAAGGGGTAATAAAAACTTTTTCATTATATTTTATGCTGATATTACCTTCGGAACCTAAGTTCATACCTTTTTTTAAAAGGAAATTATAATTTTTAATAATTCTATCCTTCAAGACTTTCATAATAACTTTTTTAATTTTTTTTTTATAGAAGAGTAATTAGGTTCACAAATTCCATTTTCAGTTATTAAGGCGGTAATAAATTTTGAGGGTGTAACATCAAAAGCTGGATTAAAAGTTGAGGTTTTATTTTTATAAATTCTCCCGGTAAATAGTTTATTTGATTTTTCAAAAATCAAATCTGATAACTCTTTTCCATCTCTAATTTCTATTGGTATATCTGATCCTTTTTTTAGATTACGGTCTATTGTTGAAGTAGGTAAAGCTACATAAAATGGAATTTTATTTTCATGAGCTGAGATTGCTTTGAGATATGTACCTATTTTATTACAAACATCTCCATTCATTGCAGTTCGATCACTTCCAACTAAACATAAATCAACTTTTCCATTTTGCATTAAATGACCACCAGCGTTATCTACAATTACAGTGTGGGGAATTTTTTCATTCTTTAACTCCCATGATGTTAAAAGAGCTCCTTGATTTCTTGGTCTTGTCTCATCAACCCACACATGTATGGGAATTTGAGCTTTATTAGCACAAAAAATAGGAGACAAAGCAGTTCCATAATCAACGGTTGCCAACCAACCAGCATTGCAATGTGTTAATATATTAACTGGTTTCTTTTTTTTTTTAAAAATTTGTTCAATTATCTTGAGTCCGTTTTGACCTATCTTTTTACAGTTCTCGATATCATCATTTCGTATTAAATTTGCTAGTTCAATTGCTAAGGTTGCTCTTTTGCTTGGATTCGTTCTAAGCAACTTTTTTTTTAATGTATCTAATGCCCATTTAAGATTGACTGCAGTAGGTCGAGTTTTTAGAAGCTTCTTATAACATTTGTTTATATTTATTGTACTAGAATTCCTTTCGATGGATTTTGCAAAACCAAAAGCAGCAGTTACTCCGATTAATGGTGCCCCTCTTACCTTCATATCTTTAATAGCCTTACAAAAGTCGTTAAGTGACTTTAATTTTTGAACTTTAAATTCAAAAGGAAGTTTAGTCTGGTCTATAATTTTTACTTCACTATTCTCTATCCAAATTGTAGAAAATTTTTTATTTTTAACTTTCATAAGTCATTGAAAATAAATTTTAGTTTTTTCTTAGTAGACTTTTCTATTTTTTCTATTCTAGTTATTAATGAGTTTTTTGATATATTTTTTATTTTTTCATCGCAGCTAATTTTTTCTATTTTTGAAAATTCTTCTATTAGTTTAAATGCATTGCTCGAATTTTGGTTCATTGTTGTAACTATCTGATCAACAGTTACAGAATCATGTTGAGGGTGCCAACAGTCAAAATCAGTAACCATGGATATTGCTGCGTAACATATACCAGCCTCTCTTGCCAATTTTGCTTCAGGCATGTTTGTCATCCCAATAACATCACAGCCCCAAGATCTAAAAAGATTTGACTCTGCAAGTGAGGAGAATTGAGGGCCTTCTATGCAGATATAGGTGCCATTAGAATGAAAATTAAGTTTTAATTTTTTTAAATTGGTTAAAGAGATTTCTCTTAGGTTTTCACAAACTGGAGAGGACATAGAAACGTGTGATATACAGTCATCATCGAAAAAAGTTTTTTTTCTCAAATATGTATTATCTATAAATTGGTCGACTACAACAAAGTCCCCTGGTTTATAGTCCTCTCTAAGACTACCAACTGCAGATAAGGAAATAATATTCTGTACACCCAATTTTTTTAAACATTCTATATTAGCTCTGTAATTAATTTTTGAGGGAGAAATGTTATGGTCAATTCCATGCCTTGGTAGAAAAGCAATTGACTTACCGTTTAAAGACCCGACGCATACTTTCCATGAAGGCTTGCCAAAAGATGATTTAACTGTTTTCCATTTTATTTTTTTGAGATTTGGAATTTTGTAAAGACCACT
>CEOC01117090.1_pt1 | contig 12948 bp, 14 predicted proteins | sample 356191 | NCBI WGS metagenome assembly CEOC01 (sample SAMEA2619952, study PRJEB7988) | marine metagenome | biome: marine biome (ENVO:00000447); feature: deep chlorophyll maximum layer (ENVO:xxxxxxxx); material: "saline water (ENVO:00002010), including plankton (ENVO:xxxxxxxx)" | depth 17 m
GCACCCCATATGAGTTGAATGGCAAGAGCATTGACATCATTACTCTCAGTCCGCCTGCCCGCATTGATTGCGGTTCTGCTTGCGATGTGTGTTGCGGTACCAGCTGCGGCAGACCAGAATGATCCACGCCTCGACAGCCTGTTTGAGGCATTGCAGAAAACCAGCAGCGATGCTGAAATACAGCTGTTGACCAGTCAGATCTGGGACCGCTGGACCGCTTTCGACAATGACAGCGGAACCTATCGTATGATGGTTACCGGTATGCAGTTGATGAATAGCGGGCAATTGGCGCAGGCCGAGGGCGTCTTTACGCAGATCATCGCGGCGCAGCCAGACTTTGCCGAAGCGTGGAACAAACGGGCAACCGTACGTTTCATGCGCGGTGATGATGACGGGTCGCGTCAGGATATTGTCGAGGTGATTGACCGTGAGCCGCGCCATTTCGGTGCATTGTCCGGTCTTGGTATGATCCATTTGCGCAACGGCAATCTGCAAGGTGCCCTGCAGGCATTTGAAGCGGCATTGCGGGTAAACCCACATCTGGACATGGCGGAAACCATGATCACCCGCCTGACGCGCGAGCTGAAGGGGCAGTCGCTCTAGGTCACTTTCTCGACATCGCGCTGCCGGCAGCAAGATCCCTGCCTGTCTTTGCGTTTGGCCATCTGGCGGCCGATCCATGGACAACGCCACTTTCCATGGCTTCATTGACTTTGCAACACCCGCACCTAGAGTGATGGGTAGTTTTTGTGTTTGCCATCCAGGTACCGGCCGTGACCCTGATTCGCAAGACGCTGCACTCGGATATCCACCAATGCCCGGAATGTGGCGTTCCCTGTTCGGTTGCCCGATCCGCCATTGAGGCAGCGCATCACGCACAACAATCTGCGACCGTCGCCTGCCACAAATGTGATGCCGTGTTTCAACCGCTGGGCCATGACGAATCCGCATTGGACATGCCGGCAGACAATGCGGCAACTGACACAGAGCAGGCGCAAGCTGGCACACGGATGCGCTATAGTACCTGCCCAAAATGCCGCGGTAACTTTCTGATGCCGGCGATGCAGGTTGCTGACGATCTGCTTGTTGAATGCCCGCATTGCAGCATGAAGATGCCGCCGCTGGCAGTGATGCGACTGAATGCACGCCGCCATATAGAAACACAGCCACGCGCCAGGGCCCTGCCTGCACCCCGCCACCTCGAGCGATTAAAGCTGGCCTTCATCCTGTTCATTGGCAGCATTATCATTGCCTCGCTACCGGCGATGCTCATTCTGGAAATGACACCGGCAGCGCAGATATATGAGTCGCTGGCCGCGCCCCGGCCGCATTTCGCCATTCGCAACAGCACATTCATTCCTGTCAGTGACGCCAATGGCACCGGTGTCCTGGTGACAGTCAATCTGGCAAATATCGGCACAAAAGAAGGCACCCCGGACACGGTGTTTGTAACGCTGCTGGATGATCGTGGCGAGATCATCACGCGCCGCCAGATTGCCCGTCTTGAAACGCCGATGGATGCGGGTGAACGACGGGCGCTTGTTGCCCGCTTTACCTTGCCACCGGCACAGGTTGCGAAAATTGATGTGTCGTTATCGCCGCGCTAGCCGCGATTGGGCACAATTTCGTAACCGGGCTCTTCAGGTTCATCGTCAAGCATTTCATCGGGAAAGCCGGGCGCGCGCACATCCAGCCCGGTTGCTTCCTCCAGCCGCCTGATGATATTGGGCGACCATTCACGCGGCCCAAAGCGGGCAGCCCCATCCTCAAAAATCTCGATCAGTTTGGGAGAGACTTCAAGCGGCACCCCTGCCCGATCAGCCAGTTCCTGAAACAGGCTGATATCCTTGATCACCAGATCCATGGTGAAGTTGATATCACGGCTGCCATTCAGGATGACCTGGCTTTCGGTTTCATGGACAAAAGAATTGCCGGATGAAATCCGGATGGCTTCATAGGTTGTGTTGAGGTCCAGCCCGCTGGCCTTGCAGGTCACCAAAGCCTCGCACAAGGTCACAAGATTGGCTGTCGCCAGATAATTGGTCATCACCTTCAGCTTGGATGCCGTGCCAAGCGGGCCTGTATGAAGCACACGCCGGCCCAGCACCGTCAGAACCGGCAGGATACGGTCAAAAACCGCGCGGTCACAGCCAGCCAGAATGGCAATATTGCCTGTGGCGGCGCGATGGCAGCCGCCGGAAACCGGACAGTCAACCGCGGCGGCACCGGTGGCAGCAACCATTGCACCCAGCCGGGTCACCTCCGCTTCGTCGGTGGTGCTCATCTCTGCCCAGATCTTGCCATCTGAAAGGCCGGCAAGGATGCCGTCATCAGCCTCCATCACCGCGGCACTGGCGGCTGGCGAGGGCAGGCAGGTGATGACCATGTCGCAATTCTCGGCCATGGCACGCGGGCTCTCGCCCCAATGTGCACCTTCATCCAGAAAAGGCTGCGCTGCCGCACGGTCCAGATCACGAACAAACAGATCTACACCATTTCGAAGAAGACTGCCGGCCAGTTTGCCGCCAACATTACCAAGTCCGATAAATCCGACTCGTGTCATCAGATATTCCCCCGTCAGTCAGGACGCCACCGCCGCCCTTGTTCGTTTTCGAGGAGAAGTTGAACAGCCTGATCGGGCAAAAAGCAATGCAAAAAATACCCGTCGGCATGCGCTGGCTATAACATGATCACGCGCAGCGAATTCGTTGTGCCGGCAATGCCGAATGGCATGCCCGCAACAGTAACAATGGCGGCGCCCTTTGCTGCAATATTCTGGGAACTGATCTGGTTGACCGCCTCGTCAATTGCTGATTCGTAATCGCCTGTTTCGGTGCTTGGCATTGTCTGAACACCCCAGAGAATGGACAATTTACGCCTGACCCCCAGAAAGGGTGAGGCGACTGCAATGCGCGTCACCGGTCTTTCGCGCGCAATCCGCACTGCTGTATTGCCGGAAGTCGAAAAGGCCAGAATCAATCCGGCATCGACCGTTTCGGCAAGTGACACGCTGGCGAGGGCAACAGCGTGATATAGCGATGGTTCAGTGGGCAGACGCGGCGGCCCGGTCAGCGGGTGCGTGGCGATATGGGTTTCGGCGGCACCGATTACCCGTGCCATCATCTCTACTGATTCCACCGGAAAGGCACCAATCGCACTTTCGGCCGACAGCATCACCGCGTCCGCACCATCAAAAACAGCTCCGGCCACATCCGACGCCTCGGCACGTGTTGGTGTGGGGCTGTTGATCATGGATTCCAGCATCTGCGTTGCCACCACCACCGGCTTGCCGACCAACCGGCATTCAGCAATGATTTTCTTTTGCCAGCCGGGCACATCTTCGGGAGGCAGCTCCACACCCAGATCACCACGCGCCACCATGACACCGTCAGCGGCAGATACGATATCCGCAAGCTCGGCAAGCGCGGCCGGTTTTTCGATTTTCGCCATCAACGCGGCCCTGCCATCAATAAGCGCCTTGGCCTCAATGATGTCGCTGGCACGCTGTACGAATGACAATGCCACCCAGTCCACGCCCAGCTGCAGTGCAAATTCCAGATCGGAAAGGTCTTTTTCGGTAAGCGGCTTGCTGTCCAGCACAAGATCGGGAAGGTTCACACCCTTTCGCGATGAAATTGGTCCGCCAACAATCACCTCGGCGTCAAAACTGTCATCATGCAGCGTTGTAACCTTCACGGTGAGCCGGCCGTCATCAATCAGGAGACGCACACCCGGCGTCAGCGCCGCAAATATATCCGGATGCGGGAGACCGATGCGGGTGGCATTCCCCTCGGCATCGGACATATCAAAGGTAATGGTCTGGCCAGCGATAAGTTCGGTGCCATCGGCAACGACCCCGATACGGTGCTTTGGACCCTGCAGATCGGCAAGGATGCAGGTCGGGCGGCCTGCTGCGTCTTCCATCTCTCGGATCAGACGGACACGCTCTCCCTGTTCGGCCTGTGTGCCATGCGAAAAATTCAGGCGAAAAACATTGGCACCGGCGTCAAACAATGTGCGCAGGGTTTCTGCATCGCTGCTGGCACTGCCAAGGGTGGCAACAATCTTGGTTGCACGATGGCGTTTCGCTAAAGACATGACTTAAGCCCCGGACATAAGAAAGACAGGCAGAAAAATAGAGTGTCGGCAGAAATTGCCCACAGACCTTATTGTATGGCCGGTGGCATGAAAGGCAAGTTTGGAGAGCAAATAGCTGGTGCAAGCTGCTTGAATGGAAACCCTAAATGTTGGATTCTGGTGGCATCTGCTTATTTCGCTTTCAGGCCTTCTCGCGCATGTCTTACTTTATCGGCATTTTTGGTGCCGCCTTTGTTCTGGGAATGGTGTTCAACGCTGCCCCCGGCCCTATTTTTGCCGAATCGATCCGGCGCAGTCTGACAGGCGGGTTCGATGCCGCCTTTCGCGTCCAGATCGGTTCACTGGTCGGGGATGCAACATGGGCTGTGCTTGGCCTTGCCGGTGTCGGAATCCTGTTGCAGGCCGATATGTTGAAAGTGCCCGTCGGACTGGCCGGTGCCGGCTATCTTGGATGGCTGGCGTGGGATTCATGGTCCGAGGCAACCAAGGCCAGCCGTGACGCCAAACGGTCGGATGATCGTAGCACAGCACCGAAAAATGCGGACAGCCGCAGCGAGACAGGCTCTGTTACAGCGGCAGACAGCGCCGGGGCCTTCCGGTCAGGCATGGTTCTGTCACTTTCTAATCCGCAGAATGTCGCCTTCTGGGCCGCACTTGGCAGCGCGTTCGGGTCTTTGGGAATTTCACAGCCGACCAGCACAGATTACACGGTGTTTTTCAGCGGCTTCATGATTGCCTCTGTTGTGTGGTGCTATATCTGTGCAGCCGCCATCAGCCGGCTGTTCAGCGGCAGAAGTGCCGCGTGGCATATCTGGACCTATCGGCTCTGCGCGCTGGCATTTGCCTATCTTGCGCTTGGCACCGCGCGCGAGGCTGTCAGCCTGCTGCTGGGATAGGGCGCCGGTCAGTCCTCAGCGCGGGTGGACCAGTATTCACTCCCATAATCATGGAAGATTTCTTCGCCTGCCTTGATGTCACGGTCAGCGTAGAAGCGCAGGAAGCGGTTGTCGGTTTCATCCACCTCCCAGCCGGCATTGGCATTATCACTGTGGTTATACAGCATCCCGCACCCCATCACGACCAGATAGTCCGTCGGCGCATCCGGGCTGGTGAACAGATAATCATTCAGCCGGTTTTCTTCCTGAAGGTCGTCATCATCGATCACGATATAGGCGCAGCGTTCCAGCGTTTCCCCTGCAGACAGGTCAACCGCTGCAAAAACGCCCAGCCCATGGACCGGCGACTCGCCCACAACAATCTTCATGCCCATGCTCCTGTCATCTGCCGTCCCCTGTTACCTGTCTGGCAACAAGGCAGGCTGGCGGAGCGAAGATGTATCGCATTTCATGGCGCCTTACCAGCCACGTTGCGCCGCTTCTGATTTCGATGTTCGCGCATGGCAGTCACAATGCCGGCCACCGCAATCATCACCATGCCAAGCCCGGCAAGTGGCGTCGGCCAGTCATCAAAGAACAGGCGGCCCCATATCGCTACGAACAGGAGGTAGGTGAAATCCAGTGGTGCAAGACGGCTGCTATCTGCTGTCTGATAGGCGCGGCTGAGGCAGATATTGCCGACGATATTGAGACAGGACAGGCCAAAAAATGTTGCGATCAGTGCCGCACCCAGCGTCGGCCAGCCAACCAGAAGAAAAGGCAGTTGATCGCGCAGGCCAGCATCAATCGGCAGGGATGACATTATGACACCGCCCGCAATGCCGGAACACAGGAACATCAGCGATACGATACAGACCAGCGCAAGCGGACTTTCCTGCCGGCAATAGCGCCGCAGGATCAGGATATTCCAGGCGTAGAAAAATCCGGCCATTACCGGCACCAGCTGATAGGCGGTGAACGTTGCGGCAAACGGGTTGAGCACAAGCAGACAGCCTGCCGCGCCAAGGCAAAGCGCGCCAACACGCCAAATCCCGATGCGCTCGCCAAGAAACGGCCCGGCCAGAAGGCTGACAAAAAGGGGATAGGTGTAAAGACCTGTGGCCATCTGCGCGACGGTGATTTTCTGCGACACGCCGAAAAAGCAGATCATGCACATTGCCAGCGCGGTTGCGCGGGCAAAGGCCGGCAGAGGCCGTTGCGGCCAGGCCAGATGCGCCCCGCCACTGGCCACCGCCAGCAGGACAATCATGGTCAGGTTAAAGGTCGATCTGACAGTCTGCAGTTGCCAGAAGCTGGTGTCGGCGGCTGTCTGCTTGACCAACACATCCTGCAAAGACAGGACCAGCACACCAACCAGCAACAGCACAAAGGCCAGCATCGGGCGATCCTGCCTTGGCCCTTCCAGAATTGATCTGCCTATCATCATGCCACCAGACTGGATATCGATTGCCGGCACGTTACCGGCAGATTCAGCCTAATGCGCGCTCGCAGGGGTGGCGATGAAAATCTGCCTGGCCAGGACCCGGCACGCGAAGCGGATAAGGTTTGACCGGCGCCCATCCATCCGGCGTTCAGAACGGGTGGTGCAGCAGCGCAATGTCGCGCGCCGATTGGCGGTGGCGCCGTACGCAATATATTTGCATGATGGCATATAACGGAACATGCACCGCGATAGGGCAGGATAATGGAACCAAAGCTTGTCAGCTATATTACCTCGAAATTCACCAGCAAAAGCGACATGATGTATGCCGAAACATTGTGGCAGGAGGTGCTGGAGGAGATGCTGCCGCGGTTCAAGGAGGCCGGCGCCATGCGGCAGGTGGTGACCCAAGTCTGGAACCAGGAAGGAAGCTTCATCCTTGGTAATCTCTGGGAATATAAGGATGAAAAAGCCTTTATTGCCTGTCAGGAACTGTTTCGCGAGGCTGAGGCAAAAATGGACGAGCGCACCGATATCGCGAAAATCATTACGCCATCGCGCGGAATCATCCTGCGCGATATCCGCCTTTGAAAGACAATGCAAGATGCCCTTTTGTTGTAAGGAGATGTGAATGACCAAGCCTGTTCTTGTCTATCTGAAAATGCGCGCGCTTGCTGAAGCACCGCAAATGCTGATGCATCATGCGGGAATGGCTTACAGCTATAAGATGGCATGGGACCATTTTGGCAAACCATGGCCGGATTCAAAGCGGGAAGTGCCCTTTCGCCAACTGCCAATGCTTGTTGTGGAGGGGGGCAGGCAGATTGCGCAAAGCGGGTCGATCATGCGCTATCTTGCCAATCACCTTGGGATGATGCCGGCCGATCCGGTTGCCGCGGCATGGGTGGATTCGATCTTTGAGGCAACGCAGGAACTGTTCATGCCGCTGAACCCGACAATCAATTTTGCTGTTGGGGATGACTTTGAGACGAAGCGCACGAACATTCTGTCCGCTTTACCGCCGCGCCTTGATGATTTCGAACGTATCCTTGATCGTGACGGGGGGGGCTTTCTGGCGGGCAACGTGCCACATTATTGTGACTTTGGCCTGTTCCACCATCTCGATCTGGCACATTTTCTGGATGATGACCTGCTGACCGACTTTCCGCAACTTGCCGCCTTCATGCAGAACATGCGCGGCATTGATGGTATGGCTGACTATCTTCAATCTCGTCCGGAATTGACCGGGGTCGGGGAAAAGCCGCAACTGGTTATTGATGGCAGACCTGTTCCCACGGGGATGAAAGCGGATTAGCCTTAGCCATATCCGTCTCAGGCATCGGCCCGTAGCAGGCGAAACCGAAACGCATGACACGCATCGCTATTCTTGACCTGACAACCCATCCTGCTGACCGGCTTCACGGCGTGCAGCGTGTCTGGGAACGTATTTCCGGCTGGCTGTCGCCGTCACTGCCTGATGCCGCCCTGATTCCCTTTGACATCGCCGAAGGCGGCGGCGGCCTGCCGGCGACAGGTGATTTTGACGGTCTGATTGTGAGCGGGTCCGAATACGGGGTTTATGACCAGACGGAATGGATGCTGCCGCTGCGCCGCCTGTTGCTGGACACGCGGGACGCTGGCAAGCCGCAATTCGGCATTTGTTTCGGACACCAGATCATGGCTGATTGTTTTGGGGGCCGCGCAGAAAAGGCGGCCATTGGCAGAATTGTCGGTGCCCGAGAATTCACCGCCGCAGGGCAACGGTTCAGCGCCCATGTCTGGCACCAGGACCAGGTGACAGCCGTGCCACCATGCGCACAGGTGACAGCCTACGCAGATTACTGTCCGGTCGGGGCCCTGGACTATGAATTTGCGGCGCGGTCAGTCCAGTATCATCCCGAATATGATGCTGCCCATCTGCAGGACTTGTTTGCACGCGGCCGAGATTACTTCATAGATGGCCCGTCCGCAGACGCCGCAGCCGCCGAAATCGCGAAGGCAACAGTGTCGGTTGATCTTGATGCAGGCGATGTTGCGGCCTTTTTCAGGAAGGCGATCCGGCATCAATCATGATCTGAATCTGCCTTGCGCCAGCAGGCACATGCGCTAATGTCAGATCACCGGCGCATTATCACAGCAGCCCGAGACCCTGCACATGACCGATCTATCGCTTCCCAAAGATATTCATACTGTCGTCCTTGGCATGGGCGACCTGAACGGGATCATGCGCGGCAAACGCATCCCGGCCAACCGCTGGCAGGACGTCTGTGAGACCGGCAATGCTTGCTGCCTGTCCCTGTTCACCATGGATATGACATGCGATGTCTGGGATACACCACTGGTCAATTTCGAGAATGGATTTCCCGATTTTCACATTATGCCGGCAACGAGACCAGTCCCCATCCCGTGGGAACCGGGCGTGGCCATGTGTTTTGGCACGGGTCTGGGCATGGACCACAAGCCCGTGCCGGTCGATCCGCGTCAGGCTCTTGTCCGACAGATAGAACGCGCGGCCGCCATGGGCATTGATGTGCAGGCAGGTGCCGAGCTGGAATTCTATCTTCTTGACCCGCAGACAGGCCAGCCACGCGATGTCGGCAATGACTGTTACGGGCTGGAGCGGGCCGCTTCTTTTGAACATGTGCTGGGGCCAATCCGCCAGCAGATTGACGCAATCGGAATTCCGATCGAACAGTCAAATCCGGAATATGCGCCAGGCCAGGTCGAGGTGAATATGCGCTATGACAGTGCGCTGCTTGCCGCCGACCGCGTGGTCATGTTCCGGTCACTGGTAAAACAGCTGGCCACCCGGCATGGTTATCTGGCCAGCTTCATGGCAAAGCCCTTCATCGATCTTGGCGGCAACGGATTTCATCTGCATTACTCGCTTTGGTCTGAAGGCCAGAATATCTTTTCTGATGGCGGCAGGCTGAATGATACCGGCCGGCATTTTCTTGGCGGATTACAGAAACGCATGGTTGAGACATCGATCTGCGGTGCGGCGAATGTAAACAGCTATCGCCGCCGGGTGCCTTATAGCTTCTGCCCGACAAATGCCAGCTGGGGCATGGACAACCGTACCGTCGCCCTGCGGGTTATTGAGGGCAGCGATTCCGCCACGCGGGTTGAAAAACGCGACGCCGGTGCTGACTGCAACCCCTATTTGCTGATGGCCACTGACATTGCCGCCGGGCTTGACGGCATCGAGGAAAAGCAGGAACCCACAGAGATCACCACGGGCGATGCCTACAGCGACAGCCATGATGAGGTGCTGCCCACCACGCTGGCCGACGCGATCCGGCTGGCGCGCGAGTCAGACTGGCTGGCGTCCGTGCTGGGGGCAGCGCAGCTTGAGACCTGGCTACAGCAGGCCGAACGGGAATTGAAGTTTTTCAGTGATCAGGTGACGCCTTTCGAGACTGACCGTTACCTGCGGCGGTTCTAGGGTGGTCCTGCTGGCACGGGCTTGTTTCGCTTGATCGTGAGGCCGAATCACTGGAATTGCCGCCGCCGTACCGCTATATGTGCAACAGGCAGTCACCACATCGTGCGGAGGTTTTGCTGTGAAGATGACACGCAAAGTCAGGTCTATCCTTGATAATTACGACTCGGACAGTCCCGGGGTAAAGGCCAGTCTGGCCCGCATACTGATGCAGGGACGACTGGGCGGTACCGGAAAGCTGGTGATCCTGCCAGTTGATCAGGGATTCGAACATGGTCCGGCGCGCAGTTTCGCCGTCAACCCGGATGCCTATGATCCACATTACCATTACCAGCTTGCGATTGACGCTGGGCTGTCGGCCTATGCCGCACCACTTGGCATGATCGAGGCTGGCGCCGACCGTTTTGCCGGACAGATACCGACCATCATGAAGGTCAATTCTTCAAATTCACTGGCACAGGGCGGCAGCGCCCCGACACAGGCCATTACCGGATCTGTGTCTGAGGCGCTGCGCCTCGGCTGTTCTGCCATCGGCTTTACAATTTATCCGGGGTCAGATGCCGCTTTTGACATGATGGGGGCGTTTCAGGATATGGCCGCAGAGGCGAAGGCACTCGGTCTTGCCGTTGTGTTATGGTCCTATCCGCGCGGCGGCGGGCTCAGCAAGTCTGGCGAGACAGCCCTCGATATTGCTGCCTATGCCGCCCATATGGCGGCGCTTTTGGGGGCGCATATCATCAAGGTCAAGCCCCCCACTGATGCGCTGGAACAGCCTGAGGCCACCAAGGTTTATGAGCAGGTCAATCTGCCGCGTGCAGACCTTGCCGCGCGCATCCAGCATATCATGCAGGCCTCATTCGGTGGCCGCCGAATTGTTGTATTTTCTGGCGGTGCCGCAAAGGATCGTGAGGGCTTGCTGGATGAAGTCAGGGCGCTGCGTGATGGTGGCGCCAACGGATCCATTATTGGCCGCAACACCTTCCAGCGGCCACGCGCCGAAGCATTGGACCTTCTTGGCGATATCATCGATATTTACCGAGGCAAGGCGTAACGATCAGCGGTGTGTCTGCCGCTGCTGGTCGCCAAGCTTTGCCTTGGCACCAGATCTGCTGATCGTACCAAGAATACAGGATAGGGTGATCCAGGATGAAACTACTTCGCTTTGGAGCGTCAGGGAATGAGGCGCCCGGCCTGATGGATGATGCGGGTGTTATCCGCGATCTGTCCGGCCATCTGGATGATATTGACGGGGCTGCACTGGATCCAGCCATGCTGGACCGGCTGCGTGCCCTCGACCCGTCACAGCTGCCAGCAGTGGATGCCGGCACGCGCATTGGTCCCTGTGTGGGTTCGATTGGCAAATTCCTGTGTATCGGGTTGAATTATTCAGATCATGCGGCAGAAGCCGGCATGCCGGTTCCCGAACATCCAATCCTGTTCATGAAGGCCAATTCGGCCATTAGCGGCCCAGATGACATGGTGATGCTGCCGCGTCATTCACGCCACAGCGACTGGGAAGTAGAGCTTGGCGTGGTGATTGGCAAAAGCTGCAAATATGTGGATGTGGAACATGCGCTGGATTATGTGGCGGGTTACTGCATTGCCAATGACGTGTCCGAACGGCATTTTCAGTCGAAACTGACCGGGCAATGGACCAAAGGCAAGTCATGCGACACCTTCGGGCCGATTGGCCCCTGGCTTGTCACCGCCGACGAGGTGCCTGACCCACAATCACTGGACATGACGCTGGACGTGAATGGCACACGCATGCAGACCGGCAACACTGCCACGATGATATTTTCAGTGGCCGAAATCATTGCTCATCTTTCCGAGCTGATGACCCTGCATCCTGGTGATGTAATTTCTACCGGCACACCGCCAGGCGTTGGTATGGGGAAAAAGCCGGATCCTGTTTTCCTGCAGGAAGGGGATGTCATGGAATTGTGGATCGACGGTCTTGGCAGACAACGCCAGATGGTGGGCCGCGATCCCGTCTGAACAGGGGCTATCCCGTTACCCGCCTGCTGTCATGTTTTATGAAAGGCCTAACTCGGCGCGGGTTGGCGGGTTGCATCCCTGACGTCCGCAGTTAATTGCCGCTGCCTGTGCGGCGCGATGCATGACAGTTTCAAGGCCATCAAGATCAATGGCGTTCAATGCGGCACGATCCGTCCTGCCAGTCTCAAGGGCCCAGGCAAGGATGCTGGCCATGAAGGTGTCGCCTGCGCCAACAGTATCAACCATCTGCGGAACAGGCGTTGCCGGCACTGTAAGGTCTGCCCCGCCGGCGAATCCCCTGGCCCCGTCTGGGCCCATGGTCAGGACAAACAGTGCGGCATCACATTCAGCGCGGCACATCTCCAGCGCCGCATCCAGCGCATGGTCAGGATAGAGCCACAGCAGATCTTCATCACTCAGCTTGAAAATATCGACTTTCTTCATCATCCGCCGCAGACGGGCAAGATAGCTGTCACGGTCGGGAATCAGAACCGGTCGCACATTCGGGTCGATCGCTGTCAGAATCCCGCGCGCCTTGCAGCGCATGAAAAAACCCTCCCAGACATCGGCGTCCGCACCGTCGACAAGCGCCAGCCCGCCGACATGAAAGACTTGCGTTGCCGTCGGAAGCCATGAATCCAGCCCGTCACCTGTCACCTGCCGCTCGGCAGTACCGTTTCGATGGAAGGCATAAGAGGCACTGCCGTCAGGCCCCACAGATACGACGGCCAATGAGGTGGGGTGCGATACCCGCGGCGCGGCGACCGTTACCCCACAATCGACCAGCCGGTCGGCCAATAATTCGCCAAGAGCATCGGTTGAGACAGGGGTAAGATAGGCGACTGCCTGACCCTGCCGGCCCACCGCCATGGCCGCGTTGAAAGGGGCACCGCCGGGGTTTGCAACATAACGGGGCAGCCCGTTATCTGCCGGTTGACCAGACACAAAATCAATCAGGTTTTCGCCGCCGACAGCCAGCATTGCACTTGCCCCCTAATGTTTCATGGCGACAGTGCTATTCCGTGTCTGTTGCGCCGTCAAGTCCACCCTTTCGGACCAGCATCAGGTAACCCTATCCTGCGGGTGAGCAGAGA
>CEOC01169012.1_pt1 | contig 12933 bp, 10 predicted proteins | sample 356191 | NCBI WGS metagenome assembly CEOC01 (sample SAMEA2619952, study PRJEB7988) | marine metagenome | biome: marine biome (ENVO:00000447); feature: deep chlorophyll maximum layer (ENVO:xxxxxxxx); material: "saline water (ENVO:00002010), including plankton (ENVO:xxxxxxxx)" | depth 17 m
TTTCAACCTTCGAGTGTCCTCTATAGAGCCCTCAAGTTTTTCAGAAATCGCTTTCCACCCACTACCATTAGCAAGAAGCTGGGGTAAATTTTGGGAAAAAAGTAATAAACCAAGTTCGTTTAATTTTGATTGAATTTTTTCTGCGACAATCTCGTTCCCGAGAATCGGGTTATGAATTTTAACCTTAGGGATATCATTTGAAGGTTTTATCTGGGGCTCATTACAGGAATTGCCACATATAACATAGCAAATGATCAAAATGGCTGTCCTGAACTTCATTTTCATAATCAATAAACGATCGAATCCTAAAATTGCTAGGATACCTTTCAAAAGAATAGAAAACACTCTTGATGCATCGAACCATTCGGGTTAGAGCCAAAAGTATGCGTATTTCAATGCTACTAACACCAATCTGCGATAAAAACCTTGAACTCGCTGCTCAGGTTGGAGTCGAAGAGATTGTATCCATTTTTCCAGGATTAGAAGAAGGCGTCTTGAAATCATTAAAACAGAAAGTCGACTCCTTTGGAATGAGACTTACTCACATAGAAAGAAAAATTCCACATGATCAGATCGTTCATGGATTATCCGGACGTGATGATCAAATAAATACTTTTATCGAGCTTATTAAACAAATGGGGGGTTTGGGTCTTAAGGTTTTATGCTATAATTGGATGCCCAGTGAAGATTGGTGTAGAACATCAAAAAACATACCTGAAAGAGGAGGATCTTTATGCACTGGATTTGATGTTAATGATCCACAGTTAACGGTTACTGATGCCGATGGTAGGGCAAGCTGCAATACAACAGCGCAGAAGCTTTGGGAAAATTTAGATAGATTCCTTAATGAAATTATACCTGTAGCTGAAGAAGAAGGTGTTAAGCTTGCCCTACATCCTGATGATCCACCAGTCGACAGGTTTTGGGGTCAAGACCAGATTATGACCAGTATTGCCGCTCTTAAAAAAGTGGTAAACCTTGTCCCAAGTGACTCCAATGGAATCTGTTATTGCACAGGGTCATTGGGACCTACCGGAGATAACTTAGTCAAAGGCATCGAGGAGTTGGGGAATTCCATACATTTTGTTCACCTAAGGAATATCAAAGGTGATATGAATCAATTCCGAGAAACTTGGCATGATAATGGTCAGCTCGATTTATCCTCAATTATTCGAGCACTAAGAAAAATTGATTACAGCGGAACAATTAGACCGGATCATGTTCCGACCATGATCGGTGAATCCAATGAACATCCTGGCTATGAAATGCAGGGTCGATTATTTGCCGCCGGTTATATACGTGGCCTCTTGGATGCGAATTCTTGATTGAATCATGAAAATGCCCAACAAATTTTCAAAAATTAAACATTTTCTATTTAAAAGTTCGTATATCATAATCCTTCGATAACAAATATTGTTTATCTTATACTTATTGACCCATGCGCTATCAAAAAATTGATCCTAAACTCTTCATTGAGAATCGTGAGAGACTCAGGCAAAGGCTCCCCAAAAATTCTTTGGTCATACTCAATTCTAACGACATTCTTCCAACTAATGCTGATGGCACGATGCTGTTGAGACAGAATTCAGATATCTTTTATCTGAGTGGTATTCATCAAGAGGAAACCGTACTGGTCATTTATCCAGATGCTCCCGATGAAAAACAGAGAGAGATGCTTTTCACAAAACAGACCTCTGAACTTATCGCCATTTGGGAAGGAGAAAAGCACACCAAAGAATCTGCTAGAGAAACCTCTGGAATCAAAAATGTTCACTGGCTTGACGCTTTCCCTGGCACTTTGAGAATGCTTATGACTCAAGCGGATCATGTTTTCCTTAATACGAATGAACATGCTAGAGCAACCGATAAAGTTGAGACTCGGGACCTAAGGTTTATAAGAGATCTCAAAAACCAATATCCTTTACATGATTATCAACGATTGGCGCCCATTTTGGCTGACCTACGAATTACCAAAAGTAACATTGAAGTTGAGCTGATAAAAAAAGCCTGTGACATAACGGAAGCTGGATTCAGGAGGGTTCTTAAATTTATTAAGCCTGGTGTCAAAGAGTATGAAGTTGAGGCCGAACTAATCCATGAGTATTTAAGCCATGGATCCGATGGATTTGCGTATGATCCAATCATAGGATCTGGGAAGAATGCTTGTGTGCTTCACTATCTCGAAAATCATGATACCTGTGAGGATGGGCAAATGCTACTAATGGATGTGGCCTCAAGATATGCCAATTACAATTCCGATCTAACCAGAACAGTACCAGTTAATGGGCGCTTTACTGATAGGCAAAGAGCAGTATATGACGCTGTTTTAAGGACAATGAGAGCATGCAATGAGATGCTTAGACCTGGTATGATTCTTAAAGATTACCAGGAGGAAGTAGGTAAATTAGTTCAATCCGAATTGCTTCAATTGGAGCTTATTTCGCAGAAGGACATAGATAACCAAAACCCTGACCAGCCGGCTTATAAGAAATATTTTATGCATGGTACAAGCCACCACATCGGGTTGGATGTTCATGATGTTGGAGATAACTGGAAACCTGTATGCGAAGGTATGGTTTTCACGATAGAGCCAGGTATTTACATTAGAGAAGAGAATTTCGGATGCCGCTTGGAAAACAATTACCTTATCGGAAGAGACGAAAATATTGACCTTATGGCTACAATTCCAGTCGAAGCAGATGAGATTGAAGAGATCATGAATTCTTAAAATTAGTTCATAGCTAAGATTATTGATAATTTGATTATCATGATCGCCAAAACTGGCGTAGGTGGGGGTAGTCAATGTCATCCTTTGAATCCTTAGGCCTAATCAAACAACTTGTAAAAGCTGTTGAAGATAAAGGTTATCAAAAACCAACTCCTATACAGGCCAAAGCGATTCCTGCTGTTCTTTCAGGAAGAGATGTAATTGGAGGAGCACAGACAGGTACTGGCAAGACAGCTGCATTTGCACTACCGATTCTCCAAGCACAATATCAGAAGCGAACTAAAGACCGATCACCAAGAGCATTGATCATTGCTCCTACCAGAGAGTTAGCAGATCAGGTTGAGAAGTTCGTTTACCAATATAGCAAAGGCTTAGGTGTTTATTCCTGTGCTCTTTATGGAGGCGTTAAGATGGACCCTCAAATAAGATTACTTAGAAGAGGGGTGGGCATCGTGGTTGCAACTCCTGGCAGGCTACTGGATCATGCTGAGAGAGGAACCATCAAATTATCAAAAATAGAGACTTTTGTTTTAGATGAGGCAGATCGCATGCTCGATATGGGTTTCTTGCCGGACATAAAAAAAATTATTAGCTTAATTCCATCTAAGAGCCAGAGCTTACTTTTTTCTGCGACTTATTCAGATGAAATCAGAGAACTCTCAAAAAGTTTTTTAAACAACCCAGAAAAGATAGAGGTTGCTAGGAGAAATACTACTGCAGATCTTGTCAGGCAGACTGTTCACCCAGTGGAAAAGTCTAGAAAACGTGAGCTCTTAGTTCATATGATTAATGATGGTGATTGGGATCAGGTCCTAGTGTTTGCGAGGACCCGTCATGGTGCAGAAAAGCTATCCAAACAACTTACTAAGGATGGTATACAGTCTGTGGCTATTCACGGTGATAAAACTCAGGGTCACCGAACTAGGTCATTAGAAAGATTCAAGAAAGGGACTGTTCGTGTGCTGGTAGCAACTGATGTTGCTTCTCGAGGTCTCGATATTAAACAACTGCCAAGAGTTGTAAATTATGAGTTGCCTGATGTTGCTGAAGACTATGTGCATCGAATTGGGCGAACTGGAAGAGCTAAAGAAAAGGGAGATGCTCATTCATTTGTATGTAAATCAGAAAGCAAAAAACTGTCCGCCGTAGAAGACCTTCTAGGCAAAAAAATTAACAAAGTAGAAATTGAAGGTTTTGAGGGTGAGCTGATTCAATATAGAGCAGACAAGAAAAAGCCTCGAGCCCGAAAAGCTCCACGAAGGTCAAATGGTAGAGATCGTAGGAATTCAAGATTTGATAAAAAACCATCCTCTAGAAAAGAGAAACCATCAAGATATAGGAAGTCAGAAGAAGAATCTGGAGATGAAAAATATAGGTCTCCGAAAAGAACTCCTAAGCGCGGAAGAAAAACACCTTCAAGAGATTTTGAAAAGAAAGATTTTAAATCTAAGAAAAAATCACCTACTCAAAAAGAGAGGCCAAATAAAAGACGGAAAGCTTCTAATGCTGAAAAGGTTTTCGATAAGAAAGATTCTAAGCCCCCTAAAAAGGCTCGCCCCAATGAAACCACTGCAGAGCGTCGTAAAAGAAAGCCAAAGTGGAGCGCTGCGAAAAAAAAGGCTGCTAAGATTAAAAAAGCAAAAGAAGCCAAGGACAATCGTTCTGGGCGTACCAAAAGAAGAAACTGAAGGATTTATTCTCATATCTGAGAATAAATCACTAATTTGATATTCATTTGTGGTAATTCATTTGCGGTCACCATGATGCTCAAGCATATTGAGCAAAGTGATAGAGTTTACGAATAGGCAATTCTTGAAGTTGGGTTTTATGCTGGTTTTAATTATCGCATTACCTATCGAGGTTAGTTCAGCTCAAAATAATCAGGATCCAAATCTCGTTGAGATTACCCATGAATTAAATGAACTTGTTTATCGTTATGATCTTGCTGGTGGTTGGTTTAGTGAAACTGATACTGCGAAATTAATTTTAACTCGACTGGCAATGGCGCATGGTGATTTTGGTTTGCCAAAGCCTTTTGGTTCCAAGGAAGGCCGGTATAATGCGATTGTTGCAAAGGTACCGCCAAAAAATAAAAAATGGGTCTACTGGAATAATTCAACCCGCAGATTTCAGATATGGAGAGGAAAGGCACCTCACCAAGTACAGATAGTGACATCAATCACCAGAAATTTTTCTCCTGTTGTTGCTGTGACCAATAATGATGAGGCGAGAAAAAACGCGACAGGTTTAAAAGACTGATTGGCCTATTAAAGTAGGTAAGATGTTTTGGTTTCTTAAATGAAAATTAGGAAAAAAACCTAATTAACTATTTAGATAAGAGTTATATCTAAGCTACAGTAGTCTTCCAAATTCCCATGCGCTACACTCTACTAATATTTGTATTATCATTATGCACTGCATTCACTCAGGAGGTTGCAAAAGAAGGATTGCTCGATCCTATAACAATTACAGCTACTCGATTCAATGAGTTGATTAGCGATGTTCCTTATTCAGTCGATCTCATCGAGGACCGAGATATTCTTGAGGATATGCCTAGGGGCTTTCCCTCTGTGTTTGCATCGAATCCCGGAGTCCAAGTTCAGAAAACAGCTAATGGAAAAGGGTCACCATTTATTAGAGGGTTTACAGGGTTTAGAAACCTTCTCCTCATCGATGGCATACGTCTTAATCATGCCGCTTTTCGTGAAGGGCCTAATCAGTATTGGGGTACTGTAGATCCTTTAATTGCCTCAAGAATTGAATTAATCAAAGGGCAAGGATCTGTCTTATATGGAAGCGATGCAATTGGTGGCACAGTCAATGTTATTACTAAAGACTCTTCACCATTATCCTACGAAGAGAACCGTTCTTTTGTAGAGGGACAAATAATGTATAGAGGGTCAACGGCAGAGAATAGTCATACTGGCAGGATTGAAGGGCTAGTAGGCAAAGGTCAAAAAACTGGTGTCTTGATGGGATACACTGATCGGAGTATTGGAAATATAAGAGCCTCAGGTATTGGGGAACTCCCTTTTACAGGTTATTCAGAACATGGGATGGACTTGCGTATTGATCACTATTTTCAGGAAAATGTTCATGGTATTTTTTCATTCCAAAAATTTGAACAAAATAATCTCTGGAGAGTTCACAAGACTATTTACAGTAAGTCTTGGGAAGGTACTTCTATTGGTAATGAGTTACGGCGTTCAGGAGATCAATCACGGACACTCGCTTACGCACAAATTAAAGCTGAAGACCTAGAAGGTCCATTCCAAAGAATACATGCTAATCTATCTTGGCATAATCATGAGGAGAGCAGGCTTCGAATTAAGGCAAACCAGAAGACAGACTTTCAGGGTTTTGATCTCGATAGTTTTGGATCATGGATTCAAATGGAAAGTGATACGGCACTAGGCAAGATCACTTACGGGACAAGTTATTATCAGGACAGAGCGGATACTTTTCGAAGTGATTTAGATAAAGATGGAAATGTGATTAGAAAACGAATTCAGGGTCCATTTGGAGATGACTCAACTTACGAGCAATTAGGGTTCTTTGTTCAGGATATTATAGAGCTAAATGATCGTTTCGATCTTAATATAGGCAGCCGATTCACCCACATTGATGCCAACATAGGCAGATATGAGAACCCTCAAACGGGATTGCAGGATCAATTGAATAATGATTGGGATAATCTTTCTAATAGTTTAAGGGGGATCTATAAGAAAAATGATAAACTGAACATTTATGCAGGTCTCTCTCAGGGCTTTAGAGCGCCTAATTTTTCTGACTTATCAAGATTGGATTCGGCAAGATCAAACGAAATTGAAACTCCATCACCAGATCTTAACCCCGAAAAATTTCTCTCATATGAGATCGGGTCGAGTTTTGATGATGAAAAGTTGGAATTTGGTATATCAGCATTTTATACAGATATTCGTGATATGATCGTACGTACACCTACGGGTAGACTAATTGAGGATGAATATGAGGTAATCAAAAAAAATGGTTCCGAGGGCTATATTTATGGCCTTGAGTTGAACACATCATATCACATCAATGATAGGTTGAATGTGTTTGGTGCCTTAGCATTTAACGACGGAATGGTAGATACTTATCCAGATTCTTCATTACTAGCCCGTAGTGAGCCCGTGAGCAGACTTTTACCAGTTACCACTAATTTAGGATTCAGGTATGACTTGAGTGATTCTCAGTGGGTTGAGTTAAGTAGTATTATTTCAGATAGGCAGGACACATTAAATACAAGAGATCGAAGTGATACCCAGAGAATTCCTCCTGGAGGGACTCCGGGATATGCAATTTTCAATTTTAGATATGGGCTTCAATTAAATGAGCAGACGCTTTTAACCGCATCAATCGAAAATATCACAGATCAAGAATATAGAGTTCATGGATCTGGTCAAAATGAGCCTGGCATCAATTTTATCTTTGGTGCTTCTCTCAAATTTTAATCAATGATATTATCGTATTAGTATCAATTATTAGTTGATCCACTTTTAAACCCTCAGGAAAAGATAAATGAATAGGCTGTTTTTATTATTATTTAGTTTTGTTTGTGTACTTCGATTAGCGTCAGCTGATTCAATTAATTACGCCATCATAAGTTCAGATACGACATTATCTAATCCATCATGGGTAAAAGTAATTGATGCGCTGTCCGAAAAGCATAAAAATAGTAAAATCTTTTCTTTTAAGGAGGGCAAACCTGAGCAGGTCCTTTTAGAACTTAAGGAAAGTGCTCCGAAGTACACGTGTTTTGTTGCTCATCATAAAGAAGTGACAAGGGAGTGGGTATCCAAGATTCATCAGTTAACTAGAAACCTCGATGAGGATCCCTATACTGATACAATATGGGGCATTCTTACAGGTTATGATGCTGCTAATGCACTTAGCATTGCAAAGACCAACAAGCCACTTACTATTGAAAGGGTCGCTTCAGGAACGGAAGTTGCTTTAGAGCACTGCGTTGAAGGCATCTGGTATTGTGAATTAAACAAAGGTAAAATTGTTCAAAAGAAGAGAAACGAAAGCCCCTCAGAATCACAAGGGCCAGATGATAGTACTGAAGCATTGGCGAAAACTTTAAACGATTACAAAGCACAACTTTTCGTAACGTCAGGCCACGCGACTGAAAGAGGTTGGCAAATAGGTTTTAGGTACAAGAATGGATATTTCAAAAGCAAAAATGGTAACCTTTATGGACAGGATACAAGTGGTAGGAACATTCCGATCAGTTCGAATAACCCTAAAGTTTATATGCCCATTGGAAATTGTTTGATGGGCCATATCGATGGTCAGCAAGCTATGGCATTAGCTTGGTTAAAAACCGGGGGAGTTCGACAAATGCTAGGTTATACAGTGCCGACCTGGTATGGATACGCAGGATGGGGGTGTCTTGATTATTTTGTGGAGCAGCCAGGACGTTATGATTTTGCTCATGCCTTCTTTGCTAATCATCATGCCTTAATTTATAGGTTACAGAAATATTTTCCTGAAGTGGCTGCCAAAGAAATCATAAACCCTGAACAGGCATCGGCGATTGTTTCCAAGATCGAAATTACTAAAGAGGCCAAGATGGCTGGTCTCACAAGGCAGGATGCCGCTGGCTTACTTTTTGATCGTGATGCCGTTGTGTTTTATGGAGACCCCGCATGGAAAGCTAAGATGGCTGAAGGAGAGCTTGCTTATAGACAGGTTTTAAAAAAAGAAAAGTCCACTTATACATTTGAGCTGAGTCCACTTAGAGGAAAAAAATCTTTTGAACCAATCAATATGAATGGCTCTCAAAGAGGTTGGAGACCCATAGTGCATTTTTTTGATCAAAGAATAACAGAAATCAAAATCTTAGAGGGAACAGAATGGAACCCTGTCATAACAGACGATTTTATAATGATTCCTAATCCCAAAACATGTGATCCGAAAAAGGAGTACAAAGTTATTTTTGAAGCAACGCCTCAATCTTAAAATTCAATCGAAGGGTTCTGCTGTTTTTCGATAGAGTCCAAATTCATCATCACCAAGATATATAAGGCATACGGCTCCATCACACGCAACGGCCTCGAAAAATTCTTGCATAAATTCCTGTTCACCAGGCCAGGGATAGACGAAGAAAATATCTATCTCATCTAGGTTGACACCCATTCCATCGTAAGTGATATCCATGGGCTGACTAGAACCAAGCACATAATTTTCTGGTCTTATTAATTCGGCTCCTCCTGATCCCTCATAACACTCAAACCCTTCGGGCATATAATCAGTCTCGAGTATCGTAACTTCTATATTTGATTCCTCGGCCAATGTTCTTGATGCTTCGACTAGGGAAGGTTCTATCTCTATTCCAAATGATCTAAACCCGAGCATTGATGCAAGACATGTTCCTACGCCGTAGCCGCTTCCCCACTCGCAGTAATTGTTCCCTAAACATAGATCTTCTGAAATGATTGCAGAAAGATGATTGTATAGTAATTCAGCATTCGAAGGGATGAATCGAGGCACTTTGCGATTTCTTTCGGAATCAAAGAGTTCATCAATTCTTCGATCAGCTTCTATTAGAAAATTTTTAACATCTAATGGGATATCATTCTGATTTAGATGGAGATCAATTTCTTCTAATGGCACGTCTAGATTATGGTTCCATGATGAGGATGCTTTTGTCCAAGAAAAAACGTCTGTTACCTAGGTTGCACTCTATCCATGATCATGGCTATATTTGAGAAATGAAAATCTTAACAACTTGTTTAATATTAGGATTGCCTTTGCCTCTTTTAGCAGCCGATTGGCCTAACTGGCAGGGGCCCAATTTTAATGGTATTTCACTAGAGGATGAGTGGGATCACGAAAAAATTGGTAACATAATTTGGAAATCAAAGGTTGGAGTTGGTTTTGCTGGGGTCGCTGTTTCTGACGGAAAAATATTTACTCTTGGTCATGACGGAAGAAGAAGAGGAGGATCTGAAACAGTATATTGTTTAGATGCCAAAACTGGAAAAAAAATATGGTCTGATACCTACAAAGCGGAGTTGTTACCAAATTTGCATGAAGGGGGACCCGCAGCCACTCCTACAGTTTATAAAGGCGTCGTCTATACTCTTGGAAAAGATGGAAAATTTAAATCATATCAATCAACTGACGGAAAAAAACTTTGGGAAAGAGATGTTTTAAAGGACTCAGATATGTCTAAACCTGCTGATTGGGGTTTTGCCGGCTCCCCTTTAATTTTTGAAGATACTATTATCGTAGAGGCCGCGCATACCATTGCGTATTCTTTGAAAGATGGAAAAATTGTATGGAAAAGTGATCGCTTTCGGCCAGCCTACGCAAGCCCAGTGGTTTTTAATTACAAAAATAAAGATTTGATCATTACATTAAAAACTGAGGGCCTTCTAATATTGGAGGCTAAGACCGGAAAAAAAGTTTCTTTGACTGAATGGGAGACTCGCTTTGCTACTAATGCTACCACACCAATAGTTATTGGGGATAAGATTTTTATTTCAACTGGGTATGGGCGTGGCTGCGCTCTCTATACATTCGATGGTGATAAACTTAATCAAGTTTATACCAATAAATCCCTCAGCAATCACATGGCAAATTGTGTTGTCATCGATGGGCACTTGTTTGGAATTACAGGCAATACTCATGGTGCAGAGAAAAAGGAACTCGTTTGTATGGAATTTGAAACTGGCAAGGTAAAGTGGAAACAAGCTGGTTTTGGCTGTGGCACAATCACTGCTGCAGGTGACAAGCTAATCGTTTTAAGTGAACGCGGTGAGATTGCGGTTGGAGTCGCATCATCTGAAAAATTTGAAAGCTTGTCTCGAGAACAGGTTAATCGCGGACGTTGTTGGACTGTTCCCGTTCTTGCCAATGGCATCCTCTATACCAGAAACGCTGAAGGGAATCTTGTTTCTGTTGGCGTAGGAAAAGACTTTTAGTTTCCTACGCAGATTACTTCTCTGCCTGTCCGAAAGACAAACTTATTTTCGGCAACCCCGTAACCGTAAACCTTGTCGCCCTCTTCAACGGAAATTTCATTTTCAGCTAATATTTTTGGACCTTTATCTGAGGTTTTTATTAGAAGAGATTTTCCATTTTTACAGAATATATAAATTTTATCTTGCGCTGCAAGGGGTGATGCCCAGCAACCATCTGGCAATTTATATTCCCAATGTTGTGAACCATCGACAATACTTTGAGCTTGTAAGGTTCCTGATCTATTAATAAAAAAAACGCGATCACCATCAATTAGAGGAGAAGCAAAACTACAGGTTACGGAATCAGCTCTCCATTTAAGATGAGTTTCATTAATATTCCCTTTGCCACCTAAGCTAATTGCGAGACTCTGCTTTGGATATGATGATCCAACAACGATTAGTTTTCCATTAGTACTTGGTGAGGCTACGGTATTTCTTTGAATATCATCAAACCACCAAACTCTTTCTCCATCCTTAAGGCGATAACAATCGACTAAGCCGTTCGAACTAATCACGATCTGCTCTTCATTATTATAGTTTATATATAATGGTGTAGTCCATGAAACTCTAGGATCTCTTGGTTTTTTCCATACAGTTTTTCCATCTTTACGGTTTATGTATAATAGATAGGAGGGGCCATCGTGATCGACTAATAAAACAAGACCTTTGGGCACATTGACAAGAGATGAACCAATACCATGGCCACCCTTAAATTGACCAAATTCTTTTGTGAGCTGGCGGCTCCATCTTTTTTCCCCATCATGGTCAAATGCCACTAAGTCACCACTTTCAAAAAAAATGTATACTCCATCAGGACCCACCACGGGCGATGGGGCTCCCTGTGAGATCATGTTGGTAACCTCTTTAACCTGTTCGGTTGCTTTGAGAGTTTTACTCCAGTTCTTTTTTCCAGAATTTAAATCATAAGAATCCAAATAAAGGAATTCTTTGTTCTTTCCTCCCGTACTCGTAACGTAGACATTTTTATTCCAAATAACCGGACTGGATTGTCCAAATCCACTAAGTTTGACTTTCCAAAGGACACCCTTTTGTTCGCTCCAATTTTCGGGAAGCTTTGTAATATCAGTCCTGCTATTTCCGTTGCCTCTGAACCCAGTCCATTGATTTAAATCCGCGTAAATAGAACAAAAATTACTTTCTAATACAAATAAAAGTAGTGTGATCTTTATGCCTCTCATCAGAAAAATGGATAATCTAAAATCCAAGAATAATATTAAATTTAATGGCAGCCTTCATTTTTTTCTACAACAGAACACATATCGTAGAGTTCTGTGTTTTGTTGAATTAAATTAAATAACTTTTCGCCATGAGAGTTATAGCAATTAACCACGGTGGAAGCCTCTCCTTCAAAACATGATTCATGAGCTATAGTGTTAAAAACTTCTGCAATGTCCAAGGCAATCACACAATCCGAATTGGCTAAAGAGATAATCCCTTCGGCATAAGACTCCTTATTGGGTGGAAATGATTTTGTGAATGAAATCATTTCATTATTATAAGTTATCCATATTTCTTGATCCAAAAAACAAGCAAATGAAATAATGTGATAAAGACGGTTTGATGAAATATTGGCCCTGGTCTCATCTCTCCTTTCTTTACACTTAGGACAAACGGCGCGTCGTTTGGTTTTTAGTTGAGCTGCACTAGGAATACAATCTTGAGTTTTTAATAAATGCTTTGATAAAGTCTCTAGAGAAGTCTCCTCGTTAAATGCAAATTCGATTTGCATTTGTTCGTCCCTTTTTTTTGAAGTAAAAATCAAGTGTAGACGACTGGTATCGGATGGTTTCAATTTTAAGATACAACTTCCTATCTCATCAAAATTGATGTTTAGGCCCATTTCAAGGAAGGATAGATATGATTCATCAACAATAATTTGATGTGACACGTCGTTAATCATACAGGCAATTTCAGAACCGATTATCTTGATTTGAAATTCATTTAATTCTGAAAAGAAATCAGCGTATATCTGAGGACTTAATTTCAGTTCCCAATATTGGCCCAATAATGTATCGCGTAATGAATGATGAGAGGAATGCACTCACAAATGAGAGTTGAATTTTCATTACCCTGCTATCGTTTAATTGCAATATGGTGATGATTAATTGAGATAGAAAATGGGCATTATTAATGAGCCATAAATGCGATGAACTAATAGATTTCTTTATGTCTGGTTACGCTTTAATTTTTAGG
>CEOC01031008.1_pt1 | contig 12923 bp, 13 predicted proteins | sample 356191 | NCBI WGS metagenome assembly CEOC01 (sample SAMEA2619952, study PRJEB7988) | marine metagenome | biome: marine biome (ENVO:00000447); feature: deep chlorophyll maximum layer (ENVO:xxxxxxxx); material: "saline water (ENVO:00002010), including plankton (ENVO:xxxxxxxx)" | depth 17 m
AGCTATACGCCATTATTATTGAATATAAAGAAAGTAAAATAATAATGGTCCAAATGACCTTATCACCTTTAAGATATTTCTCTATGAAATTTTGCATACTAAAAATTCCATATTAAATTTTTAAAATATTCTCCTCTAGCTTTATAATTTTCATGATTTGGAAAACTTGAACATGCAGGAGAAAAAAGAACTGAAATATTATTAGACTGGTTCTTTAAAGCCATTTTAACAGCACTTTTTATATCTAATAATTGAGAATACTTAACTTTTGAACCAAATCTATACTTCAATTTTGTTTCGTGAGACCCATAATAAATTATCTCCTCTACTTTTGAAAGCACTAGGTCATAAATAATATCTAAGTCTCTTTCTTGCTGAGTTTCACCTACAATCCAAATAATAGGTCCATCAATATTTTCTAAAGAGAAAGCTGTTGCGCCAATATCTGTGGATTTAGAGTCATTTATCCATGACTTTCCATTCGATTTAGAAAAAAAATCAAGCCTATGTTCAATTGATGAAAAATCATTTAAAGACTGCTCCCTTTTGATAAATAGCTTATTCTTTATGGAAATTTTATGCTCTACTTTCATAATAAAATTTAAAGAGATCTAACAGCACTTTTAAATTGATGTCCTCTATCTTCATAGCTTTTAAATAAATCAAAACTTGCACAAGCTGGAGAAAGTAAAACATTGTATCCTTTTTTAGCAATTCTATAACTAATTTGAACTGCCTGGTCAGCAGAACTTGCCTCAAAAAAGGATTCAACTATGGAACTAAAAGCTTCTTTGATTTTCGAATTATCTTTTCCAAGACATACAATTCCAAGAACTTTTTGCTTTACCAATCCTTCAAGGACAGAATAGTCGTTTCCCTTATCAACTCCGCCTACAATCCAAATAGTTGGTTGTTGCATACTTTCAAGGGCATACCAAGTTGAATTCACATTGGTCGCTTTAGAATCGTTTATAAAATTAATTCCATGAATTTTTGTAACCTCCTCCAGTCGATGTTCAACGTTTTGGAAATCTGATAAACTTTCTCTAATTATTTCTTTTCTAATATCTAAAACCCTTGCTGCAACTCCCGCAGCCATAGAATTAAATAGATTGTGTTTGCCCTGTTGGGCCAATTGATGTATTGACATAATTGTTGTTTTTTTATTGTTTATATTGATTTGTATTTGTTCTTTTTCTAACCAAGACCCTTTCATTAATTTCTCTTTAATTGAAATGGGATGTGATTGATATAATTTTTTAGATTGAGATGAAATCCATGTTGATATAACATGGTCATCATGGTTATACACTAAATGGTCTCCACTAAGCATATTTTGGGAAATTCTAAATTTACTTTGAGAATATTTTGTAAAGTCATTATTGTACCTATCTAAATGATCTGAAGAAATATTTAGAATTATGGAAATATCAGCTTTAAACTCATACATTCTATCTAGTTGAAAACTGCTGAGTTCAATTACGTAATAATCAAATTTTTCTAAAGCAACAGATAAGGAGTAGCTTTCACCAATGTTGCCTACAGCTTTAACTGAAAGACCTGCTTTTTCAAGAATGTGAGTAACCATTAATGTAGTGGTGGTTTTGCCGTTGGTTCCAGTTATACATATCTTTTTTGCATCACAGAAATAACTTGCAAATTCAATTTCACTGATAACAGGCTTGGATTTCTCTTCAAAATGCTTGACTACAGGATGATTATCTAAAATGCCTGGACTTATAACTAATAGATTATTGTCTAAAATATCAGAACTGGTATAATCTTGAGTATACCATTTGACACCATAGTTATTTAGTAAATTAATATTTTCCTCTGTTATATTAGAATCATTGTAAACAACTACATTAAGATTTTGTTTACTAGCTAAAATAGCCGCTCCAACTCCACTTTTTCCAGCACCTAAAACAGTTATATTTTGAAAATTATAGATCACCTTAGTTTTAGAGTTACTATGGAAAGGACAGCAAGAAGAATTCCTATAATCCAAAATCTTGCAACAATTTTTGCTTCATGTATGCCCTTTTTTTGATAATGATGATGAATTGGAGACATAAGAAAAATTCTTTTTCCTTCACCATATTTTTTTCTTGTGAATTTGAAATATGAGACCTGTAGAACTACACTAAGATTTTCAATTAAAAAAACTCCGCAAAAGACAGGTATCAATAACTCTTTTCTGATTGTTATGGCAAAAACTGCTATGATTCCTCCAAGAGCTAAACTCCCTGTATCACCCATAAATACTTTAGCAGGATATGAGTTGTACCATAAAAAACCTATACAAGCACCAACAAATGAGCTTATAAAAATTACTAGTTCAGAAGAATTAGGAATGTATATAATATTTAAATAATCTGAAAAAACTAAGTTGCCAGATAGATAAGCGAATATGGCTAAAGTAATTCCTATTATAGCACTTGTTCCTGTAGCTAGGCCATCTAAACCATCAGTAATATTGGCTCCATTAGAAACTGAGATAACTATTATTACAATAATTGGTATAAATACCAGCCAGGAATATTTCTTTAAATCCGAGCTTATCCACGTAATTAGCCAGGAATAATCAAACTCATTATTTTTTACAAATGGTATGGTAGTTTTAAGAGACTTTGTTTCTTCCCAGGAATAATCTTTATTGTTATAATCATCATTAGAATTGACACTAATTTCACTAGCATAAAAAGTTTTAGATTTTATAGTGACTCCATCACTCCAATACATAGCAGCACCAACAATTACTCCAACCCCTATTTGACCAATTACTTTAAATTTTCCAGCTAACCCTTTTTTATTCTTTTTAAATACTTTAATGTAATCATCAATAAATCCTATAACTCCCAACCAAACAGTAGCAATTAGCATTAATTGTATATATATGTTATCAAGCTTTGCGAATAAAAGGGTGGGTATAATGATTCCAGCTATTATTATTACACCCCCCATTGTAGGAGTTCCAGTTTTTTCCATTTGTCCCTCTAAACCCAAATCTCTTATAGACTCCCCTACTTGCTTTTTATGTAGATAATCAATAAGTTTTCCTCCAAAAATTAAAGTAATAACCAAAGAAGTTATTACCGCCATTCCTGCTCTAAAAGAAATAAATTCAAATAATCCCGATCCAGGAAAATCTATATAATTATTAATGAAATTGAAAAAATGATATAACATTATTCTTGTATTTTTTTAAAAATTTCTATGATCTCTTCTAAGTCATCAAAATGGATTTTTTCAGATCCTATTATTTGATATTTCTCGTGGCCTTTGCCTGCAATTAATATGATGTCTCCACTATTAGCCATTTCATATGCAACTTTGATTGCTTCTCTTCTATCTTCGATAATGGTTACTTTCTTTATTTTTGATGGTGTTATTCCTTTACAGATTTCTTGAATAATTTTTTTTGGATCTTCAGATCTTGGATTGTCAGATGTAACCAATACATGTTCGCTATAAATAGTTGAAATATCTCCCATTAAAGGTCTTTTACCTTTATCCCTATCTCCACCACATCCAAAAACAGTGATGATTTTCTCACTCCCTTTTTTTAAACTGACAAGGGTTTTTAAAATATTTTCTAAAGCGTCTGGAGTATGAGCATAATCAATAATTGCTGTTATTTTAGAAGGTGATATCACATATTCAAACCTACCTTCAGGTGCTTTGAGATTACTAACAATTGTAAGGATGGTGAGAGGGTCTTCCCCTAAAGTTCTTGCCACTGCATAAACAACTAATAGATTATAGGCATTAAACTCTCCTATTAATCTAGAAGTCATCTCATAACCATCAATTTCAATAGAAAGTCCTGATATATTATTTTCTATTACTTTACCCTTGAAATTTCCAATTTCATTGATTCCATAAAATAAAGATTTGGCCCTTATGTCTCTTCCCATTTCAAACCCATAAGAATCATCTTTATTAATTATCGCAAAAGAATCTTTTTTTAACGTTTCGAATAATTTCTTTTTAGATCCTATATAGTGATCTAAAGTTGGATGGTAATCCATATGATCTCTTGAAATATTGGTAAAAACACCAATATCAAATGATATTCCTGACACTCTTTTCTGGTCTAAAGCATGTGAGCTCACCTCCATAAAAACATGTGTACAACCATTTTCAACCATAGCATTTAATAATTCATTAAGTCTTATGGCGTTAGGTGTGGTGTGAGTAGATGGAATTGTTTTATGAAGAATTTTAATATTTACTGTCGATATAAGACCAGTTTTATGACCCATTAATCGGTAGAGATCATATAAAAGGGTAGCACAAGTTGTTTTTCCATTAGTCCCAGTTATTCCAATCAATTTTAATTTTCCTGAAGGATTATCATAAAAATTAGAGGCGATAATCCCTAGAGATTCCGAGCTGTCTGACACTTTTATATAAGTGATATTTTCTTTTAGTTTTTGGGGAAGATCTTCACAAATAATGGCACAAGCACCTCTTTCTTCAGCATTTGAGATAAAATGATGTCCGTTTTGATTTACCCCTTTAACAGCTACAAAAAGAGATAAATTATTTATCTCTCTTGAGTCAAATGAAATACTTTCAACAGCAATATTGGTATCACCTTTGACCTCTTCAATTCTGACTCCATATATTATATCTTTAAGTAACCTCATCCTAATTGTAAAACAATCTTTTGTCCTTTATTAACTCTATAACCTGCTTTTATAGATTGTTCTCTGACAATTCCAGATCCAACTGGCTGAACAAACAATCCAAATTTCTCTAATAGGTAAGTTGCATCTATTAAACCCATCCCAACTACATCTGGAACTAACCCTTTTTGTATTTTTTTTGAAATTATTTTAATAGCATTATTACCAGTTCTAGTTGCTATTAGCTGAGAAGTTTCATCAGATAAATCATCAACAGGTATATTCATGGTTTTTGAAGCAACTAGAAAAGCATTTTTATTGCCATTTCTTGAATATGGAAATCGATTTAGGGAATCATTATATAAAATGGTTTCTTTATGAAATTCCTGTGCATAAACTTTATCTGCTATTTCCTTAAAGACAGTTCCAGAGACAACAGAGCCAAAAATATTTTTAGTCGGACCCTGTACTACTACTATACAACTATACATAGGATTTTGAGATGGAAAATATCCACAAAACGATGCTTGATATTGATTTCCATATCCTTTAGAGCCCTGTGCAATTTTTGAAGTACCCGTTTTTCCAGCAATTTTAAATCCTCTAGCTTTTATATTTTTAGCAGTCCCTCTTTCAACTACACCCTCAAGCATTTCCTTTAAATCTTTAAGTGTAGATTTAGAACAAATAGAAGAATTCAATATCTTTGGTTCGTACTCTTGCTGAACTTCACTTCCTTTTTTTATGTACTTTACGAATTGAGGCTTTAAGAAGACTCCATTATTAGCAACAGCATTGTAAAGAGCTAATGTCTGTAACGGAGTCATTTTTAATTCATACCCAATTGACATCCATGGTAGAGTTATCCCTGTAAATGTAGGGTCAGAAGCTTCTTTAATTAATGGAATTCCTTCACCAAGAATATCTAATCCAAGTTTTTGATGAATTCCAATTTCCTTTAACCCGTCAATAAATTCCTGAGGAGAATTGTTATAGTTATCATAAATTATTTTGCTAATTACATTTGATGATTTTTCAAAAGCAGTCTTAACTGTGTTTTTACCATAAACTTTTCCTCCATCAGTTAGGTAATTATCATAAAACTCATATTTTCCATTCATTTCTACAGAGTCTGTAATCTTTACCTTACCCTGCTCTAAAGCCACAAGTAAAGAAGCCAACTTAAAGGTTGATCCTGGCTCCGATGCTAAACCAACTGCATGGTTCTGAGCCTCAAAATAGGTTTCAGATTTTGGGTCATATGAAAGGTTAGCAATGGCCTTTACAAATCCTGTTTTAACCTCCATTAAAACCGCACAACCTTTTTGAGCTTTTTGATCTTTTAGCTGTCTTAATAAAGCATCCTCAGCTACATCTTGAATATTAACATCAATAGAAGTATAAATATCACTTCCCGGAACAGGCTCTACAGAAAATTCATCGTCAACTGGCTTCCACTCGTTGCCTCTAATTTTCTCCATTAACATTAGACCATTTTGACCTTTTAAATATTCATTAAAAGCACCTTCTAGACCAACTAATATGGGCTTATTACCTTTGTTTTCAACCGCATAGCCAACCGTTCTGTTAGCCAGCATTCCATATGGTTTCACCCTTTGATTAGATTTGATTACAATACAACCACCTCTGTATTTACCTAGATTGAAAATTGGAAAATTTTTCAACCTTACGATTTGGTCATTCCTCAATCCTCTAGCTATATGAAAATATCTATTACTGTCTAACCTTTGTTTTTCTAAAATATTTTTCCATTCTAATGATGTCTTAGTTCCTAATAAATAAGCAAGTGAATCAGAGAGGCCAACAATATTTTCTTTGAAATCTTTTTCTTTTATTGTAATCAAATCAACAAATACTTTATAACGAGGGACAGAAAGAGCTAAAGATGTTTTTTGCTCATTAGATGCGTAAATATTTCCTCTTGGAGCAATTACTTTTCTAGAAACAAAAATTTGCTTATTGGCGTCAGATTTTAATTGCTCTCCTTTAAAAATTTGCAGATAAAAAATTTGACTTATAATTCCAATACCTAAGAATAACACTAAGAAATAAACTATATATAACCTGATAAGTGATTCTTTAGTTTTCATTCTCAGGATTTTTAACATGAATAAATAATGGAGGGTCAATAGACTCATACAAACCCCATTTCTCCGTTTCTTTTACTACTTTACTTTGTAAACTTTCTTTATCGTATAACTCTAGAGCAGATTGTCTTTCAGAATAGAGTTTTTCTCCTTTTTTACTTTCCTTAGAAATACTCATGACAACACTATCTACATGATATCCATAAGCTACATAGAGAATCATTAAAAAAGTGATGTAAGCTAAGTAAGGTGTGTTATTAATGACCAATCCTTTTTTAAAAAGATCTCCAGAAAATATATCTTTAAAAACGGTCATACTAATTCCTTTTTGCAATTCTTAATTTGGCACTTCTCGCTCTTGGATTTGCCTTAATTTCAATTTCTGATGGGGTAATTGGTTTTTTATTAATTACCGTAAAGGGCTTGGTAATATTTCCAAAAAAATCTTTCTCTAAAAACCCATTACAATTTCCAGATTTAAAAAAATTTTTAACCAATCTATCCTCTAATGAGTGATATGTTATTATGCAAGCGATACCATTTTCACTTAGTACCTTTGGCAACTGAGTTAAGAACTCTATCAAAGCATTTAGCTCCTGATTTACTTCAATTCTAATAGATTGAAAGACCCTTGCTAAAAATTGATTCCTGATTTTGACAGGCACTAATGATTCAATAATTGACACTAATTGAAAAGTGGTTTCTATTGGATTAATTGCTCTAGAATCTATAATTGTATTTGCTAATCTTTTAGACTCATTTTTTCTGAAATCTCCAAACTGATTAAAAACATTTTCTAGTTGTTGATCACCATAATTATTTATAAGATCATAAGCATCAAAGCTAGAGTCGGTATTCATTCTCATATCTAACCTATTATTAAACCTGAAAGAGAAACCCCTTTTAGGACTATCAAATTGGAAGGATGAAACTCCCAAATCTGCTAATACTCCAATAGTTTTTTTCTTTGAATTAGCTTCCATTACATTTTGAATATTTCTAAAATTTTGTCTAACAATAGAAAATCGTTGGTCATCAATTCCATTATTTATAGCATCAGAATCTTGGTCAAAAGCCATCAATGATCCATCGGAAAGATTTTTAAGTATTTCTCTAGAATGACCACCTCCACCAAATGTGACGTCAACATAGAAGCCAGAGGGGTCAGTAATTAACGCACTTACGGAAGCGTCTAATAAAACAGGTGTGTGATAATCCTCATTCTGCATCTGACGACTCCCCCATAACTTCATGAGCCAGTTGATCAAATTCATCCCAGTCATCTTTCATCATGTTTTCATACGTCTTTCTATCCCAGATCTCCCACAAATCAACATTTGCAACTATGACTATCTCTTTTTTGATCCCTGCCCAACCAAGTAAACCTTTAGGAAGTAACAGTCTACCATTATTATCAACATTAATTTTGGTAGCGCCTTTTTGAAACATACGGGCAAATTTTCTGTCCTTAGATTTAAACCTGTTGAGCTTTCTTAATTTGCTCATGACCACCATCCACTCCGACGAAGTATACATCGAAAGACAATCATCAACACCTCTAGAAATAACAAATTGTTCTTGATCACTAGGTGGTAACTGCTTTCTTATTTCTGAAGGAATTAACATTCTTCCTTTAGTATCCAATTTGCAATGATATTCTCCTATAAATCCAGACAATTAGCTCAGTTTTAAGTGTAAATCTAATAAATATTTACCCACATTTTCCCACAATTTAATAATTGTGAATAACTTTTAACGAAATTTACATCATTAAGTTTCAAATATTACTTTGATATATCTGTTAAAACAATAAGTACATAGTGGTAAAAAGTGGAGTTTAATTTTTTATTTAACAAAAAATTGACTACTATTTATTATATTTGCTTTATCGATAAAAGAAATAATGGAAACTGAAAAAAGGATTGATATTTCTAAAGTAATTGCCCTAAAAAATCCTTTTTTATATAAGTTGATACCGAATTTTTTATTAAAAAAATTAAAATCAATTGTTAGGGAAAAAGAAATCAATTTTATACTGCAAAAACTTAGTGGTAAAAAAAATTTAGATTTCGTTAGAGGAGGAATTAAAGAACTGGGAGTAGCCTCTATAAGCAATGGATTTGAAAATCTTCCAACAAATAAAAGAGCAATTGTGGTGGCTAATCACCCATTAGGAGGTCTAGATGGAGTGGCTATGATTAATGAACTAGGGAAGTATAGAAAAGACATTAAATTTTTAGTTAATGATATATTAACAGAGTTAAAACCTTTTAAAGAATACTTTATTCCAATTAATAAGCATGGACTAAACTCAAGAGAAAATATTTTAAGACTTGAGAAACTATTTCAATCCAATCAGTGTATCGTATTATTTCCAGCTGGTTTAGTATCTAGAAAAAATAATGAAAAAATAGAAGATCTAGAATGGAGAAAAACTTTCATTTCCAAAGCAAAAAAATATAATACCAGTATATTTCCAGTATTTGTAGAGGGATTTAACTCCAAAAAATTTTACAAAGTGGCTTACTGGAGACAAAAACTAAGAATAAAAATAAATTTAGAAATGTTCTTACTCCCCAATGAAATGTTTTTACAAAAAGGCAAGACTATAAAATTCACTATGGGGCAACCCATAAATCCTAAATTATTTTCTAACTCTAAAACTGATTTAGAATGGGCTCAATTAATTAAAAAGTTTGTCTATCAAATTAAAAACAATGCTAATTTTGATTTTAAAGATTACATTAAGTAATGAAAAAAATTATTGATCCTATTTCTACAAATGACCTTGAAAAGGAATTAAACAAAAGGACCTTTATAAGAAAAACTAACTATTCTAATCACGATATATATATAGTTGACTTTCATAACCAACCAAAGACCACATTAGAAATTGGAAGACTAAGAGAATTGACATTTAGAAATGCGGGGGGAGGGACAGGAAAATCATATGATTTAGATGAATATGACCAAAGAGAAGAAGCTTATTACAAACAATTATTAGTATGGGACCCAGAAGAGAAACAAATTATTGGAGGGTATCGTTTTCTTTTAGGAGTTGATGTAGTAAACTCAAAAAAGTTTAAAAAAACTGCGACCAATAAACTTTTTGATTTTAACAAAGAGTTTTCAAATGAAATTTTTCCATACACCATTGAACTAGGCAGATCTTTTGTTCAACCAGCATACCAACCTTCTTCAGGAAACAGAAAAAGTATTTTTTCACTTGATAATCTTTGGGATGGACTTGGAGCGCTAGTTGTAAGCTACCCTGAGGTTCAATATTTCTTTGGAAAAGTAACTATGTATCTTGATTTCAACAAGAGAGGAAGAGATTTTATTTTGGGGTTTATCAATCACTTTTTCCCTAATAAAGAAAACTGGATTAAAGCAAAAACACCTTTGAAACCACATTACGAAATAAAAGATTTTTTAAAAGAAATTGAAGGACTTGATTATAAAAACGCCTATAAAATTCTAAATAAAAACCTTAAAGATCTAGATTGTTCATTACCACCTCTAATAGGAGCATATATGAACCTTTCATCTACAATGAGAAGTTTTGGAACCGCTATGAACAATAACTTTGGAGAAGTTGAAGAAACAGGTATTTTAATATCAATTAAGGACATTTACCCTGAAAAGAAAGACAGACACATAGATTCGTATCTTAAACAGCTCAAAGAATTATGAAAATAAATAGAGCTATTTTCTTATGCAGTAATACAGATTGGAAGAAATGCCCTACTGAAAACTTTCCAGAATATGCCTTTATTGGTAGATCTAATGTTGGAAAATCTTCTTTAATTAATGCTTTAACTAATATTAAAAAACTAGCAAAAACTTCAGGAAAACCAGGGAAGACTCAACTTATAAACCATTTTTTAATAAATGAATCCATTTATTTTGCAGATCTACCAGGTTATGGATATGCTAAAGTTTCTAAAAAATCTAGAGAAGAATTTCAAAAGTTCACATTAAAGTATCTTGAAAACAGAAAAAACTTAATCACTCTTTTTTTATTGATTGATTTAAGAATTGAACCTCAAAAAATTGATATCGAGTTTATGGAGTACTGTGCAGTAAAAGAAATTCCATTTGTAATTTGTTTTACAAAAGCTGATAAATTAAAAAAAATTGAAGTTGAAGATAACTTATTAAACTATAAAAACCATATTCTAAAAACATGGGAAACATTTCCTATTTACTTTGTTACATCTTCAGCTAAAAAAATAGGGTTAATGGCAATTAACTCATTTATTGAAGAAAATAATTCACTATTTAAAAGCTGAGTATTTCTAAAAAAATATTAATCGCTCCTCTAGATTGGGGGTTAGGTCATGTCACGAGAACTATCCCAATCATAAAGGAATTATTAATTAGAGGACATGATATAATAACTTGTGGGGATCAAGTTGCAGAAAAAATTTTTCAAAAAGAATTTCCAGAAATTAAGCATATTATTATTAAAGGGTATGAGCCTTATTATAGCAAGAGAACAAATCAAGGATTTGCGATACTTATGCAACTTCCAAAGTTTATCAATAGAATAATAAAAGAAAAAAAAACAATAGAAAAAATAAGCTTTGAAGAAAATATAGATATTATTATTTCAGATAACAGGTTTGGATTAAGGAGTAAAGGAACCACCAATATTTATATTACCCACCAAATAAATATTATGGGACCTTTATTAATTACAAAATTGATTAATGCTATTAATAGAAAAATTATAGGAAAATTTGACCATATATGGATTCCAGACTTTGAAAATAGTGAACTATCAGGCGGTTTATCAGAAAATAAATTGAACTGTTTAAATATAGGGCCTCTATCTAGGTTTGAAAACTATAAAAATGATGATTCTAAAATTCTCTTTAAATATCTTGCTATAATTTCAGGTCCTGAAAATCAAAGAAGTCTTTTAGAAAAAGAAATAAAGAATTGTTTCCTTAAATTAAATTATCAATGTGCAATAGTTAATGGCAAAACAATTGGCGAAAAAAAAATAATTGAAAACATAAGCATTTTTCCTCATTTAGAAATGAATGAATTCATTAAATTAATTTCCAGCTCTGAACTTATAATATGCAGATCAGGATACAGCAGCATAATGGATCTATACTATCTACAAAAAAAAGTAATATTTGTCCCAACGCCAGGTCAAACGGAACAAGAATATCTAGCTGAATACTATAAAGAAAAATATTCAATCTCCTTCTTTAAACAAGGGGAAATAGATCTTAAAAAACAAAATTTCAATTCTATTAAAAGAATTTCTAATCCAAAAAAAAAGCTACTTGAAGTAGCTTTTAAAAGAATAAATTTATAGGCTTATTTTTCAACATTAACCAATCTGTAATCAGATCCATCAAACTCCCAAATAACAGCAACAACATATAAGTTGTCATGATTCCATAGGGAGGATGGAGCTAATGCAACATCGCTATATGAGGTTAGATTTCTACCATTGGCATCAAATTCAATTAGAGAACCAAATGCAGAGCCACTGCCGCTTGCTTCAGTTCTTAAGATATTATCATGTATATAGTTCGGATCATAATTTCCTAACACGTTCTGATCTTTAACTTGTCCATCTTCTAGTATGTAAGTAGCTAAATAAAGGTTATCACTTGTGAATCCATTAGAAAGCTCGGATTGTACATTAATATTCATTTTACCATCTACTACATTAAAGTTAAAATCCATATTTACATCAGGCGATAAAAGAAGATCTGCAGTAACAGCACTAACTAACTGATTGTAATTATTTGGAACATCTGCCGTACCAAGATAAAAGTGAGGGACTCCTGTAGGACCATGAATGTTATCTAAGTGAGATTGCATAGAATAACCAACATCTACAGAAAAATCATCGTTTGCATGAAGTGTAATAATCTGAACATCATTGGCGAAATCATTTGTTAAATCGTCAGAAAAAGTTTTACCCCAATCTCCGCAATATTGACACCATGTTCCAGTTGAATTAAATACTAAAGTCTTTTTTGAATTTTCTGGATAAGTACAGCTACCATCATCTTTAGAAGCATCGATATTATAGGCTAAACTCATTGGGTCTGTACATCCCTTTTTGGAGCAACTAGACACCAATAAAATCACCATTAAAATAAATCCTGATTTATAAATATTTTTCATCGTATATAATTTAAATTTTTGTTAAGGT
>CEOC01169692.1_pt1 | contig 12870 bp, 13 predicted proteins | sample 356191 | NCBI WGS metagenome assembly CEOC01 (sample SAMEA2619952, study PRJEB7988) | marine metagenome | biome: marine biome (ENVO:00000447); feature: deep chlorophyll maximum layer (ENVO:xxxxxxxx); material: "saline water (ENVO:00002010), including plankton (ENVO:xxxxxxxx)" | depth 17 m
GCCTCCCTCACAAGGAACACATTTTTTTTTATCAAAATCAACCATCACTACTTCTTAAATTATTTATTCTCTCTATCACAGTTGGATGAGAGAAATAAAATGTGGCGTATAACTTATTTGGAATTAAAAAAGAAAGATTAGATTTATAAAGTTTAATCAAAGATGTTATTAGATATTCTTTATCAACCTGTTTAGACGCAAAACTATCAGCTTCGTATTCATTTTTACGAGACAATATTGAAAAGAAGGGATCAATGAAGAAACTGACTACTTGATATGTGAACACCAAGGCGATTAGTTTTGCAGCATCATTTTGAGGGAGGTTTAACAGATCAAGATAATAGTAACTATTCACAAGGTATGACAACAAGAACATTCCAATAAATATGACAGCTGTAGAGATGACAAGTGACTTTGTTATGTGGTTATGCTTATAGTGTCCTATTTCATGAGCTAGAACAGCTTTTATTTCTCTTGGTGATAAAAGATCTATCAAAGTATCATAAAACACGATTCTACGATTATTTTTGAAACCTGTAAAATATGCGTTTGGATGTTTAGTTCGCTTGGATTTATCTGCAATGTATAAATTCTTTATATCAAAATCTGTTTGTATTGATAATTCTTCAATTTCGTTTCGAACATCATCATTATCTAATTTTTTGAACTTATTAAATAAAGGTGCAATATAATTAGGATATATATAAATACTTAATATAGTGAGTATAAATATTGTTAAGGCCATCATAAACCACCATGTATTTTGATATGGAACTATAAATAAGAAAACTGAGCTTATTATTGTTATCAAAATTAATGACATAAGTGTAGATACAAAACTATCTTTTAAAAATAATTTTTTTGTAGAGGTATTAAATTCATATTTCTCCTCAATAATGAATGTTGATATATATGCTATTGGTAGCATTGAGAGATAAACGATCATATACGCGATTAGAATAGTTAATAGATTTATTAAATAAGTACTCAACAAAGTACTTTCTAATAAAGTGACTATCTCACTAACTAAACCTCCAAACGATAAGTAAATCATCCAACTTACAAAGATAATATTTCTGAAAATTGAGAGTTTTAATTTTGAAATATTATAATTTCTTGATTTTTCCTCATCCTCTGGACTTATTTTGAACATATCTAAATAGTCTTCATGAACTTTAGCCGTTTTGATAGTCCGTATCTGCATGACATCTAAACTAAGTTTAGCAAACAGATAAAATAGAATTATTAAGAATACTTCACTCATATATAATGTGGTTTTACTTTATTATTTAATTATACTAACCTTAGCTCATGAAAGATAGAAGTAATATGATATGGATAGACCTTGAGATGACAGGGTTAGATACACAAAGAGATTACATTATTGAAATTGCATCAATTGTTACAGATAAAAATCTCAATATTATTGATGAGGGACCTAACCTAGTCATCACACAACCAGATGAGGTTTTAAATTCAATGGATCAATGGAATACTGATCACCATAACAGCAGCGGCCTCGTGCAAAAAGTCAAAGAGAGTAATATCACAGAATCTATGGCTGAAAAACAAACGATTGAATTTCTATCAAAGTATGTAAACAAAGGTTCATCTCCACTCTGTGGTAACACAATTTGTCAGGATAGGAGATTTCTAGCTCGCTGTATGCCTGATTTGGAATCGTTTTGTCACTATAGAAGTATAGATGTAAGTTCAATTCGTGAACTTGGCAAGAGGTGGTATTTTGAAGATATAGACAATTTTCAAAAAAACTCTAATCATAGAGCATTAGATGACATTAGAGATTCAATTGACGAACTTCGTTATTACCGAAAAACGATCTTTAAGCTTTAGATACCAATTTCATGAAGAAATCTTTATTTGAATTATCTAAGATTGTTGGCTTGTTAAATTTTTCATCAAGATAAGGATAATCTTTATTGTAGTGCAAGCCACGGCTTTCTTTTCTCATCATTGCAGAAGTTGTAATAATAGTAGCAACATCAATTATGTTCCTGAGTTCAAGTAAATCCATATTGATATGATGATTATGATAAAACTCGTTTATCTCGCTGTGTATGACGTTTAGACGGTCTTTTGCATACGCCAACATTTTGTCTGATCTCAGAATACCAACATAGTTCCACATAATTTTTCTCAATTCAGCCCAATTATGAGAAATGATAATATTTTCTTCACTGGGTTTTGATACATAACTATCATCCCATAATGGCACCTCTCTGGAACTATCAAATATAAAATTACTTTCATATATCCTTTTACAACATTCCATAGCCATCACAGAACATTCTAGTAATGAATTGCTTGCTAATCTATTAGCGCCATGAAAACCAGTATGTGCTACCTCACCAATCGCATATAAATTTAAACAATCCGTTTGTCCCGAGACATTTGTTTCTACACCGCCACATGTATAATGTGCAGCAGGCACAACTGGGATAGGTTCTTTGGTTATGTCAATACCCAGTTCGAGACACCTTTGATAAATGTTTGGGAATCTAGATAATATAAACTCTCTGTTTTTAAATGAAATATCAAGATTTACATAATCAAAATTATTATTTTTCATTTCACTATCAATAGCTCTAGCAACAACATCTCTTGGCGCTAGCTCTAAACGATCATCGTATTTACTCATAAAGCAATTCCCGATAGGATCCTTTAGTTTTGCACCCTCTCCGCGCAGGGACTCTGATATAAGAAAACTTTTTTCATCTGCATGGTATAAGCATGTGGGATGAAACTGAATAAATTCCATATTTGCTATTTTACAACCAAATCGCCAAGCCATCGCGATACCATCTCCAGTTGAAGTATTAGGGTTAGTAGTATATTGATAAATTTTACTAGCGCCACCCGATGCCAATATCACAATATTCGCTTTTATTGCAATTACAATCCTCTTTGTTTTGTCAAAAGCATATAACCCCTCACAAAAATTATCTTTTTTTCCTATTAAGTCAATAGCCATCATTTTTTCTTTGATAATTATATTTTTCGTATGTAAGGCTACTTTTAAAAGTGACTGATGTATTTCTTCACCAGTGTTGTCATTATGATAGACAATTCGTCTATGAGAGTGTCCACCCTCTAAAGTTTGATCTAACTTATCCCCTTTTTTATTAAATTCAACACCATGCCGGATGAGTAGGTCGATACTTTTTTTACCTTGCTCGATTATTTGTTGTACAGCATCCATATCACAAATATTATGTCCATTATTTTTTGTATCATTTACATGATTTTGTATATGGTCATTCTTATCTACAACTGCGGCTATACCACCTTGTGCCCAAGCTGTTGAACATTCACTTAAACTAGATTTGCTTATAATTGTCACACAATACTTCTTAGACAGCTCGATTGCTGCAAGGAGCCCAGATATCCCTGTACCAATGATTAAAACTTCAGTATTAAGTCTTTCAGACATATACTATAAAATAGCATATTGCTTTGTTACAACAAATATGATTATTGAAGATGACGATCAAATAATTGAAAGCTGCCTATCAGGCAATAAAGATGATTTTAAGCTACTGGTTGATAAGTATCAGATCAAGATTATCAATGCATGTTATAAATATACAAAAAATTTACCTGATGCAGAGGATGTCGCCCAAGAAGTCTTTATAAAAGCCTATGTAAACCTAGATAGTTTCAAATTTGATAGTAAATTTTATTCATGGATTTATAAAATCGCTATCAATACAAGCTTAAACTACATAAATTCGAAAGAAAAAAGGCAAGAAAAAGAAACTATTTCTGATGAATCTTGTCAAATTATTCAGAACACATCAACTGATGATCCCAAAGAGTATTATCAATTGAATGAATTAATTAAAACAGTACAACCATTGATAGAGAAATTACCTGATGATCTTAAAAAAATGATTGAACTATATGAGATATATGACTATACGTACGAGGAGATATCGGATAAGTTATCAATTCCGATTGGCACTGTTCGTTCTAGGTTGCACAGAGCAAGGAATATGTTAATCTCTGACTTTAAGAATATAAATGATGAATGAAAATTACAAAATATTAGGCAAAATAATTGCTGGTCTCACTAAAGATCATCCGCCTAAAATTTCTCGTGACTTTTCTGAAAAAGTAATGTCAAGAATAGACACATTATCATCTTCTGCCAACGATGCTAGGAATACATCAAGTAATTATTTTAATATTGCTGCATCTATTGTGGTAGCTGTTGTTACATCTATGATCCTTGTTAATTATAATTCAGATACAAATAATTTAGTGTCAAATGATATTTCTCAACCAGAACGTATTGAAAATGGACTCATCAAAAAAGTGATCGATGAGGATGCATGTTCTGATACCGACTATATTAGTAATGAACAAGAAGATCATGCATGTAAATAATTTTAGAAGCTGGCTATACACACTTATAACAGTAGTGATACTTTATTCAAGTAACACATTCTCTGCATCTTATCCTGATTTTACAGAGATAGTTGAACAAAATATGCCTGCAGTTGTAATAGTTAATGCTACTAGATCTATCAATGCTTCTAATGAACAAAAACAATTCCAAGCTCCACCAGGAATGCCTGATGAGTTCAACGATCTATTTAAAAAGTTTTTTGATGAAAATCAAAAAAACCCAGAGAGAAGGACTCCTAGTTCTGGATCTGGCTTTATATTATCAACCGACGGCTACATAATGACAAATCATCATGTTGTAAATGGTGCCGACAAAATTTTAATACTTACCAATGATCAAACATCATATGAAGCAGAATTGATTGGTTCAGATAAAAGAAGTGACCTTGCCTTATTAAAAATAGATGCAAGAAATCTTCCCACTGTCAAAATTGCTTCTGGGGATAATGTAAAACTAGGAGAATGGGTTCTTGCCATTGGCTCACCATTTGGATTTAATCAAACAGTTACTGCTGGAATTGTAAGTGGTAAACAAAGGAAATTAGCTGGCGATAACTATGTACCATACATTCAAACAGATGTTGCCATTAACCCTGGTAATTCTGGAGGCCCCCTTTTTAATTTGTCAGGTGAAGTAATAGGAGTGAACGCACAGATATACAGTAGAACAGGTGGTTTCATGGGTGTGTCCTTTGCTATACCTTCTGACACTGTAAATGACGTCTATTTTCAACTTAAAACCAATGGAAAAGTTAGTAGAGGGTGGCTAGGTGTTTATATTCAAGAGATTGATGATAAATTAGCTAAAAGTTTTGGTATGAAGAAATCTAAAGGCGCCCTTGTAAGCAAAGTTTTACCTGATAGCCCTGCAGAAAAAGCAAAGATTCAACAAGGAGATGTAATATTGAAGTTCAACAATCAGAATATTGCAAAATCTACTGACCTACCACTTGTAGTTGGGCAATCTAAAGTGGGAAAAACCTTTAAAATTCAGATCATGAGAAATAAAATGCTTATGAATTTATCTGTAAAACTTGAAGAATTGCCAACAGAGGATAAAATTGCGGCAATTGGTTCTGATTCTAAAAAAATTATATCCAATGCTATATCTGGCATTACAGTGAAAGATTTGAGCTTAGAAGATAAAAAAAATTATAAATTATCAAACGGCGTTATGGTAACAAATATCAATCAAGCTATTAATAACAATTATGACCTAAAATTAAATGACATAATTACTAAAATTAATAATAAGATTATAAATAATTCTAATGATTTTTCTGACGCAATGATGAATGCGAAAAACAATTCATATGTTAATTTACTTGTCTATAGACAAACCACCCCATTATTTATTGCACTAAAAATCTCTAAATAAATTTGATGTTTTAACCCTCTAATATATTATAGGGCAATAATGAATATTAGAAATATTGCTATAATTGCTCATATAGATCATGGTAAATCTACCCTCGCAGATCGATTGATTGAAAAGTATGCTGATATGAACACCAGGAATATGAAGGAGCAAGTACTAGATTCTATGGACCTTGAGAGAGAGAGGGGCATTACAATTAAGGCTCAAACTGTTAGCTTAGACGTAAGTTTAAATAATGAAGATTATAAAATTAATATAATTGATACTCCAGGTCATGTGGACTTTTCATATGAAGTCTCGAGATCTCTATCAGCTTGCGACGGAGTATTGTTGCTTGTAGATGCAACTCAAGGTCTCGAAGCTCAGACAATTGCTCACTATAATGTTGCTAGAGAACTTAGATTAGAAATAATTCCAGTGATCAATAAGATTGACTTACCCTCAGCAAATACGGAATTAGTCTCAAAAGATCTTTCTGAGTTACTTGGAGTAGATGAATCAGAAATATTACATGTAAGCGCTAAATCTGGGGTTGGAATTGATCAACTTATATCAAGAATAGTTGATGATATACCAGAACCTGTTGGTGATCTGAATGATGCACTGCAAGCATTCATCATTGACTCGTGGTTTGATAACTATCTTGGAATCGTTGTATTGATAAAAGTAGTAAATGGATCAATTAAACTTAAGGATAAGATTAAAGTCTTATCAAATAGAAGAGAATTTATCGTTGATAAATTAGGTACCTTCAACCCTGAGATGAAACACACACAATCACTAACTTCTGGTATGGTAGGTTTCATGATCGCATCAATAAAAACTCTAGACTCTGCACCAGTGGGAGATACAATAGCGTTATCAAAAGATGATAGTGTAAAGCCACTAGCAGGTTTTAAAAAAATCCAACCTAGAGTTTATTCAGGATTCTATCCTGTTGATTCTAATGATTATCAAGAATCTAAAAAGGCACTTGATAAGTTATCACTAAATGATAACTCCTTTACATATGAGCCCGAGAGTTCACAGTCACTGGGCCATGGATTTCGTTGTGGGTTTCTCGGCTTACTTCATATGGAAATTATAAGAGAGCGAGTTCAACGTGAATATAATCTCGAGTTTCTTATGACTGTGCCTTCAGTCACATATCGTATAGAGAATAAGAAAGGACAAATATTCGATATCCGAAAACCGAGTGATCTACCGGATGATAATACCTTAAGATGTTATTATGAGCCAATTGCGTTAATGTCAATTGTGACACCATCTCAATATCTCGGATCAGTTATTGAACTTTGCACATCTAAGAGAGGAAATCAGAAAGATTTGATTTATAGATCAAATATGGTTGAAATAAGGTATGAAATACCATTGTCAGAAATTATTTATGACTTCTTTGATACCTTGAAATCTGCTTCAAAAGGATATGCGTCTTATGACTATGATATAATTGATTACAGAGAGAGCAAAATGATTAGACTTGATATTCTTGTTAATAAGAAGAAAGTAGACGCTCTTTCGCAAATACTGCATAAAGATAATTCATATAGACGATCAAAAGAGTTGATTGAGAATCTAAAAAAACTAATCCCTAGACAAAACTTCGAAATTACAATTCAAGGCTGTATTGGCGCAAAAGTTCTCTCGTCAACATCTATAAGAGGATACCGTAAAGATGTGACAGCTAAGTTATATGGCGGTGATGTCACACGTAAGATGAAGCTATTGAAAAAACAAAAAGAAGGTAAGAAGAAAATGAAAAAAATTGGTAATGTCGAAATTCCAAGAGAAGCTTTTTATAAATTCCTCTCAACATCAGAATAATGTTATGGACTTTACGTTTTTACTAGTTCTAGCAACCTTACTTACAGGAATATTTAGTATTGTGAATACTAAGAGAGTATTTTTAAACAATGTTAGAGATTTCTCAAAATCTATCTTTCCTGTTTTGTTATTTGTCCTTATCATAAGATCATTTTTTATTGAGCCATACAAAATTCCCTCTGGCTCAATGATTCCAACATTAATGATAGGAGATTTTATTCTTGTTGATAAAAATATTTATGGATATAAGCTTCCATTAACAAATATTACAATTATAGAAAATGAGAATCCACAAAGGGGAGATGTGGTCGTTTTTAAATATCCTGAGGATAGAAGAATAAATTATATTAAAAGAGTAATTGGCCTCCCAGGTGATAGGATTCTTTATAAAGATAAACGTCTTTATGTCAACGGTAATTCATATTCGTTGACTACGGTAGATCATAATTTTGATCCTATTGAAATAGCCGATGGTGAGGTATTCTACGAAAATAATACACATAAAAAATATTTAGTTTTAAATCAATCACAACCCCCATTTAATTTTCAGTATCAAGTACCAGAGGATTCTTATTTTGTTCTTGGTGATAATCGAGATAATTCTAATGATAGTAGATATTGGGGACCGGTTCCCAGAGAAAATCTTGTTGGCAAAGCATTTTATATATGGATGTTCTGGGGCTTTGACAGCTATTACGATTTTTTTGATAGAGTAGGTACTTCAATTGAATAAGATGACTAATCGATCTATTGTGAATTGTATTCAAAAATCCTTCGGATATGAAATAAAAGATATACATTTATTCATAGCAGCTTTTACTCATAAAAGTATATCCACTGAATATAATTATGAGAGATTAGAAATTTTAGGTGATGCAATAATTCAATTTCATATAACTGAAATTTTATTTTTTAAATATCCTAATTATACTGAAGGGGATATTACTGTAATGAGACAAAATTTAGTTAACTCTAACAGTCTAAATAAACTATTCATGTCATTAAACCTTTCTGAAATCTCACAACAAATCAACACTGGTCTTAAAGGGAGAAATTTTTCATCTGATATTCTCGAGTCTTTAATTGCTGCAATATATATAGATAGCAATCATGAGACCATTAGGCGTGTCATTAAAAAAATATTCAAGCCTCTTATATCAGATCATCTTTTATCGAAAGATTCAAAATCAATACTTCAGGAATATTTACATAGAAAAAAAATGTCTCTACCGGAATACAATACAATTAAATCAAATAATAAATTATACAGATATTTAATTACATGCCGTATTCCTAGTGAAAATATAAGTGAACAAATATATTCTAATAAGGTAAAAGTAGGTGAACAACAACTTGCTAAGAAAATACTAAACATATTTAATGAAAAAAGTTAAAGTATTAATAATAGGAAAGAGCAATGTAGGCAAGTCATCTTTGATCAACCATTTAACTCAGTCTCATTGTTCACTTGTTTCTAAAAAAATTCATTCTACTAGAATATCTTCATCTCATGAATTTAGAATTAAAGATTATTTAGTGCAAATGATTGATACTCCTGGAGTCTCTATATCAGAAAATAACCTTCTATCTGAAGCAATGAAAAGTCATGCTTATAAGCATCTCACAGAATGTGATTTCATCATATTACTCACACAGCCACAAGATTCTTATTTATATGAAAAAAATTTATTAGGTGATATACGTAGTATAAAGAAACCTTATCTGGTATGCCTTAATAAGATAGACACAGATCATGAAAAAAATTATAAAGAGAAACTTGTTAAAGAGCTCAATTTAAATAAATACTGCTCGATATCCATAAAGGATGATATTGGAATTAGGGATTTTATAGATCTCTTATACATTGAGATTGATAATATCGTAAACTTTATACCACATAAGACAAATAAAAAAAATCAAAGATATATTATACAAGAGCTCATAAGAGAATCTCTCATTAACAAAACAAGTGAAGAAATTCCTTACGAATCAGCAGTACGTATCATAAAATACAAAAAACAATCAAATATTGATTTTATTAACGCTGAAATAATTGTTTCAAAAGAGAGTCATAAAAAAATCATCATTGGTAAATATGGGTCAATGATTAAGAAAATTGGAATAGAATCACGCGAAAAATTAGAATTTTATCTTAAAAAAAAGATACATCTCAATCTTATTGTCCTAATAAAGGACAATTGGAAAAATAATTCAAGTTTATTAAAAGATTTTGGATATATTGAATGAAAGTTACGACTAACGGGTTTCTAATTCACGCAAGAGATTACAAAGAGACAAGTAGTATAATAAATATTTTTACAAGCGAAAAAGGTATCCAATCTTTATTATTTAAGGGTAAATATAAAAATAAAGATCAGTTTAAATTTTCTATATTTAATGAATATAGCTTTATTTATGACGATAAGTATAATCTACCATATTTATCAAAGTTCGAACTAATTACAGATTATCCTTTCGATAAAAAATATTATCTTCTTGGCTTGTATATTAATGAACTTTTATATAAAACTTTAAAAGAAGGTTTTGATTTTGATGCTATCTATTTACATTATAGGGATTTTCTAGTCAACCTCTCAAATTCATCTGATAGTTCAAGTAGATTAGCATTATTATTTGAAAAAAAACTTCTTCAAGATTTAGGTTATGAGCTTACTATGTCTGATAACTTCAAATTAAGAAAAGATTTATTATATGACTATGATTTAAATGATGGTTTTAGAATCAACTCATCAAGTGAAAATATCGAATCTATACCAGGTAATAAGTTAGAATTATTCTTTATGAATACACTCACATGTGAAAAAACAATTATCATTTTAAGAATTATAATCAGGCGAATATTTAAACAGATTTACCCTGACCTTAATTTAGTTGGAGATAAATTATTTTAATGATCCTTTATTAATTATAAATTTATTCCTTTCTAAGGATAAAATAAAAAAACTACTGTACCAATCACCCAAAACATATCTTACTACGTCATCATGTCTGTGAATATTTGGCCTATGTGTATGACCATGTATTATTACATCTGGTTTATACTTTTCAATAAGATTAAATACCTCACTTTCATTGACGTCCATAATATCCTCACCTTTCTCTTTATTTGCCTCAATACTTTTTTGTCGTAGGCTATTTGCTATTGCTAGTCTCTCATCTAGTGATTTAGATAACATCTGACCCTGCCATGTATCAGACCTAACCATTTTACGGAAGTTTTGATACGCCTCATCATCCGTGCATAATGTGTCTCCATGTAAAAGTAATATCTTATTTTTATCCGTGTCTATAAGAGTTGGATCATTAATTAAATTGATTTCAAGTCTGTCACAAATATTTTTTGTTATTAGAAAATCTCTATTACCATGCATATACCATATATTTATTTTTTTACCGAGTTTGATGATGGCTTCTCTCACTGGTTCGAGCCCATCCATTGGGTCATCATCACCCACCCAGTATTCGAAGAGGTCTCCGAGGATATAAAGATCAGATACATCCTTATCAAGGTTTGAGAGATATTCTATAAAAAAGTTATTCACTAATGGTCTTGATTTATCAAGATGCAGATCAGAAATGAAATTTATGGCCATTAAATTTATTCAATAACTTCAACGCTATTAATAATAATATTTTCTATAGGAACGTCAGAATGTCCAGCGTTATTACCAGTTGGAACAACTCCAATTTGTTCTACGATTTCAATCCCATCTGTGACTTGACCGAAAACACAATAGCCATATCCATCTGCCGCATTCTCTTTATCAAGAAAGTCATTATCTCTTAAATTAATAAAAAATTGTGATGTAGCAGAATTTGGACTGCTTGTTCTAGCCATGGCAATAGTTCCCTTTTTATTACTAATATTATTACTGGATTCATTTATTATTGGATCAAATGTATCTATCTGTGACATGTCCGGTAAATGTCCACCACCCTGAATCATAAAATTAGGTATAACTCTATGAAATATCGTACCATTGAGTTTCCCCTCATTTGTGTATTTTAAAAAATTTGCTACTGTTTCTGGTGCTTTATCCACATACAGCTCGATAGTGATATCACCCATGTTAGTTGAAAGCTTAATCAATTTCGTCTCCTTTGCAGTCTGATTATCATGTATAATGTCACTACATGAAGTTGTACTTATGAAAACTAATAAAAAAAATATGTATTTAATTTTACTAATTTTTAACATTCAAAATAATGATACATTAAATGAATTTATACATCCACAACACCTTAACAAATAAAAAAGAGCAATTTATTCCTCATAATATCGATGACATCAATATGTATGTATGTGGACCTACAGTATATAGTGAACCACATATTGGTAATGCGAGAGCGGCACTTATTGGTGATCTATTCTATAGGACCCTTATGGAGTTATTTGACAATGTTACATATATAAGAAATCTAACTGATGTAGATGATAAAATTATTAGTGAGTCTGAAAAAAGAGGCATACCTATAAGCACTCTTACAAAGAACGTTTCTGAAATATATAAGTCAAATATGTCAAAACTTAATATGCTTACACCGACATATGAGCCAAAAGTTACAGATAATATAGAAAATATTATTAATACTATTCAAAAAATATTAGACAAAAATCATGCGTATGTATCAGAAAATCATGTTGTTTTTGATATGAATTCTTATAGTGATTATGGTTTGTTGTCTAAGAAAATAGCTAAAGACCTTATTGATGGCGCAAGAATTCATCCGGAATCATTTAAGCGTAATCCAAAGGATTTTGTCTTATGGAAACCCTCACCCAATGATTCCTGCGGATGGAGTAGTCCATGGGGATATGGTCGACCTGGCTGGCATATAGAATGCACAAGCATGATCAAAAGCATTATTGGTGATGATGGCACACTTGATATTCATGGTGGGGGCAATGATCTTATATTTCCACATCATGAAAATGAGATAGCTCAAGGATCCTGCTGTTCATCATCCAAATATTGTAATTTTTGGTTTCATAACGGCATAGTTTTAGTAAATAAAAAGAAAATGTCAAAGTCATTAGGCAATGTTATTTTAGTGTCAGATATAGTTGATAAGATAAATCCCATCATCGTTAGAATAGCTCTCATGAGTACTCATTACAGACAACCACTTAATTGGTCTGAAGATACTGTCGAAAATTCAAAAAATATATATGATAAACTGTTGTCATCACTTAGATCAGAGGCTTCTGACGTCTCAGT
>CEOC01169034.1_pt1 | contig 12866 bp, 12 predicted proteins | sample 356191 | NCBI WGS metagenome assembly CEOC01 (sample SAMEA2619952, study PRJEB7988) | marine metagenome | biome: marine biome (ENVO:00000447); feature: deep chlorophyll maximum layer (ENVO:xxxxxxxx); material: "saline water (ENVO:00002010), including plankton (ENVO:xxxxxxxx)" | depth 17 m
TTTGGGCACATTTATCTAATAGTTTTAATAGAGAACCTTTATTAACTATTGGTTTAAGTATTATTGATATTTTAACTGGAAAACTAATAAATTATGAATATAGTCATCCTTATATTGATAGTCCAAGTGTATATGATGAATTAGAAAAATATATTGCAATTTATAATCCTTCTGAAACTATAATAATAACTAATAATGTGAGAGATTATGATGGAAAATATATTGATATTTTAATTAATTATGCAAATATACATTCAGATAAATTTCATAAAATTTATTTAAATAGTAATGGGGGAACTGAACAAACTAATAATGAATTTGTTAAAGTTGCTTTAAATTTTGAAAAGCAAAAATTTCAAGAAGGTTTAATTGATAAAATATATGGAATTGGTTCATACTTAGAAAAAAGTGAATTTCGTGATTATAGTTTTGCTAATCAAAGCTTATGTTTTTTATTAGATTTTATTTATAAGCATAATCCTTCTTTAGTAAAAGATATTGATTATCCTGTTTTTGAAAATCATAGCAATAAATTAGTATTGGCGAATCACTCATTAAAACAATTAAATATTATTAGTGATCAACGTTATAATGGAAAATTAAGTTGTGTAGCTAATTTATTAAATAATTGTATTACTAATGGTGGAAAAAGAAAATTTAATTATGAATTATTACATCCTATTAGTGACATAGAAACGTTAAATAAAAGTTATGATGTTGTTAAACATTTATTAGATAGTCAATTTTATAAAAATATACGAGTTGATTTAAATGACGTACGAGATATTGAAAAAATAGAAAGAAAATTAGTATTAAAAAATATTAATCCAAAAGATTTTGCTGTTTTATACAATAATCTCTCATCTATACAAAAATTATTTAAAAAAATTTCAAATTCAAAAGAAAATAATCAACTATATGAATATATTAAATATTATATTAATTATGATATTTATGATTATTGTAAAACTATTATGAATTTTATAGAAAATCATTTTGATTTAAATAAAGCATCTTTGGTTGTTATGGAAAAAATAAATAATTATGATCTAGATAAACTAAGTTTTATTAGTAAAAAATATAGTAAAGATTTAAATATTTTATTTAAAAATAGCTTAGATTCACGCGAACAATTAAATGCAATCTCTCAATTTTTATCAAGTATTGTTGGTGAATATGAAAAACAAAAAAATAATTCTAAGAAAAAATCTAAAGATGATGAAACATGTTATGTTAAGATTCATGAAACAAATAAAAGTGATCCATTATTACTTATAACAAAAAGACGTGGTATTATTTTAAAAGAAATTATAGATAAAATTATTAAAGAATCTGGACAATATTATAATATTCCATATGTTTCTAGTTATAGCGGATTAGAAGAAACTATTAATTTAGATTTAACAAGTATAGAATTTAAAAATCATGGATCAAATAATTCTAATAGCATAATTTTTAGTAATGCTATTAATACTATTGCTTATGCTATTCATAATTCTAAAGATGTATTAATTAATGCATTAACTGCAAATTATAGTGCTATTGTTAATGATTTTAGTATATTAAATAAAAAAAATAATAATTTAATAATTATTTCTCGTTTTGTTTCTTTAGTAGATGTGTGTCATGTTAAAGCATATAATGCCAATAAATATAATTATAGTAAACCAACTATTTTTGATCAAGATTTTAATTTATCTCAAAATAATGAAACTAAATCATATGTTAGTTTTAAAAAAATGAGACATTGTTTAATAGAACATATTAATAATAAAGAATTATATGTTACAAATGATTTAAGTATTGGAAGTTTAATAAATGGAATTTTATTATATGGAACAAATGCTGTTGGTAAAACTAGTTTTATTAAATCAATTGGAATAAGTATTATATTAGCACAAAGTGGTAATTATGTTCCTTGTGAAGAATTTATTTATTATCCATATAATTATTTATTTACAAGAATATTAGGTAATGATAATATTTTTAAAGGTCTCTCAACTTTTGCAGTAGAAATGTGTGAACTTAGAACTATTTTAAAAAATGCTACAAAAAATAGTATTATATTGGGTGATGAATTATGTAGTGGAACAGAAAGTACATCAGCATTAAGTATATTTATGGCTAGTTTAGAAAGACTTCATAAAATAGAAAGTTCATTTTTATTTGCAACACATTTTCATGAAATATTGGAATATGAAGAATTAAAAAATCTAGAAAAATTAAAAACTTATCATATGACTGTTATATATGATAAAGCACAAAAAACATTAATTTATGATAGAAAATTGAGAGAAGGTGCTGGAGAATCTATGTATGGTCTAGAAGTTTGTAAATCATTAGATTTACCACATGATTTTATAGAGAGTGCATATAATATACGTAATAAATATTTAAAAACTGGTGGAAAATTAATTAATAATAAAAAAAATAAATATAATTCTAAAAAGTTGAGAGATTTATGTGAAATTTGTAATGTTAATAGTGGAACAGAAATTCATCATTTACAATTTCAAAAAAATTCAAGTGCTAATGGAATTATTAATAATGAGTTTAATAAAAATCATAAAGCAAATTTAATAAATATATGTGAAATTTGTCATAACAAAATTCATAATGAAAATAAAGAATATAAAATTAGCAAATCTAATAACGGATATGTTTTATTAGAAATTTAAAATATATGTATTTTATAAAAATAATATTATGAGTGATTCGGAAAAATATGATTTACAAGATTTAGAAAATATGACTATATTTAATATAAAAGATATTGCTAAAAAAAATGCATTAATGCTAGACAAAATATTGAAGATTTAAAAAAACAAATAGCTAATAAAATGCCAAGAGTATATACAAAACAAAAAAATAAAACACAAAAAAAACAAGAAGTTCCTCAAATGCATATAAAAATAGAAAAAAGTTCATCACGTTCATCAAAATCTAGTTCTACCAAACAACAAACTCGTTCAAAAAGTAATTCAAGAGAAAGAGCTTATTTAAATAAAGATAGTGTAAGAGCAGTTATATCTGCTATAATTATCGATAACAAAGAATATACATTTTTAACAAATATAGATTTTGATTATAGTGAAATTAGTAAATTACTTAATATAAATTATAAAGATGAATGGAGAATTACTTCACAAAAAGTAATACATTATTTAAGAACTAATAATATTTTAGATATAGCAAAAAATTTAGAATATTTAAATTCTGATATTCGAAATTTAAGTGCAATAGTAAATTATAAAAAAGATATTAATAAAATAGATGATTTTTGTGATAATATAACAGCATCTATAAGTAGAGTAAATAATTATATTAAATCACAACCAAACAACTTTATTAAAATAAATGAAGAATATAAAAAACATGTAAATAATAATGTAGATAAATTTAATACAAAAAAACATGTTAAAGATAATAATTTTACTATTCCTATTAAATTAGAATAAATACAAGAATTTTTGATACTAAAATAAAAATTGATAATTATTATTATTTTAATATTGATTATATAACCAGCTAATTACCAGTTCTCGAGAAATTCATATTTATGAATTCTATTGCCGTCGCTAACTCGCTCATTGGAGACAAACTTCCGCACGATTTAGTTGAGCATATTTGGAGTTTTAATTACAATTGGGCTTCTACAATTATTCAAAAATATACAAAAAAATACATTTCAAACAAGGTAAAAAATATTTATGAAATGGTAGGATTTGCACATCATAAATGTCGTTTGGGTGTTGGTGTTCGTAACTATAGTTTGTTTTATCAAAACAAAATTTTGAAAAATAATGATGTATTGACTACCTTAAATGCATGTAAATGCTGTGTTAAACATCAAAATAATAAACCAAAAAATATGGCACCATGGATTGAAACAGAATTTCATGACACACAATATACTGATTGTAATTGTCCATGTAGGCATTTAGCAAGATTTATATGCCGTGAAATTGAGTAAATAAAAATATATTGACTAATATTAAAAATGTATGATTTATATAATTTTTTTAAATTATTAATATTAATATTAGTTAATATATTTTTTATTATATTTTTTATAGTTTTATATAATTATATAAATGTTAATAGTAATAAAAATAAAAAAAATAAAGAATTAAATAGAGTAGCTTTATTTGAAATATAAAAAAAGTATTTTAAAATTGAAATTATTTAAATAATATTTAATTATATATATTAAATATTATTTATGATTATTCCTGTAAAATGTTTTACATGTGGAAAAGTTTTAGGAAATAAATATAGATTTTATCAAAGAGAAATAAATAAACGAAAAATTAGTAAATCTTTAGAAGTAGATAAAATTATTTATTTAAATGAAAACAATATGGATAAAACAGCTGAAGGTGAAGTATTAGATTTACTTGGATTAAATAAATATTGTTGTCGCAGACATATGTTAACTCATGTTGATATTGAATAATTATATTTATTTATAATATAAATAAATGAGTTATACTAAAAACAAAAATAAAAACAAAAACAAAAACAAAAACAAAAGAGTATATTTTAACAAAAAAACAAAAAAAAGAAAACAAAGAAAACAAACAATGCAACGAAAAAAAAAACAAAGAAATATAAAATTAATAATAAAAGATTTAGGTAAAAAAACAAAAAAATATAAAAGAATTCAATATGGTTGTAAATCTATGAAAGGTGGAGGTCCATTATTTCAGCCACTTACTTTTTTAGCTAGAACTTTTGAAAGTAGTGTAAATAATATTAGTAATACTATACAGGGTAATGATACCCAAGAATATAATTATACTAATTATTAATTTTTTTTATCTTTACTTTTTATAAATGGTAAAATATTTCAATAAGTTTTTAAATGACTTTAAGAATTTATGTAGTCCAGCATTTGTTTATTTATTTATATCTGTAATTGCATTTATTGTAATTGCTATTCAAAATTTTGGTAATACAACAAAATATTGTTTAGGACCATATGAATGTTATTTACCTAATACTTTTTTAATATTTATATTTAAAGCACTTTATATTGTATTTTGGACATTTATATTAAATTGTTTATGTAAAGCAGGCTATAAAGAAATTTCATGGTTATTAGTAATATTACCTTTAGTTTTATTATTTGTTATATTAGGATTAATTTTAGTAACATTTAAAGGTGAAATGATATTATCTTAATACATTAATTTTTATATGCAATAATAAATATTATATTTTTTAAACAATATAATATTTATATGTTATTAAGAAATAAAAGATTTTTTAGTGTTTAATTATATTAAAGAATGTTAAATAATTCATATGAAAATTTAAGTTGGATTATTATTGATAAATATTTTAAAGATAATCCTGAATTATTTGTAAGACATCATTTAGATTCATATAATGATTTTATAAATAATAAAATTTATAATATTTTTAAAGAAAAAAATCCTATTAAAATTTTAAAAAATCAAGATGAAACTACCAAAGAATATAATTTACAAGCAGAAATATTTTTAGGAGGGTTAGATGGAACCAAACTTTATTTTGGTAAACCAATTATATATGATGAATCACGAACTCACATTATGTATCCTAATGAAGCACGTTTAAGAAATATGACATATGCTTTTACTTTACATATTGATGTATTAGTTAAATATAAAATTAAATCAGATACATCTGATAAAGAATTTGATGAATCTGAAACAATGTTAGAAAAAATATATTTTGGTAAATTTCCAATTATGTTAAATTCTGATTTATGTATTTTAAATAAATTAGATAAAAATCTAAAATTTTATATGGGAGAATGTAAAAATGATTATGGTGGATATTTTATAATAGATGGAAAAGAAAAAGTAATAATTTGTCAAGAAAAATTTGCAGATAATATGATTTATATTAAATCTGATTATAATGAAATATATAGTCATGTTTGTGAAATTCGCTCTGTTTCAGAAGATTCATCAAAACCTATTAGAACATTATCAATAAGAATTATGAAACCATCTTCTAAATATACTAATAATCAAATAGTTGTTAATGTACCTAATGTAAGAAAACCTGTACCTTTATTTATTTTAATGAGAGCACTTGGAATAATTTCAGATAAATTAATTATACAATATTGTTTACTTGACTTAGATAAATATGAAGATTATATTGATTTATTTATTCCAAGTATTCATGATGCAGGTGGAATTTTTAATCAAGAAGTTGCTTTAAAATATATTGCAACGTTAACAAAAGGTAAGACAATAGTTCATGTTATGGAAATATTAATGGATTATTTATTACCTCATATTGGAGAAAATAATTTTAATAATAAAGCTTATTTTATTGGATATATGGTATTTAAATTATTAAAAGTTTATAAAAATCATGAAGAACCAACTGATAGAGATAATTTTAAATATAAACGTGTTGAATTAACAGGATCATTAATTTATGATTTATTTAAAGAATATTATACTTTACAACAAAAACATATATTTCAAAAAATAGATAAAGAATATTATTATAAACAAGGAATATATGAAAATGATTTTCAATCATTAATTGAAAATAATTATAGAGAATATTTTAAAGAACGCATATTAGAAAATGGTTTCAAAAAAGCATTTAAAGGATCTTGGGGTGCAGAAGAACATACTCATCGTCCTGAAGTTATTCAAGACTTAAATAGATTATCATACAATTCTTATTTGTCTCATTTACGTAAATTAAATTTACCATTAGATTCAAGTGCAAAAGTAGTTGGACCACGATTATTACATTCATCACAATGGGGTATTATTGATCCAGTTGATACTCCAGATGGTGGAAATGTTGGTTTACATAAACATATGTCTCTTGGTGCATATATTAGTAATGGATTTTCTAAAGATAAAATGTTTGATTTATTAAAAAATTTAATTTATATTGAATTATTAGATGAATTAAATATTATTTATATTGCTAATAGTACAAAAATTTTTATAAATGGTTCTTGGGTTGGTGTAATAACAAATCCAAATGAAACATTAAATTTACTTATTAGTTATAGAAGACTTGGATTATTACCCATTTATACTAGTATTAGTTGGTCTATTAATGAAAATATTATATATATATATACTGATTCTGGACGTTTAACAAGACCATTATATTATGTAAATAATAATATACCTAGTTTCAAAAATGAATTTATTGAAAAAACTATAAATTCTAAAGATTTTAATTTTTATCAATTATTAATTGGCTTTAATAAACTTAAAAGTGATCAATTAATTGATTCTAATTATTTAAATTTTATAAAAGAAAATAATATATATAATGTTATTGAAGAATTATATGAAAATAATAGTATAGAGTCAAATGATAATTTCAATGTAGAAAATAATCAAAATAAACTCATTAAATTAATTGAAAAATCTGGAATAATAGAATATTTAGACTCTGCTGAATCAGAAACTGCTTTAATAGCCAATGATGAAGAATCTATTGAAAAATACACAAGTCATTTAGAAATACATAATTCATTAATATTTGGCATTATGGGAAATCAAATTGTATTTCCTGAAAATAATCAATTACCACGTAATCTTTTTTCTTGTGGTCAAAGTAAACAAGCTGTTAGTTTATATCATTCTAATTATCATAATAGAATAGATAAGATGGGTGTAATATTAAATAATGGACAAATACCACTTATTAAAAGTAGATATTTAAATTATATAAATAATGAAGAACATCCATATGGTATAAATGTTATTGTTGCTATTGGATGTTATGGTGGTTATAATGTAGAAGATAGTATTTTATTTAATGAAGGATCAATTAAAAGAGGAATGTTTAATACTACTTATTTAAATAGTTATGAAACTTATGAACAAAGTTCAAAAGTAAGTGGTTCAAATATTGATTCAAAATTTATTAATATTGAAAATAATGTAGTATTTAATAAAAAACCTGGTTATGATTATTCTAATTTAGATAGTAATGGTTTAATTAAAGAAAATACATTATTAGATGATAAAAAAGTATTAATTGGTAAAGCAACAAATAATGATTCTAAATATGTAGATTCTTCTATATTTCCAAAAAAAGGACAACTTGGTTTTGTAGATAAATCATTTATTACTGATGGAGAAGAAGGATTTAGAATAGCAAAAGTAAGAATACGCGAACAAAGAATTCCAGCAATTGGTGATAAATTTTGCAGTAGATGTGGTCAAAAAGGAACTGTTGGATTAATAATTCCCGAAGAAAATATGCCTTTTACAGATGAAGGAGTACGTCCTGATTTAATTATAAATCCACATGCTTTACCTAGTAGAATGACAATTGGACAATTAGTAGAAACATTAATGGGTAAAGCATGTTGTCTATATGGAGGATTTGGAGATTGTACAGCATTTGTAAATAAAGGCTCAAAACATTATATTTTTGGTAATTTATTGAAAGATATTGGTTATAATTCTACAGGTAATGAAATATTTTATAATGGAGAATCAGGAGAACAAATGCAAATGGAAATGTTTGTTGGACCATGTTATTATATGCGTTTAAAACACATGGTAAAAGATAAAATTAATTATAGAGCACGTGGACCTAGAACTATATTGACAAGACAAACTGTTCAAGGCAGAGCAAATGATGGAGGTTTAAGAATTGGTGAAATGGAACGTGATTGCATTATTGCTCATGGTGCATCATATTTTTTACAAGAATCTATGTTAAATAGAGGCGATGAATATTATGTTGCAGTATGTAATATTACTGGTACAATAGCTATATATAATGAAGCAAAAAATTTATTTATTAGTCCATTTTGTGATGGACCATTAATATTTAATACAAATATTGATGACAGCCAAAATATAGAAGTTATAACAAAATTTGGAAGAGATTTTAGTATTATTAAAGTACCTTATGCATTTAAATTATTATTACAAGAATTACAAGTAATGAATATACAAATGAGAATAATTACAGATGCTAATGTAGATCAATTAACTTCTTTAAATAATGAACATACTTTGAAAGTATTAAACAATTTTTATAATAAACCATTAACAAAAGATATAAAAGATGTAAAAGATTTAAAAGATGTAAAAAATGTAAAAAATGTAAAAGTTGATATAGAAAAACAAGAAGAACAAGAAGATGATATTAGTGATAAAACTTTAAGTGAAGTATCTGATACTGATAGTTTAAATACAAGAAGTAAAAAAATATCACAACAATCAATCAGGAAAGCTGAACAAGTAGCTCAAGAAGAGATTTCAAGTAGTGATGATGAAGTCAATGAACCATTAGGTTTTATGCAAGAATTATCAGATAATGCTAAAAAGAGTTTTGAAAATTTTGTTGAAGTAATAACTCCAAAAAATGCTGAAATAAATAAACCTGAAATAGATAAGCCTGAAACAGAGAAATCTCAAACAGAGAAATCTGAAACAGATAAAGAAGAATCTAATAAAATATTAAAAGCTGGTAATTTAGAAACATCTATTTTAGAAGAAAAAGAAAAAGAAAAAGAAGAAGAAGAAGAAGAAGAAGAAGAAGAACAACAAAGTGAAACAGGAGGAGAAGAAAAACCGGGAAATAAAAAAAAAATAAAAATTGATTTATAATAATAAAATTGAAAAAATATTATAGATAATAATGTAATAATATTATAATAATATAATGAATAATAATAGTCATATAATTAGTATATTAAATTCTAGAAAAAATTTATTAGATATATTAGAAAAAAGGAGTTATAATGTTAATAATTATAAAAATGATGGAATTAATGAAATTGGTATTTTGTTAGAACAAGATCAACTTGATATGCTATGTGAAAATTCTAGTAATAAAATATATATTAAATATTATATTAATAAAATATTAAAACCTCAAAATATTTATAATATTATTGAAGATTTATTTTATTTAGAAAATATTTTAGAAAAAAAAGATGATTTAATAATAGTTATAAAAGATGAACCAAATGATACTTTAATTCAAACAATAAAAGATATTTGGATGAATGAAAGTATATATATATCATTAATTAGTATTAAAAGATTACAATTTAATATTTTAGAACATTCTTTAGTACCAAAACATATTATTTTAAATAAAAAAGAAGAAGAAGAATTTAAGAAACAATATAATATTTTAGATAATACTCAAATTCCTACTATTTCATATTTTGATCCTGTTAGTTTAGTTATGGGTATTAGACCTGAAAATATTATTAAAATAGAAAGATATAGCAGAACATCTATAAATAGCACATATTATAGAATATGTAAATTATAAAAATAAAATTAATTATATTTATTATAAAAATTATAATTAATATAATTAATATATAATTAATAACATGACTAGTATTCAAAATAATTCTGGCCTTGATTATCAATATGATAATTGTTATTATTTAAATCCTACTTTTAAAATTGATAATAGTGATCAAGAATTAAATCATTTTTTAAATGCTAATTTTCATAAAAATCAATATAGTTTAGATATATATAATTCTTTAAATGAATGTAAAGAGCTTGCAATAAGTAACCAAAAAGATTTTTTTTTAGTTAGCAATTTAAAACAAAATAATGGATTAATTAATTATACTTGTTATGTTCCAAAAGTTGATGCTAATTGTGATTTTAGTAATATAACCGATTTTGTTAGTCCTTTTAATGAAACATTAAAAAAATTATTAGGAACAAATGAAGATACAAGAAAAGAAGTAAAAGGATTTTTTGAATTAAGTAGTAATAATTTTCAAGATTATAGTACATTAGATAAAGAGATTAATTTTAATGATGCAAAATGTTTTAAGTTAAATGATGGTACTTCAAATTTTGGAAAAATAGATACAAAAAATGAAAATAATAGTACATTTGCATTATATAAAACTGATATAATCTTAGATCAAAACATTAATAGCAATATATTTAATAATCCAAATTATACTAATATGCATACTAACTATGAAAGACATAATACTAATTTTCAAAACAATTTTAATAAATCAGAGTTTGAAAGTTTAATAGATACTATAGAAAATAGATTTAATGATTATTTATGTGATAAAGATAGAAATAGTTTAGATAATGTTAAAGAACGAGCTTTTGATGATTCTATAACTAGTTTAGGTAATTACTATAATACTATGTTTTTTAATTTAAATGAATTATCCAAAGATATTTCTAATGTATATATTATTGCAAAATATGATTTACATAGATTAAGTTATTTAGAAAAGAAAATAAAAGAAGAAAAACAAGTTTTAAGTAATTTATTAGGATTTGATGGAGCTAGTAATGGTAAATTATTTGATACAAAATATTTAAAAAATATAAAATTATCAGAAACAATTATTTTAAGTTTGATAATTATTTTTTTAATTTATTTTTATGCAAAAAAGAAATAAAATATATATATATTAAAAAGTTATGAATAATTCAAAAACTATTTTTTTAGATACTAATTTAAGTTACGATATAGCACAATGTAAAGATTTACAAAATAATAAAACTAATTTAGAAAATAGTTATAATAGTAATAACAATAATAATAATTTAAATACTTTAATAGAAGCCAAAGAATATATTGGTTGTATTGGAAATAAATGCAGTTTAATTAGTGAAGAAAAAATAAATAATAATTTAACAAATAAAAAATCATTAAATTTTCAAAAAGATAATAATATTAATAATAGTATTAGTAATAATAGTAATAATAATATTATTAATGGTATTATAGAATTTATTTATTTAGTAACTATTATATTATTATTAATAAATTGTTTTTTAAATAAAAATGTATATAATTTAATTAGTATTTTAATTATTACTTTAGTTTTTATTTTTTATAAAATATACATTAATTTTTAACTTATTAACTTATTGTATACTATATAAAATATTTTTTCATAACATAATATAATTATATTATGAAAAATAAAATTTACAATAAAATTAATAATAATTTTATAAAATTAATAACTATATTAGTATTATTAGCTATTACTCTTTATTTTTCATTTAGTGATTTAAGTTATAAAGAAAATTTTAACTCTAATTACACTAATTTATGTAAAAATAAACCAACAAAATTTTATTCATCTATTAATCCAAATGCTAGTATAGAAATATCAGAAGCAGATTATGGAACTTTTCCACCTAATACAAATTCTTGTGAATATAAATGTAATAACACAAAAAGTCCTAATGAATGTAACTTATATATATATAATGGACCTGATTCTACTGATAGTTCTTGTAATTTGTATAGTTTAGTTTCAGGAAAAACTATATATGTTAATTGTGATGATAAAGAAATTAAAAATGAATTTAAAGGAACATATTTAGGAGAAGGACTAGTAAAAACTAGTTATTATAATGAACATATTAGTGATTTTAGTTATCATAATTTTCTTTTAGATCAAGCTATTAATATTAAAAATAATTATAATAACTTTGATGTAAATAATGATTGGAAAAACAATGCAGATTTTTTAGATAATAATATTTATCCTTATCTTGATAAAATTTTGAATCATAATGATATTTCAAAAAATGAATTATATACATATTTAAATTATGACTCTGATTTATCTTTAAATATAGGTGGTAAAGATATGAATAAAATAGATATAAATAATGAATTTTTAAAATTAAATAAAAATAATAATAAAGCACAAAAAATAAATAATAACTTTGATTTTACTAAAAATAGTTTTATTTATACTATTTTAGCAATATTATTAATAATAAGTATTATATTAGTTGTTTTATATAAATTATTTCCAAATTATTTAAATGAATTTACATTGTTAATATATTTTATATCTATCATATTAATAGTTTTTTTTATACATATTTTAATATAAA
>CEOC01166086.1_pt1 | contig 12857 bp, 9 predicted proteins | sample 356191 | NCBI WGS metagenome assembly CEOC01 (sample SAMEA2619952, study PRJEB7988) | marine metagenome | biome: marine biome (ENVO:00000447); feature: deep chlorophyll maximum layer (ENVO:xxxxxxxx); material: "saline water (ENVO:00002010), including plankton (ENVO:xxxxxxxx)" | depth 17 m
ATTCCATATATCTTTATATACTTAATTAGTATAAAAAATAATTTTAATTATTCTAATTTTAAAATAATGATTGTACTGGGAATTGAAACTAGTTGTGACGAAACCTCCGTCGCAATAGTTAAAAAAAAGAATAGACTTTTATTGGGTGATGTTTTATCGCAGGTAACTTTATCTCAAATAGAAAAACACAAAAAGTTTGGTGGGGTTGTACCTGAACTAGCTTCAAGAGAACATAGTAATACCTTAAACTATCTTGTTAAAAAAACCATAAAAAAATCGGGAGTTTTTTTAAGCGAGATTGACGCATTTGCAGCAACTGTCGGGCCTGGTTTACTTGGAGGACTTATTGTGGGATCAAACTATGCAAAAACATTAGCCTTGGCTACAAAAAAGCCATTTATTGCTATCAACCATCTACAAGGACATATTTTAGTTACTAGAATGAAACAGAAAGTTAAATTTCCTTTTCTTTGTTTACTTGTTTCAGGTGGTCACACTCAGCTATTATTAGTAAAAAAATATAATGACTTTGAGTTAATTGGAGAAACCCTTGATGATGCTCTAGGTGAAGCCTTTGATAAAGTGGCAAAGCTATTGGGGTATTCATACCCTGGTGGACCAATTATTGAAAAACTTGCATCAAAAGCAAAAAAAAAAACAAAATTTAATTTACCAGAACCACTTATACACAACAATAATTTTAATTTTTCTTTCTCTGGAATAAAAACTGCCACTAGAAAAATTATTAAAAACTCTTTTGATAAAAGACTAAAGAATGAGTTGGCCAAAAATTTTCAAGATTGTGTTACCAATTGTTTAATTACAAAATGTTCTAAAGCTATAGACTTGTATAAAAATAAAAAAAAAATTAAAAGCTTTGTATTAGCTGGTGGTGTTGCATCTAATAAGTTCATAAGAGATAAGTTTATTAACCTTTGTGACAAAAAGTTTATACAGTTTATAGTGCCAGAGCAAAATCTATGTGTTGATAATGCAACTATGATTGCATGGGCTGGTATTGAAAGATTACAAATTAAAAAAAAAGGTGATACTTTAGATTTTGAACCAAAACCGAGATGGGCTCTTGAAAATTTATGATTAAAATTGCAATTATTGGATCGGGTGCTTGGGCTTTAGCACTAACCAAAATCTTAACTAATGTGAAAATTGTTATTAAGGCAAGAAAACTTAATGGATTGAAGAAAAAATTTAATGATAAGACTAAAAAAATTTCAATTACAACTAACTTTAAGGATTTGAATGACTGTAAGTTTTTATTTCTTGCAAACCCATCACAAACAGTAAGAGAAAATTTAATAAAAATACCTAAAAAAATAGACTCTAAGTTTATTATTTGTTGTAAAGGTGTTGAAAAAGGTTCGAATAAGCTAATGCATCAAGTGCTCCAAGATCTTTTTCCAAAAAATGGTTATGCAATACTCTCTGGACCTAATTTTGCCTCAGAAGTTATAAAAGGACTTCCAACAGCAAGTGTTCTATCTTCTAAATCCAACAAAATCTTAAACGAAATTTCAAGTATAATTTCTCATAAAAAGTTTAGAACTTACTTTAATAATGATATTGTTGGTACACAAATTGGAGGAGCTATGAAGAATGTTATTGCAATTGCTTCGGGGGTAATTAAGGGGAGTAATTTAGGTCACAACGCTGGGGCTGCATTAATTACAAGAGGTTTATCAGAAATAATTGATCTAGGAATACAAATGGGTGCAAAAAAATCAACTTTTTATGGCTTATCAGGAATTGGTGACCTTACATTAACATGCTCATCCCTCAAATCAAGAAACACAAAGCTAGGTTTTTTATTGGCTAAAGGCAAAAGTAAAACAAACCAACTCTTTGAAGGCAAAGAATCATGCGAAAGTATCTGCAAATTGGGTAAAAAGTTTTCTTTAGAATTACCAATATGTAATGCTGTTAAAAAAATTTTAAATGGCTCTGATATTAATAAGATTGTTACTGACCTTCTGTCTAGACCTCTTCAGTTTGAAAAATGAAAACCTATATAATCACTTGTCTCGACAAAAAAAATTCACTAAAAAAGAGGTTAGCAAACAGGGAGCTACACCTAGAATATTTAAAAAATTTAAAAAAAAAGCTAGTTTTAGCTGGTCCAATTTTAAATAATAAAAATAAACCAAAGGGAAGTATTTTAATATTGAAGTTTCAAAATAAAGCTCAACTTAACAATTTTTTGAAAAATGATCCATATTCAAAGGTTGGTTTATTTGAGACTGTAAATATTGAAATATTTAAAAGGGTTTTTTAGTTTTTTTTTTTTAAACAAATTGATATATTTCACTTCTGAGAGTTACGATGAGTTTTATAGAAAATCAAATAGATGTTTCGTCAATGAGTATAGATGAATACAGGAAGGAATACGAAAAATCAATAAACGATCCTGACACTTTTTGGGCTGAAAAGGCAAGTTCTCTATCTTGGATTAAACGATTTACTAAAGTAAAAGAAAGTTCTTTTAATGAAAAGGTTAGTATTAAATGGTTTTCAGATGGATCTCTTAATGCTTCATTTAATTGTATTGATAGACACTTAAAAGATAAAGGTGAAAAAACTGCAATTATATGGGAATCAGATGACCCTAATTTAAGCCAAAAAATATCTTTTAATGAACTACATAAATCAGTTTGTCAATTAGCTAACGGACTGAAATCTATAGGGATAAAGAAGGGAGATAGAGTGACAATTTATCTTCCCATGATACCAGAAGCTGCCTACGCAATGCTAGCGTGCTCAAGAATTGGAGCTATACATTCAGTGGTTTTTGGGGGATTTGCCCCAGAATCATTAAGAGACAGAATAAAAGATTGTGAATCTTCTGTAGTGATAACTGCGAATGAAGGTCTAAGAGGTGGAAAAAAAATTCCACTTCTTTCCAATGTCAAAAAAGCTATAAATGGGTTAAAAATAATAGAGAGGGTTATTGTTGTTAAAAGAACAGAATCAACTGATTTTTTTGATCCTAAGAGTGACATTTGGTACAACGATTTAATAAAAAACCAGGAAATCGACTGTGAGCCCTCTGAACAAAACTCTGAGGACCCTCTTTTTATTTTATATACATCAGGCTCAACTGGAAAGCCAAAAGGAGTTATGCATACGACTGCTGGTTATCTTCTTCATACGTCACTAACCCATAAACAAGTATTTAATACACAAAATGAAGACATTTACTGGTGCACAGCTGATGTGGGTTGGGTTACTGGGCATTCTTACATTGTCTATGGGCCTCTTTGTAATGGAATCACAACGCTTATGTTTGAGGGAGTTCCGACCTTTCCCGATGCGTCAAGGTTTTGGCAAATAATTGATAAATTCAAAGTTAATATTTTTTATACAGCCCCAACTGCGATAAGAGCATTAATGGGATTAGGAAACGAACCAGTTAAAAAATGTAACTTATCATCTCTAAGAATTTTAGGTAGTGTTGGAGAACCAATTAACCCTGAAGCATGGAAATGGTATCACGACGTAGTAGGGAAAAAAAAATGTCCGGTAATCGATACCTGGTGGCAAACTGAAACAGGAGGTATTTTAATCTCACCTATTAGTGGAACTACGCCTCTTAAACCTGGTTCTGCTACACTTCCTTTCTTTGGTGTAACTCCATTAATAGTAGACAACGATGGAAATGAACTAAAGGGAGCATGCGAGGGTAACTTATGTATTAAAACTTCATGGCCAGGAATGATGAGGACTGTTTACAGAGATCATAAAAGGTTCAGAGATACTTATTTTTCTTCTTTTAAAGGGAAATATTTTACAGGTGATGGATGTAAAAGAGATGAAGACGGTTACTATTGGATTACTGGAAGAGTAGATGATGTTATTAATGTCTCCGGTCACCGCTTAGGTACTGCTGAAGTTGAAAGTGCTCTTGTTTTACATAAAAACGTTTCTGAGGCCGCTGTTGTTGGTTTCCCTCACGATATTAAAGGTCAAGGTATTTATGCCTATGTTACTTTGATGGCTGGACAAGAGTACAATGAAAATTTAAAAAAAGAACTTATTGCTTGGGTTAGGTCTGTAATTGGACCAATAGCCTCGCCTGATGTTATACAGTGGGCACCAAACCTTCCCAAAACAAGATCGGGAAAAATCATGAGAAGAATACTTAGAAAGGTTGCTTGTAAAGAGGAAGAAACTATAGGTGATACATCAACTCTCAATGATCCAAACGTAGTTAGTGAATTGGTTGTTAATAGAGGAAAAAACTAAAAATCGTAACAAATTCCTTTTTTCTCCCAATCACCGTATCTAGTGGGTTCAAGCCCCTTGGGACCTCCAATTTCTTTTTTTTGTGGAGATGTCTTACCAATTCTCTTATTTGATTTTAAAATTTTTTTCATGTATGTTAACTTAATACTTGTAAACTAAAAATGCTATAATTTTTTGACTAACTCAAGAGAAATTGCCTCGCTAATATTATCTAATGTTTATCAAGGAAAAAAATTAGATTGGGCCTTAAATACAAGTAAAAATCTTGCAAAACTAGATTCAAGAGATCGTGCTTTTGTAAATCTATTGGTACTTACAGCCCTCAGAAGACAAGGACAAATTGAAAAAATAACTTCAAAGTTTATTAAAAAACCACTTAAAAGCACTTCGCAAGTAAATTTTATCCTAAAGATTGCTTTAGCACAGATTTTTTTCATGGATACACCAGATTATTCTGCGGTAAACACAGCCGTAGAAATTTCAAAAAAATATAACTTAGACAAGCTAGTTAATGCTGTTTTGAGAAATGTATTAAGAGAAAAAAATAAAGTTAATATTAATTCCACTGAAGCAAATATTCCAAACTGGCTTAGAGAAAGTACAGTTGATCATCTGGGAGAAAAAACACTATCAATGATTTCAAAACAAATTGTCAAAGAACCACCTATTGACATTAAAATTAAAAAAAAAATCTATCAAAGATTCAATTGGGAAGAAATTTTAGAAGGTAAAAATATTTTTCAAGAAACAATTAGAGTAAATCATAAAGGTGACATTAGTAAATTACCTTTCTACAACGATGGTCATTGGTGGGTTCAAGGCCTTGCAGCAACTTTTCCTGTAATTTTAATTAATGACATATATAAGAATCAAAAAAAAAATGAGGTATCTATTCTGGATGTTGGAGCATCTCCTGGAGGAAAATCTTTCCAATTAATTGAAGCAGGGTTCAAATTACAGTCGATAGAAATTTCCAATGTTAGAATTAAAAAACTTTTAAAAAATTTAGATAGGCTAAAATATGAAACAAAAATTATTAATGGAGATTTCATTACACATGAAATAGATGAAGAATTTGATTGCATTTTGATTGATGCTCCATGTTCTGCATCTGGTCTTATTCAAAAAAAACCTGAAATGCTTGTAATAAAAAAAAATATTGATGATCTAAAAATAAAGCAAAAACTTATGTTACAAAAAGCATCTAAATTATTAAAGAATGGTGGTTACTTAATTTATTGTGTTTGCTCTATAATTTACAGTGAAGGTGAAGAACAAATCAAAAAATTTCTTGAAAATTTTAAAAATTTTTCTCTTATTAATTGTTTTAGTTCAATTGAATCATTGGGAATTGTAAACAATGATCTTCCATACTTTTTTATAACTCCTGACTTTTTAACTGAAAATGGAGGTATAGACGGGTTTTTTATAGCTTGTCTTAAAAAAAATTATTAAGAAATTAAAATGTATCGACTTTTAAAAACAATTAACTCAATTTTTAAATTTAAAAACCCTTTTTATAATCTTTTTTTGGAAAAAAGTGCCAGCGCAGATTTAGTTTTTACTCCTCAAAATTTATGGACTGGAAATTCTGATAATGGAAGAAAAATAACAGATGGTTTTTTAAGCTTTCATAACGAAACTAATCCCTTTAATCTAAGTACTTGGAAAAAAAATAAATCTAGCAAGCTATGGAACCAAAAATTACACAGTTTTCAATGGATCAATGATGTAAAAGATTTAGGAACAAATAAAGCACGTATATTTTTAAGAAAAAATATTTCTCAGTGGATTGAACTTCATAATCAATGGGATCAGCAAAACTGGAATATCATAATTTTATCTAAAAGAATTTGTAATCTTCTTGGTAATATTTCTTTTTTCTACGAAACAGCAGATGAAAGTTTTCAAAAAGTTTTTGCTAGATCCGTGAATAAACAAGCCATACATTTAATTACCTCTTTGGAAACAAAAATTAACACTGATGACAAAATATTTATTCCAAAAGCAATAATTATATCATCATTATGCTTTACTAATATGAAACCGAAATTAGAATTAGGTTTAAAAATTCTTAGTGAAATAATAAATCTAGAAATTCTTGATGATGGAATGCATTTTTCAAGATCTCCAAGTAAACAATTTTTTTTTCTTAAAAATTTAATCGATATTAAAAACTATCTTGGGTTATCTGGGCTTTCCATTCCCAAAACTCTTAATGAAGTAATAGCAAAAATGGGAATGGTTCTAAAATTTTTCAAAATAAACAATAATGAATTAGCAATTTTTAATGAATTTAACTTCATTGACAGCCACCAGCTAAATGAAGTTATTAAAAGAGCTAATACAAGATTAAGAATACCATCAGTACTTAATAAGGCATGCTTTAAAAGAATATCACACAACAAACTCACTTTTATCATGGATTGTGGAAGTCCACCTAAAGAGAAGACACACGCGGGTTCATTATCTTTTGAATTCTCTTATTTTGGAGAAAAATTAGTTGTTAATAGTGGTTCTCCGGTTGTAAATGATAAGAAATGGATTGAGGCAATGAGATCAACAGCTGCTCACAGCACAGTAAGTATTGATGATGTAAATTCTTCAGACATTTTTTATCAGAAGAACACCGACACAAGAATTGCGAAAGTCTGGTCAGAATTGCTTGTTGACAAAAATTGTTATTGGGTTAATTCAGCACATTCTGGTTATAAAAAAATATTTGGAATTATTCATAATAGAAAAATTCACATTGACCCAGAAAACCTTATAATAAGAGGTCAAGATTATATTTCAAAACCCACAAAACATTTATTTAATATACCAAAAAAAATGTTCATAAGGTTTCATATTCACCCTGATATAAAATTAAATGTCACAACAAGCAAAAAAAAAGTATTTTTACAACTCAAAAATAATGTAGCCTGGGAATTTATCTGCTCTGAAGCAAAAATTAATCTTAAAGAAGGCATTTATTTGGGAGAAAAAAAAACTATACAAAAAAACAATCATATCCTTATTTCTGAAAATTTAGTTCCAGAAAAAAGAATTAAATGGATGTTTAAGTTAATTAAGTAAGTTTTAGAGTGACCAATAGTTAGTAATACCTTTATTCCTAAACTTTCCTTTTACGTCAAATAAAATTCCTTCCTTTTTTAAAAGAGAAATAAAGTTATTATTAAAATTTAACAATATTCTTTTATGAGGGACTGACAAAACAATACCATCGAACTTTATTTTTTTTAGATCTTCATTTTTCAGAGCTTTAAAACCTTTCAATTTTCTTATGAATGGATCATAAAAGGTAATTTTTAGATTTTTTTTCTCTAAGTATCTAATTAATTCAAGGCTTTTTGAATTTCTTAAATCTGGAACATTTTCTTTAAAAGTAACTCCTAAAAAAAGACAAGAGGAATTCTTTGGTAATTTTTTTATAATTTCCTTTCCAATAAACTCAACCATATTATCGTTTGTATTTCTACCTGATAATATTACGTCGGGTCGCACATTCAATTTTTTTGCTTTTTCTGCTAAATAATATGGGTCAACTCCAATACAATGACCACCAACTAAACCAGGTTCAAAGTTTAAAAAATTCCATTTTGTTAATGATGCTTCTAAAACGTCATAAGAACTAATATTTATTTTACTGCATATTTTTGCCACCTCATTAATAAATGCAATATTTATGTCTCTTTGCGCATTTTCAATTACTTTTGAAGCCTCTGCAACCTTTATACTTTTAGCTAAATAAACATTTCCACTTGTTAAGTTTGAATAGATTTCAAAAAGATCTTTTTCTACCTTTCGAGTCTGCCCAGATACTACTTTATTTATTTTATCAATTGTATGTACTTTATCCCCTGGATTGACTCTCTCGGGTGAATAACCTAAAAAAAAGTCCTTTCCTGCTTTGAGATTGTTTGAAAATTTCTCTAAAATAGGACCACAAATTTCTTCTGTGGCTCCAGGATAAACTGTGCTTTCAAAAACTACTGTATCTCCATGTGACAAAAGTTTACCTATTGTTTCACATACTTTTTTTAAGGCGAAAAAATCAGGTTTTTTTTTAATATCAATTGGTGTTGGAACTGTAGCAATGTAAAAGTTACAATTTAAAATGTCTTTGGAGTTGGTAGTAAAGAAAAGATTGTTTTTTTGCTGTTTTTTAAGAAGGACCTCTGATACCTCAAGTGTTTTATCTATGCCTTTTCTAAGTTCTTTAATTCTGATATTATCTATATCGTAACCTATTACACTATACGAGAGAGATAACTGTAAAGCCAATGGAAGCCCTACATAGCCTAAACCTAAAATTGCAATTTTTTTTTCTTTCATAGGTAAATCTTAGTCATTATCATTGAATTCAAAATATGGTAAAAATAGTTATTCCGTTCATATTATATTTTTTTTGTTTTTTCGCATTAAAAAAGATCATACCTTTTTTAAAAAAGAATTCTATTTTAGATCATCCTTCGAGTAGAAGTAATCATAAACAGTCAATGCCTAAAGGCGGAGGAATAATTATTATACCTGCAATAATAATATCAATTTCATTATATTTTTTCATTGAAAGTTCTATAAATACAAAATGGTTAGTTTTTTTACTATCAATTTTTTTCCTTTTTCTTATTTCGCTTATTGATGATATTAAAAGTCTGCCTGCAATATTAAGACTAATTATACATTCTTTATGTGTTATTATTTCAGTTTATTGCATGAAAGATGATATCACATCTTTTTTAAATAATATGGATATCGTTATAAAATTCAATATAAGTGAATCATTATTATTCTATTTATTAGCTTCGCTTATTATTCTTTCTTGGCTTTGGTTAATAAACTTATTTAACTTCATGGATGGTATGGATGGCCTAACAGCACTGCAAATGATTTTTTTAGCTTTAACTTTAAATATAATTTCATTAATGAACCACTTTAATAATGATTTTCAATTTATAAGTTTAGTGCTTTTTTCAGTTTTTCTGGCTTTTTTCAGGCACAATAAGCCACAAGCAAAAATATTTTTAGGTGACTCTGGTTCCATTCCATCAGGTTACATTGCAGGTTTTATTTTAATAGAATCTTTATTTAAACAAGGTCCCTTTTTTCCAATTTTAATTATTCTGCTGTATTTTATTTTAGACTCAACTATAACTTTAATAATTAGGTCTTTAAATAATAATAATTTGTTCTCTGCACATAGTGATCATTTTTATCAAAAAATGATAAGAAAAGGTTATTCACATCAATATGTCCTAAAAAAAGTTATGTTTCTTTTAATATTTTTAATTCTTATGTCATTTATTTCTCTTAAGTACCATTTAATTTCCTTTTCATTGGCATTAATTACTACTGTTTTTACTTTGATATTTTTTTCAGTAAGGTCTAAAGGTGAATAAAAAAATTTTTATAACTATACTTCACGATTTTGTGATTTTTTGTTTATCTTTTTTTATTGCTCTTTTGTTGAGATTAGACTGGAGTCAGTCTATTAGTTTGATGCTTTCTCTTTGGAGTTTCTGTTTTCTTTATGCTGCAGCCAATATTTTTCTTTTACAGTATTTTGGGTTGTATCATGGAATTTGGAGATACGCCTCAATACACGAAATTATATCTATTTTCAAAAGTATCACTATTTCCACACTAATCATAATTCTATCTTTCTTTTTAATTTTTAGGTTAGAAAATATACCACGTTCATTTCCTGTCTTACTTTTTATTGTTTCCCTTTTTGGAGTTACTGGACCAAGAGTCTTTTATAGATTTTTAAAAGATAAGTTTACAAAAGATATTATAAAGCGAATCCCTGTTTTTATTGTAGGAGATAGCAATTCTTCTGAAAGTTTTATTAGACTTACAAAAAATCAAAAAAACTCTCCATATCAAGTTATCGGTATCATTGGTGATAAGCCCTCAAGTGTTGGCAGAAGAATACATAATGTTCCTATTTTGGCATCAGTGACAGACATTGATTTATTTAGTAAAGATTTTAAAGAAAAAAAACTTGCTCCACAAAAAATAATAATTACTGATCAATTAATAAAGCCTGAATCTGTCGAAAAGTTATATGTTTTTGCACAAAAAAATGGATTAGCACTAGGAATACTTCCCAAACTTTCGAATATAGACTCTAAAGACAGCTTTGCTACCAACCCAATCGCTATTGAAGATGTACTTGGGAGAAAACAAAAAGTTCATAACCCTAAACTACTAAAAGGAATATCTAATAAAATAGTAATAGTCACTGGAGCTGGAGGCAGCATTGGAAGTGAAATATGCAGACAAATTGATTTAGTTAAACCCAAAAATTTGATTCTTATTGAACAAAATGAATTTGCACTTTACAAAGTACTTCAAAATCTTAAAGGAAACCTTTCACCAATTCTTGCTGATATAAGAGATAATGAAAAAATTAATTCTATAATAAAAGAATATAAACCCGATATTGTTTTTCACGCAGCCGCTCTCAAACATATAACTTTTGTTGAGGACGATCCAATTGAAGCCCTTAAAACAAATTTTCTTGCTACTTTCAAGCTTTGTGAAATTTGCAAATCCCAAAATATCCCTAAGTTTGTTTTTGTTTCTACCGATAAAGCAGTTAACCCATCAAATATTATGGGTGCATCTAAAAGGCTTTGTGAAAAATATATACAGAATTTCTCTTTATCATCTAACTCCACTAAATTTTCAATTGTGAGGTTTGGTAATGTGCTCGGTTCTACTGGGTCTGTGATGCCTCTTTTTGAAGAACAAATTAAACAAGGTGGACCAATTACAATTACTGACCCAAAAGTTACCCGTTATTTTATGACTATCAGAGAAGCTGTAGAATTAGTGTTAATATCCTCCCAATTAAAAACAAAAAATGGAGAAATATTTATATTAGAAATGGGAAAACCAGTCTTAATTAAAGATTTAGCTATAAGTATGATTAATCTTCTAGGAGAAAAAGAGAATGAAATAAAAATTATTTATACCGGTTTAAGAAAAGGTGAGAAACTTTCTGAACAATTATTTTTTAATGAGGAGAAAGTTATAAATACAAATGTTAAAGGTATTCTCTCAACTACTGATAAAATTTACAATGTAGACACATCAGACTACAATAGGTTAGTATCATACATTCAAAAAAATCAAACTAAGAAAGCGATTGATAAGTTTAAAAAAATGCTTCCTGAGTACAAAATAGATGTCAAAAATTAATATTAGGAATGCAATTTTATCTGTTTCAGATAAAAGTTTGTTGGATAAAATAGGAGACTATTTTTTAAAATATAACATTACTGTTTTATCTACCGGAGGCACTTATACTTTTTTAAAAAAGAAATTTCCCAATTTAAAGCTACAAGAAATAGCTAATTTTACAAATTTTAAAGAGATTCTTGATGGAAGGGTTAAAACTTTACATCCTCTGATTCATGCAGGGATTCTTGCAAATAAGAAAAGGTCATCTCACCTCAAACAGTTAAAACAGCTAGGAATTAACAGTGTTGATCTTGTTATCGTCAACCTTTATCCTTTTGAAAAGGTATCTAATAATAAAAAAATAAGTGAATCTGAATGTATAGAAAACATAGATATTGGTGGACCATCAATGATTAGGGGTGCTGCAAAAAATTATGCAAATACAGCCGTTCTTAGTTCACCTGAGCAGTATGAAAGTTTTATACAAGAAGCTGAGTCAAATAATAACTATATAAGCTTAAACACACGTAAAAAACTGGCTAAGCTAGCTTTTTGTAAGACGGCCTACTATGACAGCTTAATTGCCAACTGGTTCTTAAAAAAAGACGAACTTTTAAGCATAACTCACTCATCTGTTCCGCTAAAAAGAGAGAAAATCCTAAGGTACGGTGAGAATCCCCACCAAAAAGCATCTGTATTTTCATTTGGGAGCAACAAGATTACAAAAATCTCAGGAAAGGATTTGTCCTATAATAATATTTGCGATCTTGAGATAGCTATGGAATTAGCAGAACAATTCAATAAACCGTCTTGTGTGATTCTTAAGCATGGCAATCCCTGTGGAATGTCCTTAAACAATAATCAAGCCTTAGCTTACAAGAATGCTCTACTATGTGATCCAATAAGCGCCTTTGGAGGAGTTATCGCCTTTAATCAATCTTTATCAAAATCAACAGCTAATGAAGTGCTTAAATTATTTACCGAAGTAATTGTGGCCCCAGGTTTTGATGATGATGCATTAGAACTTTTAACTAATAAGAGAAATTTAATATTAATAAAATATTTATCTACTAAAACGAAAACTCTTCTTTCACTTAAAACCACCAGAAACTTCTTACTTGTTCAAGAAAAAGACGGGTTAATTTTATCAAAAAAAAATGTGCATATGAAAACCAAAAAAAAAGTTAATGATAAACATCTTGAAGATATGATTTTTGGTTTTATTGTTGCAAAATATATAAATTCCAACGCCATAGTGTTAACTAAAAACCTTGCCACTGTAGGAATTGGTATTGGACAAACCAACCGACTCGCCTCAGCAAAGCAAGCAATAGAGCAAATGAAAAAAAATTTTCCTAAAATTCAAGCTTTATTGGCCTCAGACGGCTTTTTTCCCTTTCCTGATATTG
>CEOC01144978.1_pt1 | contig 12780 bp, 22 predicted proteins | sample 356191 | NCBI WGS metagenome assembly CEOC01 (sample SAMEA2619952, study PRJEB7988) | marine metagenome | biome: marine biome (ENVO:00000447); feature: deep chlorophyll maximum layer (ENVO:xxxxxxxx); material: "saline water (ENVO:00002010), including plankton (ENVO:xxxxxxxx)" | depth 17 m
GGTAACAAGAACTGCTGCAACCCACTGCATATGAGAGCTCGCGGTGTTCCCCATTTCCACCATCATCGACACCTGCAACTCATTGATTTGGAGTTCAGCTCAGGCAAGCTTCAGAATGACACCTTGATGTTTCTTGAGACAACGAGGGAGAAGAACCCCAAAGCTTTTGAAAAATTGCAGAAGAACAACAAGCTTTGGATTGATTTCAGACTGGCTGCTGATGGACCAATCCAGATCGAAGACCTGATAAGAGCTGCGGCTAAAGAACAAGGCTTTAATTCTTAGAATCACAGCATCGTGCGTAGCAGCAGCGTGTCTAGTTTTGCCCTGACAGAGAAAGAACGAAATGCGCTGATGGAGCAGGTATATGGAGGGTTCCAGAAAAACCCTACATATACAGAGGCTGCTGGCGTAGACGGCAGTGACTCAGAGTACAGTCACGGCCGCGCTGGAGAAGTTGACTTTTACGCATATGGAGGTGACGCAAGAGATATTGGTGACTCAGAAGATTTCTACATGGCCAAACACCACGACCAGTGGAAAAATTATGGAACAGACCATCCAATAGAGGGCTACACCTACGGAGATCGTTGGCGCAACAGAGATACTTGGAAGAAAGTTAAGGATCATCTTGGTATCGACCGCCTCGACTCCAAAGACGAGCTCCGCCAGATGTACGACTTTGTCAGTGGTTATTCCAAGGAAAAACCTAAAGAGGACACTGTTCAGGAACCAAGTGAGCCTCCTACTTTCACACCTTCAGAAGGTCTTCAGAATCTCAGAGACGAATACGAGAGCACCCCTGATAATCCGACCCCTCGCATGAGCGACCAAGAGGGCGTGAAAGGTCCGTCGAACACGAGCAATCCTTACCTCGATGCGATCACCCATGGCGATGACCTAAACGACTGGTACACCAGGGACACGAAGCGCAGGGAGCTGGAGGCACAACTCGCCGGTATGGAAATCGGTGAGCGCACCCGTTTCCATGCCAATCGTTTCGTAGGCAAACTCCCTGAGATTGGTGATGCAGGCAAGCTTTATCAGAACTATGCAGACAAGCTCAAAGATATGGATTGATCCACCTTTCTAGATTTATCTAATAACAAGTAAAACAATGGGCAAGAAGAACGTATTTAGTCTGAGCCAGTCAGAGCGCGATGCTCTGATGGAGCAGGTCTACGGCGGCTACGTTCGGTCGCCTGAAATTCAAACGTGGGGGAGAGGTTCGGAATGGAACCCCCGACATCGCAACGCAGGTCAGATTGATTTTGCCGCATACGGCGGCAAGGCAAATAACTTCTCTGACCAAAGAGCCCTTGATTCCCTCGAACGGTCTAAGAAGAAAGGCTTTGGGGGCGACGATTATCAATACGAGGGTAAGAGAGAGTATTACGGTGATGCCTGGCGCAACCGAGACACTTGGGGCAAGGTCGCCAAACATCTAGGAATTGACAAGATCGATGACGAAACCGATCTTCGCCAGATGTATGACTTTGTGCAAGGCTACTCCGCGATGGAGAAAGAGGATAAAAACCAAAAAGAGGAGCCTGTAACTCCCCCGACCTTTAATCCGTCAGACGAGCTTACGGATGCAGCTGATGATCTAGATAATCTTATCGACCATCCCATGAACACCATGCCAAGGATGGATGAAACGATTGACATGGGCAATAACGGTCAGCCCACGTCTGATCCGTACGTAGACGCCATCACGCACGGTGATGATCTCAATGATTGGTATGCACATGACACCAAGCGACGTGTCGCAGAAGCCAACCTTGCGGGACTTGAAATCGGTGAGAGAACTAGATTCCACGCGAACCGCTTTGATGGCAAAGTTTCGCCAGGTCTTGGAGATGGTTTCAAGCTCTACGAAAAATATGCCAACCTCCTCAACGACATTGACGTTTAGAACTATCTAGTTCTTTTCTTAGATTTATTCCATAGCAAGAGCAACAATGGGTTTCCGCGACCGGCTTGGCGACAGCCTCCATGAAGAAGACCTCAAGAGGTTTGTCAAAAAGAACCCTTCGACTAAGAAAGTCAGGCTTAAGCCTGGCAACTACGGCAGCGACAACATCAGGGAAAAGAGACGCGCTGATGCAGGGACGATTGACTATCACCACTACGGTGGCAAGAAGAGTAAGGAGACAAGGTGGGAAGACCTGATGTCTGGGAGAGCTTTCCTGGACAAGTACAGCAAAAAGAAAGGCAAAAATAATGAAACCAGAGAGGACTGGAAAAAGGTCGCTAAAGAACTTGGTATAGGCAGTGTTGACAGCGAAGACGAAGTGCTTCGGATGATCGAGTACGTCAGGGGCCAGCGTGCGATGGAGAAAGAACCCGAGCCCGTATCAGAGCAGCCTGACACTGGTCCGGTTTTCGAGCCGACTCAACCCTTGCTGGACACAGCTAAAGAGCTCGACGACATGGGTGAAAACCCTGTGCCTCGCATGAGCGACCAAGACGGCGTGAAAGATCAGTCGAACACGAGCAATCCTTACCTCGATGCGATCACCCATGGCGATGACCTAAACGACTGGTACACCAGGGACACGAAGCGCAGGGAGCTGGAGGCACAACTCGCCGGCATGGAAATCGGTGAGCGCACCCGTTTCCATGCCAATCGTTTCGATGGCAAAGTCACTAAGGCGCTCGATGTAGGCAAGCTCTACGAGAACTACGCAGACAAGCTTTGATACTGGATTCGGATTTCGTACAGAATCGGGTCACATAACGTTGGTAGCCGTGGCGTGCGCATTGCACTCCACGGCATTATTTTGCGTCCAGCTGCGAACCCTCGTTGACTGGCTGCCTCGTAGACAGAGACACCAATACACCCTTTCGGGTTGAGCATGTCGCTGGTACACCCATGCCGCAGCAAGTGGTTTACACCGCTCTGCACACTGATTACAGCGAAGACTTCATAGCGGGCACCGAAATCCCAGAAGATGAGTGCGGCAAAATCGCCGTCAAGCGACTTCTTCAGGGGAACAAGGGCCACTATGGATGCCTCGAACATCCACAGCTGAGCCTTGCCATCAAGGCTGACCACAACACAATCATGCAGCTGCGGACACACCGCGTTGGCTGCACGTTTGATGTTCAGTCAATGCGCTACACAGGTGAGCGCATTCAGAAGTGTGCTCTTCGGCAGATCCCTGTAGAAGAAGTTTTCTACTGCCGCCCGCCCGGTAAATACAACGACCGCCAGGGCGATCCATACACCTGGACCGAGCAAGACGTCCAGGACTACATGGCTGTCTGCTGGTCATCCGCAATGGATTACGACCGCCTTCGCACGCAAGGCGTTTCAGAAGAGCACGCCCGGATGGTTCTTGCCACCGGTTACTACCAGAACGCATTGATCTCTGGATCACTTCGTTTCTGGCTGCACCTTCTTGACGTCCGCAGCAAAGCCAATGCGCAACTCGAAGTGCGCATTGCAATGGATCTCATTGCACTTCAAGTGCAACGTTGGTGCCCTGAGATCTTTTCTTGGTGGCAAGCCAACCGTCAAGGCAAAGCAATCCTCGCTCCCTGAATATGACAGCACCCAATGTGGACGCTCTGCAAGCAATGCTTGATGAGTTTGTCAAAGAGACTTCGCCCGACTTTGATCGGATCGATTTCCTGAATTGCCTCGTACGTGCATACGGAGAGGTCACTACATTCAATGAAGAGATTCAGCATCATTTCGATGCCCCTGAACTTCGGGGTATGGGCCTGATGTGCGAAAGCATGCTGGATCACCTCGTTACCAATTTTCAGATCTACTGGCCTCCTAAGAATGACGACGAGACCATCTCGTGAAGAATTGGCCGGCAAGTTTTTTGCCGACATGAAAAATGCCGTCGGTGCTGACAAAGAGCAGTCGATGGCATACAACCTCATCGTTCAAGAGCTGATCATCCGTGATCTGCTCGGCAAATTCGACGATGGCTGGGAAACAAGTGGTCCAGGAATCCTGTGCTTGGATCTGCGCAAAGACAGGCAGTCCGAATACAAAACACTGGAAGTCGTCATGGATGTCGCGGACGAAGCCAAAGCGGCTAACGATTCCGACACCCATGGGCTCATGACCAAGATGGCCGACGCCATCAAGAGCCTGAATTTTGACAAGTATGGCCTCGTCATGCGCCTCGACTACGGCAACTGCATCATCACGCACATCGATCGTGATGACCCAGTCAAAGAAGTCAAAGCTCTTATCGAACAGATCTCTTCATGAAATGGTTTCGTCTAGAGATGTTTGTCGGGTTTATCTGTGGCGCGATATGGGCAATTTCAAGTGAGTTTTTGCTGGGAGTCCCCACACACATTCCTTTGATTCACGACTACGCCATTCCGATCTACCACTGATATGGCAGAGGCCAATCGAGTTCACCTTGGGCCACCGCCAGTGCTCGTCCAGGCCAGTAAGGCCGTGATGGGAGCGATTGATTTCGACCCCTTCACGACCCCTGACCTGAACCGCCTGGTCTGCGCCGCCAAAATTTACGACCGTAACGAGGGTGACCTAGAGACAGCTATCGCCATGGATTGGGAGATCCCTGGCGAGAAGCGGGTGTTCGCCGGCTGCGCTCACGGCGCTGAGTGGACCCGAAAGCTAATGAACAAGACCATCCGGGAATACCGGAAAGGAAATGTTGATCAAGCAATCCTCTGGGTCTCCAACAACGAAACCCTGACCAAGTGCCCCTGGATCTGGGAGTTCCCTGTCTGCATCCCATTTAGGAGACTTCGCCCGACTTACTGGTGCGACGAGCTGGAAACACATCGGTCTGTTTCACCATCCGCCTGGTCAGCTGTGGTGTATATCCCGCCCGCAGATCCCAAAGGTTTTCACACCAAGCTCTCTCGCTTCCACAACTCCTTTTTCAACATCGGAGCTGTTGTCTTTAACGAGCTGAGCGGGCAAGGCGATTGGGAGACCGGCTACCGGGTCGGCATGAAAAAGAAATACGACTACTACGCCTGATGCATCTGCCCTACTCCCACAGCGAGCTGGATGAATTCCTCACGCCTGATGGTGAGTGGTTTTACAGCCTGCGATCCGTTGTCTATGACTCATGGATCACCTGGCACGACGCGCTTCCTCCCACACTCGAAGAGAGAGAAGGGCTCGATGCGGAGACATTCAAAAACATTGTCCAACTGGGTGGCTCACTGCATTGCTTCCATCAGTCAGTCCCTGACTACAGGCAGCTATCACAGACGCCCTTCAACATCACACGTTGGTGGGACCCAAGCGACCGTGATGAGCGTTGGTCCAAGGGGCGAGCCTGCTTGTTTTCACTAAAGGATTATTCAGCAACAGATCTCGTTCGGATGATCCAGAAGAAAACCGACCTGGCAGTTGCTCCGATTTCTAAACGTTTCGTAGAGGCCTACTTGCCCGACAATGGCTGATCTTTACTGGTTCCTGTCCTTCATTCACGCTTTCTTCTCAACCGTTGTCATTGGCTGCAGCCAACCAAGCAACTGGCAGCACTGCTTCCCCGTGCACAAATGGTTTGTCCCCTGGGTGCATGACGCCATCCATCTTGTCGAAGATGGCGCCTACCACCAGGAGCGTGAATACCTTTTTCAGGATTCTTCTTCTTCTTCCAGTCCAGACTGAGCGTCTTCCATCTCTTTCCGCTTTTCGGGATCGTACTGCTTCGCGATCCACTGCTCTTTGCGAGCGCCAAATCGGCCTGATCCTTCCTGATTGAAGACCTTCCTCAGATCACCAATCCTGGCCTGGCGATCCTTAATAACCTGCAGACCACTGCTACCGCTGATGCTTTTCGTTCCCCCAGTAGCGGAGCCGTAGTTTGCCTTTCTTTTCGACATATTGATATTTCTCATATACCTTTTCAATATCGCATCGGCCTGCCGCTCGCTTTTACGCGAAACGGGAGTGCCATTGAAAAATCGCATCTCTTTATATCTTCTGTCCATGCACTAATTGCTGAAGCCCATTTATCCTAGTTCTAATCAGGATTTACTCTTGACAGCGAAGACTCGTTTTGACCTTGTCCCCTTTGGGGCTATCGGAGAAATTGCTGACGTCCTGGCTTATGGGGCTGACAAATACGAAGCCAACAATTGGGCCAGAGGCACCAACTGGGGCCGATATTTTGCAGCAATGTGCCGCCATATTTTTGCTTGGTGGGGCGGGCAAGACAAAGACCCGGAAACCGGATTCAGCCACCTCGCTCACGCCGGTTGCTGCCTGATCTTTTTGATGGAGTATCAGCGCAATGGCTACGGCACAGATGATCGCTTCACCGGACCTGACGGTTCAACCTTCACCAAGCACGATGGTGTCGACACCCAGGTTTGCGATCCGACTGGCTGCCATACCGTAAAGCTCAACATTCGCGAGCTCTACGGTGATGACGATGGCTACTGCGACATCTAGTCCTCGATACCGAGCTGGCTGTTCATTTCCTTCATGCGGGCCGTGAGCTGAGCCAGCTGGGCATTGATCTGGCGATTCATGTCGCCGCTTTGCTCCATCGCACCCTGTACACGCGCAGGAGCGGTGCCGAACGCCTGAGTTGCACGAGCTGCCTGCTGTGCCTGCTGTTCCTGGCGGATGCGCTGTGCCTCGATCTCTGCCATCTGTGCGAAGGCGCTTTGTACTTCAGCCCTTGTAATGAGCTCAGGGATTGAGTCTTCCACGAGCTGAAGTCGTGAATCCAACTTTTTACCTTTAATTGCGACTGCCAGGCCTTGCCCAGACAGCACACCAATCAGGGCGGCGATTGCACCGATTGCGAAAGATCCCATCCGGAAAGATTGTTCTTACCGGAATTTATCAATTAAATCCCAAAGTACGGAGGACGTTATCCACTGCAGACCCGATAGGTCCGTATCCAGCAAATCTTTCAACATATGCCGGCTCATCCGGCTCCTTCACTACTGTTGTTACTTGCGTTCGACCATACCCTGGCTGAGACGGTCCAAGATTTTTGTACTCCCCACCAAAAAATCTTTGCAGCTGATCAAGCGACTTTCCCCCTTGCCCGTAATACGAAGTACCTGTTGCTGCTGTTGGGAAGGACGCCCACTCTGGGGCCAGGGCATCGGCCACCCGCTGACTCATGCCCTCATTGGCAACATCTTCCAGGGTCAGACCCTTTTGGTTCAAGCGTTGCTCGGCCTTGTATAAAGCACCAAGATCCTGGTTGTACGGTGAAAAATCTTGTGCGCCAATAGCGGCTGCTGTTGGGTCCCAGGTTGTGCTGAGAAATTGATACCTACCAGCTGCGTCACTCACCAAGCCGCCACCTCTCTGCAGCTGCCTGGGGTGGTCCGCAAAGTTGTCAAACATCGCATGCGTGAACATGGTGTTGTAACCCTGCGGTCCAGCAGTTCCTTCTGCGAACGCAATCGTATTTAGCAGCCGCTGGCCAGCATCAGTTTCTCTGAATTGCGCGTACCGCTGCCTACTCATAATCGTTACCTAAAACAATTTCATCCATATCTATCTCCATGTTACTTTCATACATCGATTGGTAATACTCAACCGCCTCTTCATTGGTCGGCTCGTAACCGAATACCTGCGTCAGGTCTTCAAGGTTTTCAGGAGCGTAAGGACTTCTATGCTCTTCCAACCTGAAGCTCAGCCCAGCCTCCCTGCTGTGCGTCAGGAAGGCTTGCTTCAGCATGAAGCGCTGCTCCCAGCAATCCACTAAGGCATCGACGAGCTCTTCCTTTGAAAGATGGCTTGCTTCCATCTCGACTCGCTTCAGCAGGAAGAGTTGTTCTGACGTCAGCCGATCCATTTAGAGCTTCTCCAATTGTCCAGTTACAAGTTGTCGGCTCCATCCAAGCCTTTAATTTTGCGTGCCGCTTTTCGCAGTAATGATCGGTTGCCTTCCACCAATCTAGGAAGCATTTGCTACTTCCCTTGTCGTGATTGCATTTCAGGCAGCAGCTGGCCAAGTTGGCTCGGTGGTTTTTCCCGCCATGCATGCGCGGGAGAATGTGATCAAGACTCATGCTCAGCGGATTGCCACGTTCATCGTGGGATTTGCCGCAATAAGCACAAGAGTGTCCCCAGTGCTCTTTGATTGAATTTTTGAACCTACGTACCGCTGCTCTTGGCTGTAGATCCTTGAGAGTGATTATGTACCATTCGGGAGAATCCGGTGTGGTCATACGCTCTTCTGTTGTGCACTAACGCTATTGCCGCTCGATAGTGAGCAAAAAAGTAGGGAAAGCGTTTTGACTTAGGGTGAATACTTGCGCATGAAAAAGCCCCCCTGCTGTGTGAGAACCAGGGGGGCTTTGTTGTGGTTAGTCGACTAAGTCCGGCTCAGCCGAGCACTTAGCTAAGTCGGACTTAGCTAACTCAGAACGACCACTTGGCACCGAGCTTGCTGGCATAGCCGAGCGCGTCATCGCCGGTCAGGAAGGAAGCCTCCCAGTAAGCACCGAGATCATCGGTGATCGGGAAGCTGCCGCCGACCTTTCCTGAAATCTCAGTGTCGGCCTCGACTCCGCTGCCCTGGAGATAGGCAGGTCCGGCCTGGATATAGAAGGGCATGGAACCCAGCTGGCCCTCGTAGCCCAGGTGGAGTTCGGTGGCAGCGCCGCCCCAGCCGTTGATTTCTGAATCGTCAGCGGCGACGAAACCGTCATTCCGCTCCAGATTTACGTATGGGCCGGCTGCTGCGGTGGAAGCTGTGGCAACCAGGAGTGCGGTTGCTGCGAAGAAGGATTTGATCATGAGAATTCCTCACTACCCACCAGACGGTAGGTCGAAAAACTCATTGTGCAAGCCATGGCAATCACTCCAGTGGTCGCTACCTTGATTGCCACAGCGTTCACCCTGCATGGATCAGCAGCTACTTGCGGCTATACGCACCCTGGACTCCAAGCTCGACTTCGTCCTGCAGCGCCTTGATGCCACCCAAGAAGCTGAATGGATCAACTCAGCCGAAGTGCTGCCTTTGCTTGGAGTGTCCGAACGGCACCTCCGCCAACTCGTCGCAGACGGGACGATTCATGGAGATGCCATCCGAAATGTCGGAACGGTCAAGCGGGCTCGCTACAAGTTCCACCGCAAGAAAGTCCTGAGCCAGTACCTCAGCCGCGTTTGAACTTTTCTTTCTGACGCTCCCTGAGCGCCTTCATGTGGTTCTTGTTGATCCACCGCTGGTAGTGCTGCCGGTGCATGTCCACCGAGTGACCCATCAACCTCGCCGCTAGCCCCACCTCAATGCCTTGCACCAGGCAGCGAATCGCGTATGCATGCCGCAAGTTATAGAGCGGCCAATACTTCAAATCGTTTCGTTCCATGTAGTTGGCGTATTGAGCAGAGACCTCCAATCGATCGCATGGCGGTAGATGGATCTTCCTGAGCTTGAGCTCCTTGACCCACTCGTCTGGCAAAGCCCATGCCTCACGCGGATAAGGCTCGCCCTTTGTCTTGTACGTCATCAAGTTCACGATCTCGTCCTCAAACTCCGCTGACTTCACTTCGCTAGGGCGACAGCCAAAAGCCATGACCATTCCGTGAACCCATTTCCACCTTGGGTCGGGAATCGATTCCCATATCGACAGCAGCTCTTTGTCCGAGGGAATGTCTTTTTCTGTGAGGTCTGCTTTTTTGTATCCACTACCTGCCTCAAACAAAGGCTTCTTGTCCCAGCCGAGATCCAGGTGATCAAGCGCTCCCGAAATGATCGAGCCGGTGTTCTTTCGGCTACTAGGCGATTCGATTGATTTCACGACGCTGCAAATCGACTGCATGTCGGCAGAACCGCTTAGTGACTTGATGCGGTTGATTGCCGGCTTGAACTTGCTCGTATAGATCCCTCGGCCTTTCTTCGGCGCTTCTGGATACCTGGCATCGAAGCTTCCTTCAATCGCTTCTGCCAATTCAGGGAATGTGATGACAGTCCGAGTCTGTGGGTCTTTGCCCGAAAGCTTGTCCTTCGTCCAGTCGGCCCAGCTGAAAGTTCCCTCGACGAGCTGCTCATCCAGCATGTAGGCCATGTCTCTGACCTTCTTGTGGTCTTCACTTCGGCTTGCCTTGCAGCCGGTTGAAATCCGTTGCTGCTTGTTCTTGTTCGGATCGGACTTGCTCGGAAGCGTGGCCACCAAGTAGATGGTGTCCCTGCCTGGGCGTAGCGCAACGTTGCAACGCTCTAGCTTTTTATTGATCCGGGCGAGCCATTGGTCTGCCATCGGTTGCTACGACTGGGGCCTGTGGTCGCATCATGCCTCGAAAAGTGGCCATAGTTTTGGCCATAAATCAGCTGCTTCGGTGCGTGCAAGACCCTGCAAACGGGTGCAGACAAAAAAAGAGGACCCTTTCGGATCCTCTGGTATGACTGGGTTTTCAGTCAGAGACGGAATCGGAGCGGCGGGATTTGAACCCACGACCCCCACTACCCCAACATTGTTGCAATTCGTTGTAATCCACTGCAACGACTGGGTTCAGAAACTGCTTCGAAACTTGCGGCCATAGAAATGGCCATACCCCCACTTCAGCGCCACGGCCAGGACGGCTCGACGTCGCCCTGCCAGGTGTCTGGATCAACAGGCCTGGCCGCGACGTACTTGGCGAATGAGGCCTTGAGGTCACCTATGGGGCAGCCCACGCTGGCGGCGGCGTGGGCCACGTTGGATTTACCCCTGTAACAGAGGTCATGCGCTTCTTCGCGGGTCACACCTATCCCTCCTGAGGCCCAATGAAGAAAGCCAAGTAGAGCAGCAGCACGCAGACCGCTGCCAAAAAAACAAGGTTCATCAATAGCGGTCAGGCATCAGCTGCTGGATCAGGAACTCCAGCCGTCGCCTGTCCTCCCTCGGCATCAGGACACCTTCCGACTCTGCCCGCTTCATCAGCTCGTGAAGCTCGTTCTCGTTCGTACTCACTCAGAATTAAATCGCGCAGGTCGACATAGCGGCACCGCCAATCAGCGATCAGTCCGTAACGCGGGAGAACGTGATAATCCCAATCGTGCTCGTCAATCAAGGCCAGGATTCTGTCCCAGTCCAATGATTAAGTGCCGCTAAATAATCCTAGTTAAGTGACCCTTGATATTGGCGTGCCGCTGCTGGATCTTGCACAACTTCTTCCGGATCCATGTACTCATAAAGAAGACCGGCACCCAGGGCAGTGGCGAGGCCTTCTCCAGCCAACCGGACACCGCTGCGGTTGGCGATGTAGTTCTCAATCACTTGATTGACCCGATCCATCATCCGGGCTTTCTTCCCAGACTCGCTCGCAGCCGGGGCTGCGGCTGGTTGCACAGAGTTAAGTCGCTCAACTTCTGCCATCAACCGCTCAAGCTCGCGGTCTTTGTCAGACTCGCGCCGTTCCTGGGCGATACGGTCAGCCTGCATCTGCTCAGCAGCGGCTCTTCTCTCTTGATTCATCCGATAGCCCTCGGATCGAATGAACTTGAGAGCTTCAGCGTCACTCATGCCTTGCCGCATAAGCTGCTGCATTTGAGCTTCGGCGGCCAGGACTTCAGCTACTTCTTGAGCTTTTTTCAGCTCTTTGATTTTGCGACTGCCGTATCGATTGTCCATGCCTCAGCCGTCTTGTAGTTTGCGGTGTGCCTTGTCGGCTTTCTTAATAATCAACCTCGCTTCCTCACGAGTGAGACAAGCGTCAGCCTTCATGGCCAGGCTAAAGAGTTTCTTGTGTTGCTTGGATGGGTTCATTACCGAGTAGTAGGTGGGATGATGACGTCAATGTCAAAAGGCTTTGGCTTATATGGCGACAAGTACATAGCGGCACGGGCAAGAGCCGTAGCGGGAGATCTGGTGTCAGACATAGATGCATCCTTGAGCTGCTGGCCGTAATCCCTTTGATCCATGGGCGGAACTGTTGCTTTGCCTGTCATGCGCATCATCTCTCTGCGAGCTTCTGGGCTGTAGATACTTTGCAGCTGCAATAAAGCTTTTTTGGGCTGGAACTTACCCGATACAAGATCGGGGTCTTCAAATTCATTCTCCATATCGTACGTATCGGTAATGCGAACACCTCCGTCATCCAGAACCTCAGCGTTGAAGCGGCCAAGAGTTTGGGTCACTTTTTTGTCACCAGATCCGTAAGAACCATGCGCCCCGCTAGTGGGTACACCCGGCCCCATGGTTGGCGTGTGCTTGAACACGGGTACACCCTCTTCAAGCGCTCCCCGTATTTCAAACGGGACGTCGCTTATGTCAACCTCTTTGCTTACGACAGGCGTTTTCTCAGTGGCTCGCCGCACAGAGCGCAACGTCGATTCATCCAGTTCAAGGCCTTCATTGCCGACACCACTCATGTACCTGAGGAACAGGTTCATGCGGTCGGGAAGGATGTTTAGGGCTTGGCCAGCCAGGCGATTAAAAGGCATTACCAGGAGTAGTTACAGGACCAATAACCAGGCGTGGTCTTGTCTGTTTTGGATGAGCAATTGTGCCGACTGCGAAAATTCTCGCGGCGCTTGGCATCACCGTGGCCGGAGCCCTTCTTACCGCCCTCTGAGTGATGCTCCATGTTCGGGTCACCAAAGCGGACGATCTTGTGTTTGCCGTTCTTGTCCTTGACCAGGACAGCGAACTTCTTGGATTTGCCAGGTGTTTTCTTTGGCTTATTTAGCCCACTAAAGACCTCTCCGGCATAGCGAATTGTCTTCTTGCTCATGACTGCAAGTCCTCCATAAGCGAAGTGAGGCGCAGTGCTTGGTTTTTGTGCTTGTCAGATGCGCCGTGCAGCTGCTTGATGACTTCACCCATCTCACTACTCACGCTTGGGTCAACGTCCTTTTGCTCTTTCTC
>CEOC01049635.1_pt1 | contig 12768 bp, 2 predicted proteins | sample 356191 | NCBI WGS metagenome assembly CEOC01 (sample SAMEA2619952, study PRJEB7988) | marine metagenome | biome: marine biome (ENVO:00000447); feature: deep chlorophyll maximum layer (ENVO:xxxxxxxx); material: "saline water (ENVO:00002010), including plankton (ENVO:xxxxxxxx)" | depth 17 m
CGATTCATGTTATTATCGTTTGCCCAATAACCAAGTAAAATTCCATGATCCTCACCTGTGCTAATCTGCGTACGAGTCCAATCGGCACGGGACTGATTATCCACAAACACCTGAACATTGGTACCCGTGTAAATATGAAAGACATGAGACCAGCGGTTCATCACACCTTCAGCAATTACCACCTCAGGATCCCAGCACCAGTGCTGGGAACGGAATCTGGTGTAGTTGGAACCACCCCAGAATGATCGGAGTGACCAATTATTATTACGGCCATCTGTACAGCTCCTGGTTCCGTAACCATAGACACCACCGTCTCCTCGTTGACCTGACATGACATACATCCAAAGGGAAATGGTACGGGCGTTACTACCACCAACTCCCATATCCGCACCCTTTGCATTGGTGGCAATCCATTCGTCATGACTTACCGACAAAGAACCACCAAAACCATCACCCGATGTCGTGGGTCTTTTACCATACTGTCCCCTGTAAGTACCGGTCCATCCATTCAGAGGATCAGTCATCGTATCCTGAACACCTGCTCCTGCAAAAGGAGTAGCTACAGTTCCTTTTTCAAGCTGAGGTCCCCAGAAGAGCATAGTTGCTGAATTATTACCCGCATAGCTGACTTCACCACCATTCGCAGTTCCCATGTGGAAACGGACCTGATTTCCTGCAGTAAGCGTAGCGGAAAAGGTTATCCTGTACCAACCATCCGCTCCGACAGCAGCAATGGTAGCCGAACCTCCTGTAGGTTGTGAACTACCTGTGGTTTTTGTTCCACTGACTAGAGTGCCTCCAGAAATATCAAAAACCTTGTAAACCGCACCCAGTTCAGTCCCGTTTCCATCCTGTCCGATCCCGACATAAGCCTGGGTCCTCCCACCACTTTCAAGTTTTACATGAGTGGATGCGGTGTAAGTCTGCCCGATCTTACCAGTGATTAAAACCGTTCCGCCGTTAGTTATACCATGAAGTCCTGTGGAACTATCCTCCTTCAACTGGCGGGAAAGGGTTTCACTACCGGGGCCCTTTGGATTGTTCATCCATGCGTAAGTGTTCTGATGTCCATTCGATCCTCCTGTTCCCCATCCGGGCTTGCTTCCATATTCTTCCTCGTGAGTCTTACCACGACGACCATCATCACTGTCGGCCTGCATCCACCGATTTTCAGAATCTCCCACCGGTATCCAGCGATCGGATGTACCAATTCTAATTAGGCGTGCCTCTGCAGTCGTTGGCAGCCTACCACCATTGGCGATAGCACGATCGCGATATAACGACCAGCTAACCGTACCGGGAACCGTTTCCTGGGCAAAAAAGTTAACCGTAGTCCCCGTTTTTGTCCAATCATCCATCTCGAATTGCTCGGTGGCACTGAGGAGATTATCTCCATTTTGATTGAAGGGGAACCACGCAACCAAACGGTCGGATTTATGGGGTAGGGGCTTTGAATTAAAGGTACCCGCGGTGGCCGTCCAGGAAGCACCACCCGAATTAAGGGCATAAGCACGGAAGTAATAGACATTGGGCTGGCTCAGGCCGGTAACCTCCGCCGAGAATGGTCCGGTACCCCGTGCACCCAAATCGATCACATAATCCCATTTGGAATTATTGAAGGGATCCACATCCGTAGTGGTGCCGGCATCCTCATTTCCCCAGTAGATTTTTACGGTTGGATACTCACCACCCGTATTGAGCACACTACCATTGAGGGTGGCATCAAAGTAGGATGCCTTACTCGCACTGAGGGGACCCAGGTTGGCAGGGGATAGACTGGATAGGGTAGAAAAGGTCTTAGTCGCACTCCAAACCAGTCCACCACGGCCGGAATTATTACGACCCGCGGTACGGAAGTGGTACTGCTGCCCCACAAAAAGACCGGCTAAACGACCACGATAATTGGCACCTTGCTGGTAATTACCAATTTCAACCTGGCTATCCCAGGCGTAGGGGTTGTCTCCACCATCGGTAGTCCCGTAGAAAGCGAGTACACGAACCCCGGTACTGTCAGCACCGTCACTGGTGATGGTACCGGATACATCCGCACCGTAGAGACCAATTTCATCCGCATCGTTGGTGGTGAGGGCAGGGGCATTGGTCACCACCAGGGTGGTTGCCCATACACCTGTTTTGCCCGCAGCATTTGCAGCGAGAAAGGTGACAGGGTAGGAACCAATCGAGGGTGGTGTACCGCTGACATCACCGGTTGTAGCATTAATGCTCAACCAATTGGGTGCCCGTCCCAGTCCGAACCATGTGGGTGATCCCGTAGCGGCCAGGCGGTAGAAAGTAGGCTTGCCCACGGAACCACCGATCCGGTTTTTGGTAATCTCAGGCGTACCCGTATCCAGATACGGATTTTGGTTGGGGTATGGATGACCCGGATCCATAAAAACTCCCCATTTTTTACCCAAATAGCCTTCGATCTTCTGACGATCCGTATCCGAGAGCATACCCTTATAAAGAATAAACTCACCGACCTCTCCAATACTCCTCTCCTGATCATAATCGTATCCACCAAAACGGATTTGGCCGGGTGTAGGGTGATTATTGTGTGATCCAGTATTTCTTGCTTCATGTGCCTTTCCATCCATCCATGTCCAGGCACGAGAAACATTATTACCGGCAGCACTTGCGTTGGCATCTAAAAAGGAGTTTCTCGGTGTCTGTCTGGCAGAAAATAAATGGAAAGAACTATCCCTTGTCTGCCCACTGCCGATCCAACCATCAAAATAGAACTTACGAATCCCGTTTCCATGATGCCCCAATATCCAGTTTCTACCAGCCGAAGTAATGACCCGACCACTGAGTGAAGTATCATCTGAAGCATAACGGGAAACGCCGAATACAGTATAGCCAGTTTCACGAAGCTCCGCATCGAAATTTTTACTGGTGGTGGTCAAATCATCCCCGTCATAGTAAACAACCGAAGTACCACTGGGTCCGGTCTTGAGGGTGGCATTACCATCAATCAAATCCATATGGTAATCATTTCCGGAAATATCATTCCAGATGGAGATAGGCTCGCCCACCTGTCCGGGAATCTCATTTGCATCCAACCAGAGGAGCAGTCCATTTTCCTCAGGATCCATAACATCATCTGCATCCAAGTCCGTTTCGTTTACACTTTTTTCCGAATATCCGGGGATAACAAAATTCAGTGGGATATTGTAGGACGGGTTCGCATATTCACCATTGGTAGTAAAGACAGCAGCTGCCCGCAGGTTTAGGCTCAATACGCTGGGCACCGTATCGGCCGCCACTTTCACGGTATAGGTGTGCCCACTACCACTGAGGTCGCTAACTGTTCCTCCGGAAACGGAGAAATCATCCAATGCCAACCCTGTCACATTCTCATTTACCCCGCTACGCTTAAAGGTGATGGTAATCGTCTGAATCCGGCGTCCTTCACTATCTGTGGAGGCATAAGGGATCAAAGCGACCGGGAGGTCATCATTGTAGATCGCCGAAATTTCTGGTGCCGACAACTCGACTGAATATACCCGCATATCATCAAATTTTCCATTTAAGCGACCACCGCCAAGCAGGCGGAAGGATGTAGGCACACCCAGTGTACGCCATTTATCCGAACCACTATGAAATAATGAACCATCCCGATAGATTTTCATCTTTCCGGTACCAATATTTTTAATAAATACCCAGTGCCTCCAACTTCCTTCGGCATATGCTTCGCTTCCCATGTGTTTATTTATTCGGTCGTAGGCACCATTTCCCGCATCCCAGTAAACATGCTTATTACCCCAGGGAAGGTGGATATTCAGAATCCGGCCACCTAAACCATTGGAATCAAAAATTGTTGTATTCCTTCCCCATACATTGGAAGCACCATTAAACCAAAAAGATATAGAAGTGGCCAGGGCATCGGGTGGAGGGTGTGCGGCAGGAGGAAGATTGGTTGTCTGGTTTTCGTTAATCTGAAGTCCTCCGCCGAATTTACCGGAAGTCGTACGACTGTTTCCACCAATCTTTTCAATATCATGACCGTTCGGGAAAAGTGGGCCGTAGTCTTTGATCCGGTTTCCGCCGGGTTCATCAAAAGTCCAGTGAGTAACCATATTCGCGAACTGGGTAACTTTCTCCTCAATGTAGGTAACAGTCATGGTGCCAGGGGTTGTACCCAAGCCATCGGAGTTGGTACCCGCATTGGCGGCGAGGGACACGGTCACAGCACCGGGCCATGGATTACTGCGCACCTTAAAGGTGTAATTACCGTCGGAGACCTGGGTAAAACTACCACTGACAATTTCCCCATTGGTTACGGTAAGATCAGACAAAGTAAAGCCCGTCACCGCACTCGGAGCAATCGCGGTACCCTTGCGGAACTGAAGATTGACGGTTTCAGTGTATTTACCGGAGATCGCAGGTGCGATAAAATAAGGAGCCGTACGCTCACCACCCAGTTGGTAAAGACCAGCTACCTCGGAAGCATCCAAGTAGGTATCATAGACTCGAAAATCATCCAACCATCCCTGAAACTCTCCCCACTTACTGTCCGTTGGCCGGGCAATACCAAGAGCAAAAGGGGAGGTATCAGAACTATCCAAAGGTCCCCCAAACTGTGTCCATGTGGTAATTTTTGTACCATCGACATAGAGATCCAGTTTATTATCGCTTCCATTGTAAGTTAGCACCAAGTGGTGCCACACATTATTCTGGATACCTGCATTTACGGCTACCCGGGTATCCTCAGATCCGCTTCCCGCATCCATGTAAATCTCCACCTGATTTCCCTCGGTACCGATCTCCAAATTATCATTGGATCCACCGCTCGATTGAGAAAGCAAAACATTATTTATTTGGTGATTTGTATCAATCGCAGTTCCTGATTTATCGACCTCCCTCTTAAACCATATGGAAATACCAAACTGGCGAGGAGCATCCAGTTCGTCCAAGTCAGTAAAACTTAATCCATCATCTGTACCGTCGAAGTAAACCGCTTTACCATACTTCGACTTACTGGCATTTGTTTCCCAGGTAGCATTGCCAACAAATGTGCCGTCTGTTTTTCTATATTCATGTCCAATTACAAGATCACCGGCCAATCCCCATTTATGGGCCAGGTATCCCTCCAAAAGAATACGATTCTGATCACTCAATACCTCACTAAAGACCAGAATTTCGCCGATCGCCACATCTCCGTAATTAACATTACTTGGTGACGAACCAACGGAAAACTTTGGAGTCTCCGCATCGAACATCAGTCCATTGGTTGGAAGATTCGAATATGTCGTTGCCACTTGGCCGTTCATGACGAGCTGTGTATCAAGGTAAGTTCCTCCAGCCTCGAGACCATGACTCACCACATATCCTTTACTTCCCAGTGTATAAACTGGCAGATCAGACATCTCAGTACGCCCGTCTCCATGCCTTCCTGCAAAACCATCATGACTGTCTCCTTTCATCGATAAGGAAAACTGCTGACCACCCGTAGGGTTTCCTGAACTATATCCGTAAGCGTGCCCTCCACTACTGCGGGTGTCAGAGATGAGTACAGTGACAACTTGAATGGCAGGTCCACCTGTGCCCAAATCCAGATCTCCTGGGTTTGCCCATAAGTTTTTATTCCCTTCAAAATCGAGCACATTTTTTCCATTCAAATTTCGAGTACCTGTAGCAGGGCCAGCTGTACCGGTTTGTCTTAAGTTGATACTATTACCACTTTTATCGGCCCAACCAGTAACGGGATTTCCGGTGATTGTGCTGCTATCCGCAGCATCCAACCATAACTTCAATGCAGGTAGGCTAGTGGGAGACCATGCTGGGTCTGGTGAAAGACCACCGGAAGTGGTAGTACCTGTACCTTCATCCATTTTCCACCAGGCAACCAAGCCTTTGGTTTTTGGTCCACTAGTAAAGTCGGTGGTAAAAATATTAGAAACAGTTCCCCGACCATTGGCATCAGTAGCCGCACCATCGGATACTCGAATGCTTACATCTGATGGTACATTTTGTGCGGTAACCGTAAAAGTGTACTTACTGCCGGAAACCGCAGTAAAATTGGAAACGGCACCTCCAATAACATCGATATCAGAAGCAGTAAAACCGGTCACATTGGCATCCACTCCCGAATTCTTAAAATCAACGGTATAACTTCCTGATGACCCAGCCACGCCAGCAGGCCCACTGATGATCGGACCAGCATAGCCAAAGTCACCCAATCCATTCCCATAGATGGAAGAAACTTCAGTCCCTGAAAGAGCAACTGAATAGATACGGACATCGTCCAATAGCCCCTTGAATCCACGGGAAGTAAAGTCCTGTCCAATACGAACATCCTGACTACTTGCGGTGTTGACTGTCCTATTGGATGGACCCGATGAATTTCCAACGGCAACACCATCAACATAAAGAGTAATGGTGTTAACATTATTACCGGTCATAACTGCCACCACATTATGCCAACGATCATCGTCTACTAAGGTATCACCCACAATACTTCCACCGTTTACCTCCACACGATGAGCACCAGACACACCATCAGAGGACTGCGTACGAAATGTCCATTTCTGGCCGACAGCATTGTTACCCCAATTGAGGATTGCAGCCTCATTTTTATCAGTCTTGATCCACGCAGACAGAGAACGTGCAGCACCACCCGTGACTCCTTTATATCCGGTAATTGAAATATGCTCACCAGAACCGTCCAGATACAATCCTTTGCCAAATTTTCCTGTCAGACCCAAATTTTCGTATTTATTGGTCCCCGAATGGGCACCTGAACGGTCATTTCCACTGGAATCATTTAAATTATCCTCAAATTTCCACCAACCTTCTAGATCTGCATAACGGGTGACAGGCTCAACGAAATCGATCGTATGCTCATGCTTGGTTGATCCACGAAGGAGGGAATCATAGGCTGCACCATTACTCAGCTTTACATTGGTAAGACCACGCAATATTCCAGGTGTCACGGTTACATTATATTGTCCAGGTGCAGTGTTAGTAAGATTGGACACCGCCCCACCTCCGCTGACTTCAAAATCAGACAGAGTCAGATCAGTAACGGCAACTACGCTGTTGTCCGTACTCACCGCCTCGCGATTACTAAAAGCATACAGGTGCCATGTACTGTTACTTACAGCATCAAAGGTAAATTCAGCTTCCGTGCCACTCGCAACATAGGTGCATTGAATAATCAGACCATCCTGGCTGGCACTATGATAACGATCCTGGTTTACCTGAAAGACTCCAGGAGAATCTGAACAGGAAAACATCACTTCCCGAACACTTCCCCATGCCTGGCTATAAATTGAGAAAACATATTTTTTACCATCCGTAAGACCGGTCAATTTCAGTTTTTGGGGGTCTCCACCATACCTGAAGGCATCATCCAAAACATCTCCAATCTTCCCGGTAACTGTAGAATTCTGTGTAGGTCCTGGGCCACTAGTTAGTCCCTGCGTAATCGACCAATAAGTACCTGAGGTTGTACTTGATCCTGTAAAGGTTACTCCATTTACGACCTCAGTGGCTCCTCCCACATTAACAGCCGCTGTATAAATATCACCGGAAGAAATCCCTGAATTACCATCCCCGGTTAAATTCCAGGCAGTCCATGCATCTTGCGTAAAATCAAGCTTGAGTGTCTCGCTAGTGGCTGCAGTCGCCTGAACAGGAACCACAAAATCAGCTGTAGGTCCCAAGTCTCCATTTCCATTATTGTAGAGAATTTGAGCATCCGCCTGCCCCAAGACTGCCGAATACACCCGAAAATCATCCAAATATTGAGCAAATTTCTGAGTTCCATTAGTATGACATCCTACAGAATAAATATTGTTGCCCGTTTGACGATCGGAAGTTCCCATTTTTACCGCATCCAAATAAAATGTCGTCACACCACCACCACTGACGGCCATCAAGTGACGCCAATTAGTCGTCATCGCCGGGGTTAACTGAAAGGATGCTGTGGGTCTGAAATGTCCCTGCCAATTATGAAATACACCCACTCGGTTTGTGTTTTCAATAATTACATGGTGATTTCCCTGTGCACCCCTCATCAGTGTACGCCAGCCCTCCGAGGTGGGGTGCAAGTCCTTGAACCATGTGGAAATGGTGAAATTGGCAGCGTCATTGGATCCTCCCAATCCAATTTGTGGACTAACCAAGACGCGTGCTGTTGAACCCGTAGGAAAATGCACGGCAGCGGAACCAAACTTTTTATTTTCTGCAATGCTCCAAGTAGCCCCGTTACTTAATGTGGCTACTTTTAAAACTCCAGATGTACCTTTATTGTACGCTTTATTACTAAACCCTTCATCGAAGTCATAATAGGCGAGCAAATCATTCGGACGATAGAGTCCCCCTTGCCCGAACAAGACCTGTCCTGATCCTCCTCCCAAGTTGCGGTTTTCCGAATCCTGAACACCCACAGCCATGCCTAAAGAAACTGTTGTTCCAGGAGTAGTGGGAGTAAGGCGAAATTTATAGTTACCATCGGCCACTTTTTGAATATTGGATATGCTACCACCCGTAACAGCGAATGAAGAAGCGGTCACAGCCACATCGACGAGAGCAGATTTATGGGCGTGACCATTAGGTAATAAATTGGAGATGCCCCATTTGTTGGCTAAATAGCCCTCCATTTTCTGACGATCTTCGTTATTGAAAGCACCATTAACAATTAAGACTTCTGCAATATTACCCGACAAAAAATCAACATTTGCCAAATAATTTGCCCCAATTCGGATACCACTTTGAAGACTGCCTGTACCAGTACTAAGACCAGTCACGGCGGATCCGTTTATGCTGACTAAACCGGAAGTGGAATTAAAAACAGCAGCAATCGTGAAATATCCGCTTGGAGTATTCACATTAGAGTTGCCCCAACTCCCCGACCATAACTGGACTTTACCGCCATTATTAAGAGAGATCAAACTACGGTGAGAGTTATTACTGGTGGCACCATCGAAGAGATATTGTTTACCTGAACCACCTGTTGTTTTCGCGACCAGAAAAGCAGAATATGGTTGGGTTATATCCATGGATGAAGAAGTAAGATAATCATTCGATCCATCAAAAGTGAGCGTTGGCAGGTTATTCAGACCAGAAGCCGTAAAAGTCGGCTGTTTTGCAGAATCAGACTGAGAGACATTTACGCCATTTCCACTTTTGTCCGCCCATTGGCTAACCTTATTTGAGCTATCCTTGATCACCGAACTGATATCGCTCGCATCCAACCATAACTCCAAATCCCCGTATTGAACATACTTCGACAACGATTCTGGATCAGCAGCAGGAATACCATTACGGAATTCTACCCGCATATCCAGATAAGGTGCTGATGTACCATCTTTCGCCACGAAATGAGCCTTGGTCGAAGCGAGTGGGGCGGTAGTTTTGTAAGGATTTCCTCCGGGGATGATGGAGGTGAGCCCCCATTTGTGGGCTAAATATCCATGAACTCGGTCACGATCGACTTCGGGCAAGACACCGGTAAAAACTACAAATTCAGCCACATCACCATTCAGGCTCTGATAGCCAGGTGTGCCTCGACCTATATAATTCTTTCCAGCACTGGCCGATAAACCGCCGGTCCAACGGGTATCGGATCCGTAAACCATAAAATAATCCGATCCGTGAGCCCCATCGGGCAAAAATGTGGAAAGACCAAAACCGTTGGTGGAGTAGCGATTATGAGATGACCAAATATGATCCCAATTACCAACCCATCCGCGATTAACTCCGGTATCTGACTCAATTACAGCTTGTGCATTATTTGCCCGTTTGAAAAGCACCACAAAATCACCTGGGACAAAACCTCCAGGAAACTCCAAACGATCATCCGTACCGTCAAAGCGAAGCAGGCTCTTTCCGTTGAGAGCATTGCTGACAAACTGTGGGCTATTTCCTCCTGAGGCGTTGGCGTGGCGTTCGTTAGTTGATTTGTCCCGCCACTGGGTGACTGCGTTGGAAGAGTGGGTAATGGTACTGGCGTCCGCACCGTCGAACCACAAGTGGGTTGACAACTCCGCCGGTGTCCAGTTGTTGGCCCCGTGGGTGAATCCTCCCCATAAAAGAAAAAAAACAGTTGAAAGTTTGAGGAGAGCTTGGCTTGGCTGCTTCATAAATTGATATTTTGATTATGCGTTAAGCATGGATCAGTTTTGAAAACCGATATGAAAATAAACGCCATTTGACACATGTGCATACGACCTGCGCGCAGGGAAATGTTCCAAAAACACACGAAAAAGCGAACGAGCTAAAGCCACTCCGGAGGAGTCCACGGGGAAGTGGAATTTGGCTTTGATTAAAGATTGGACAAAAACTTGGTTCGTAGGGACTTAACCAAGTTCAAAGAAAAATTACGTCGAAACAATAACTTTTTTACCAACAAAAATAGTAATTTACACAAAGCATTGACCTACAGCACGATGCAAAAATGAAAAATATTTAAAAAAAAGTGATCCAAAAGGTATTGATACGCAAAAACATCAAATTTGCCTTAAAAGCTTGCTCAAAACCTTTCCCGGACCACATTCCTCAAAAGTCTCCACACCTGCGTTTCGCATCCCCAAAATTGTATCTGTCCAACGAACAGGACTATGGATTTGACGAACAAGGATATCAGCAATTGAAGAAGCTTCGCCATAGGGTGTAGCGGTCACATTGGCATAGACCGGGATTGAATTTTCGTGAAAAGAAAAATCTTTTAAAAACTCACCAAATTTTTGAGCCGGTTCTTCCATCATCCGAGAATGAAAAGCACCGCTGACCTTGAGAGGAACTACCAACTTGGCGCCTGCCTCCTTTAAGGGGGAGAGGGACGCTTTTATTTCAGCCTCAGGTCCGGAAATTACGATTTGACCGGGGGAATTAAAATTGGCCAAGTCAATTCCCGTAAAGCCATTACTTTCAATAACCTCCATAATTCTATCAACATCCATGGCAATCACTGCAGCCATCCCACCTCCGCTGACCTGCGACATGATTTCTCCCCGCTTGGCGACCATCTTCAGTCCGTCAGAGAAAGTGAAAGCTCCGGCAAAAGCAAGAGCCGCAAACTCTCCAACCGAGTGACCTGCTGCCATGGCAGGTTTTCCCTCATCCTTTAGTATTGATTGAGCATGCAAATAGCTGACTAAATAAAGAGCGGGCTGGGTGTACTGGGTTTGCCCAAGCTTTTCCTCCGGGCCCTCGATGCATAATTCCCTGATAGAATAACCAAGAATTTCGTTTGCCTGGGCAACCTCTTCGGGAAACATTTCTAACAATTCAGCTCCCATACCAATTTTTTGGGAACCCTGTCCGGGAAATAAAAAAGCAGTACTCATAAATGTAATTTAGAGCAAATGGTTTGCTCTGCAGGCGAAATTATAAAAGAGTGCATGTGAGCATTTAACCGAAAGAATACAAAAAAATGCAAGAACATCTGATCATTGACGGCAACAACGCCCTGCATGCGATTCCTGGCTTGGCCAAGTCCATGGAGAGAGACCGCCAGTTGGCAAGGGATGACCTGATTCGTATGCTCGAACCCTTGCAGGCAAGAAGCCAGTATCTGCTAACGGTGGTTTTTGACGGAAGAGGGGGAAAAACATCTTTGACTAAGCATCATGGGAACCAACAATACTCAATCATCTACTCCTCATCATCTCAGGGAGCGGATGGCGTAATTGAGAGGATGCTGATGGCCGCCGAATTTCCCGAGCGTATAACTGTGGGCACTAATGATAACCTAATTCGCAATTGTGCATACACCCACGGGGCGGCCGTCATGCGGGTCGAGGAATTGGTTAAAAAATTGGATAACAGCATATCCATAACCAGAAATTTGAGCGGAGGTCACAGGAAAAACGAACAGAAATTTGAAAACCGGATCCCTTTTCCCGATCACTAAGAAAATGGAAACTGCGGAATCTCCTGGTCTCTATGGCCATTTTTCAGTGGAGGAAAAAGTAATTCAGCAAATTTGGGAGAGAGGGGATTTCATGACTGATGATCTCCGCACCATCAGTGGAGAAGCCCTGAGTATCATTGATTCAGGAAAATGGAACCTATCAGAAGAGGGGCCTGATTTTAAGGGAGCGAGAATCTCTATCGAGGGACAGCCCATCGAAGGAGATGTGGAAATACATTTTGAAGAAAAGGATTGGACCCGACACGGGCATGATCAAGATCCGGCTTATGCACGCGTCCTTTTGCATGTGGTCCTGTATCCGCCCAAAGGTAAAACCCGCGTTGTCTTTGCAGACAGAGAGCGGCAAATTCACACACTGGTTCTGCTACCCTATCTGTTTAAGAGCCTTGAAGAATATGCCGAAGAAGACGCCCTCGAAAAACTGGTGGGTATTTCCACTCAATCTTCAATACCGGATCATTTCCCCCCAAATTTGGAAAAATGCAAAGATTGGGCCCGAAAAAGATGGATGCAAAAATGTAAACACGCAGAAAACAGACTAAACTCGGTAAACTGGGAGGATGCCTGCCACCAGTGGTTTCTTGAAGTGCTGGGATATCGTCGCAACCGTACGCCAATGGCCCGTATTGCTCAGGTTTTCCCGTTGAAGGCTTGGCGAGTAGGCTTGAATAAAAGCGAAGTATATGCCTCTCAGAAAGACTGGAAACTACGGGGATGCCGACCGGCCAACCATCCTATGAAAAGGCTCCATCAATATGCTCAACTATCAAAAAAATTCTCCGGGTGGATGATTTCGATGCAAAAGATGGATTTTCCTGAGGATTGCTCCATCGAAGCACTCGCATTGATCAGTCGCAAGACTTTGCAGCTGAAAAAACTGGAAGATG
>CEOC01101829.1_pt1 | contig 12743 bp, 13 predicted proteins | sample 356191 | NCBI WGS metagenome assembly CEOC01 (sample SAMEA2619952, study PRJEB7988) | marine metagenome | biome: marine biome (ENVO:00000447); feature: deep chlorophyll maximum layer (ENVO:xxxxxxxx); material: "saline water (ENVO:00002010), including plankton (ENVO:xxxxxxxx)" | depth 17 m
AAAAAAAAAAAAAAAAGAGAAAAAAGAAATATTTTAAAAAATACAAAAATAAAATATTTTTTTATAAATACTTATTATAATGAGACCTCAAAGAATTGAAATTGATATAGAATCATTATCTCCAATCACATCCTCTACAACCTCCACTTCTAGTGACGCTATTTTCCCTTTTTTAAATGATAATTTAAATAATTCACCTATTAGAAGAAGACAACCTATCATATCTGCACATGAAGTTCCACCTATGGTTCAAGTTAGAAATGCTGAAAGATATATTGATGATGAAGAATATACAGAAGATTCATATGAAGATACATTTTATGAAAGTGAATATGAAAATGAAATTCCGGTATATAAATTTTTATTTACACCATTGAAATCATTTATTATTTTAGTTCTATTTATAAAAAATGCGAATGATGTACAATCATTGGATGATGGATATAGTACATATGATGATTTATGGACATATTCTATTAACAATTATCCAGAATGTCAAGATAAAAGATATGAAATTTGGAGATTAGTATCTAATTCTTTTGTTCATAGTAATTTATCACATGTATTAAGTAATTTAATCATATTCTTATATTCAGGTTATTTATTAGAATATAATATTGGGTTTTTTAAAACAATGACAGTATTTGTATCTAGTACATTAATAGGTAATCTTACAATTTTGAATTTAAATCCATATGTTACAGTTATAGGTTGTTCTCATAGTGTTTTTGGTATAATTGGTGGTAATTTATCAAATGTTATTATTAATTATGATGTTATGACAGTTTCTGAAATATATTTATATTTATTTAGTGTATCATTATTTGTTGCAATTGAATTCTTATCATATTTTTTAAATTATAGTGAAAATATAGGATACATTGGACATTGGAGTGGATTTTTGAACGGATTTTTAATTTCATTTTTGATTATTGAACAATATAAAAAAACAAACTTAAAATATTGGTTATCTATATTTTTTATACAAAGTTTAATATGGATATATATTGTATTATTTTATAATTATTTTAATGTTTGGCCAAAAACAGATGTATATAATGAACAATTCATAAGAGAAGATAATTATAACAACTGTTGTTTTAATTTTTACAAACAATTAGAAAATGATAAAACATTAGATTTCAATCATTTTATTTGTAATATTGATTATGAAAAAAAAAGTATTATTAATATTTAATTTATATTAAAAAGTAATCTAATATAAATTTATGGGAAGATTAAATGAAGATTTAATTGATATTTTAAATAGATTAACAAATACTTTAAAAAAAAGGGGGGAAAATTTTAAATCTAGAGCTTATGAAAATGCGGAATCAACTTTAATTAATTATCCAGGTGATATTAATTCAGTTGATGAATTAAAAGGTGTCCCAACAATAGGAGAAGCTATTTTTAAAAAATTAAAAGAGTATGAATTAACTGGTAAAATAAAATATCTAGAAGAGCTTGAAAAAAGCCCTATTAATACTTTAACAGATGTGCATGGTATAGGTGCAGTTAAAGCAAAATCTTTAATTAATAAAGGAATTACTACAATTAATAAGTTAAGAGAAGTTCAAGACAAGGAATTAAATGAAACACAAAAAAAAGGATTAAAATATTATGATGATTTACAATTAAGGATACCAAAAGAAGAAATACAATTATATGATTTATTATTTAGAAAAAATTTTGATGATGTTAATGATGATAATAAATCTAAATTTGTTATTGCAGGTAGTTATAGAAGAGGTGCAAAAGATTCAGGTGATATTGATATAGCAATAACAAACGATGATAATAATAAGAAAATATTAACAAACTTTATAAATAATTTGTATGAAAAGGGTGTTATTATTGAATTTTTAACAAAAGGTAGTGTGGAAAGTTTTGTTATTGTTCAATTGCCTGGAAAGCCAGCGAGGAGATTAGATATTTATTATGGTGAGCCAGATGAATACCCATTTTTACTATTATATTTTACTGGAAGCAAGCAATTTAATGTAGGTATGCGTTTAAGAGCTACAAAGATGGGTTATACATTAAATCAAAAAGGTCTTTATTATTTAGAGAATAAAAAAAAAGGAAAAAAAGTGGAAAATGTTGAATTTAAGAATGAAAAGGATATTTTTAATTTTTTAAGTATGAAATATAAAGAACCAGAAGAAAGAATTAATGCCTTTTCTGTTCAAACCATATCGGCACAAGATTTAGCAAACAAGAATGCAGATATAAATAGTAAACCAGTTAATATAAAAGAAGAATTAAGTAAAATATTAAATCAAAAAATAACAAAAAAAATAAAAGAAGAATCCAAACAAACAATGGTATTTAATCAATATAACAAGATTGAAAAATACTATAAATCTTTAAAAAAAAATAATTCTCCAAATAAAATAAAAGAAATAATAAATGATGAACCTGACGACAAAGCTGATGGTAAAAATACAGTAAAAAAAGAGAAAGAAGAAATTTCTCAAGAAAAAACAAAAGAAAAAACAAAAGAAATAATTGAAAAAGCAGAAGAAAAGACTAAAATAATTTTAAAAAATAAAAAAACTAAAAATAAAACAATGAAAGTAAAAAAAGAAAAAAAAGAGCAAAAAGAAAAAAAAGAAAAAAAACCAAAAAATAAAACTATGAAACAACCTAAAGAACCTAAAGAAGCTAAGAAACCTAAACAAAAACCTATTGCTAAAACGTTGATAGAAGCAATTCAAAAATTAAGAGAAGATGGAATAGATGTTTTAAATAAATTCAGTGAAAAAAAATTAAATAAATTATTAATAGAAGGTTCAAAAAGTTATTATAACGAACAACCTTTTATGACGGATAATGAGTATGATATAATAAAAGAATATATTGAAAAAAAATACCCAAAAAATACAGTTGTTGAAAATATTGGTGCACCAGTAGAAAAAAATAAAGTTAAATTGCCATATTTTATGGGTTCTATGGATAAAATAAAACCAGATACAGATGCATTGGAAAAATGGAAAAAGAAATACGGGGGTGATTATGTTATTTCAGGTAAACTAGATGGTGTAAGTGGTCTTTATACAACCGAAAATGAAATAGCTAAATTATATACTAGAGGAAATGGTATAGAAGGTCAAGATGTATCACATTTAATACCATATTTAAATTTACCAAAAGAAAATAATATTGTAGTAAGAGGTGAATTTATTATTGAATTTAAAAAATTTCAAGAAAAATACAAAGACAAATTTTCAAATCCTAGAAATTTTGTTTCTGGTGTTATAAATTCAAAAAATATAAACAAAGAACATATAAAAGATATTGATTTTGTTGCTTATGAATTAATAAAACCTGAGTTAAAACCAAGTGAACAAATGAACTTTTTAGAAAAATTAAATATTAAATTAGTAAAACATATAGTAAAACAAAATATAGATAATAAATATTTATCAGAAGAATTAGTATCTTTTAGAGAAACGTATAAATATCAAACTGATGGTATAATTGTAGTAGATGATAATATATATGAAAGAAAAAATAAAAATCCTGAGCATGCGTTTGCTTTTAAAATGGTTTTATCTGAACAAGTTGCAGAAGCAAAGGTATTAGATGTATTATGGACACCAAGTAAAGATGGTTTACTTAAACCAAAAATAAAAATAGAACCAATACGTTTAGGTGGTGTCAAAATAGAATATGCTACTGCATTTAATGCCGGGTTTGTTGAAAAAAATAAATTGGGTGTTGGTTCGGTTGTTAAATTAGTTAGAAGTGGAGATGTTATCCCTCATATTATGGAAGTTATACAATCTGCTGAATTAGTAAAATGGCCTGATGTTGATTATGATTGGAATGCTTCACATGTTGATATTATTCTTAAAAATAAAAGTGAAAATGAAATTGTAAAAACAAAGAATATAACAGGATTTTTTACAACTTTAGGTATTAAACAAGTTGGTCCTGGAAATATAGAACGAATTATTAAAGGTGGATATGATGATGTATGTAAAATATTGGCGATGTCAAAGGAAGATTTATTAAAAATAGAAGGTTTCAAAGAAAAGTCTGCAACAAATATTTATACAAATATAAAAGAAAAAATGAAAGATGTATCATTATCACAATTAATGGATGCATCAAATATATTTGGTCAAGGTTTTGGTGAAAAAAGATTTGATTTAATATTAAATAACTATTCATCTGTTTTAACAAGTGAAGAAACAAAAGAAGAAAAAATGAAAAAATTAGTAAATATTAAAGGTGTATCTTCAAAAATTGCAGAAGCATTTTTAGAACATATCAAAGAATTTATAGAATTTTTAGAAAGATGCAAATTATCAGAAAAATTAGTTTTTGAACCAAAAAGCGAAAAAATAATTATTAATCATGAATTATATGGAAAAAATATAGTAATAACTGGATTTAGAGATAAGGACTTAGAAAATAAGTTGAAAGATGTTGGAGCAAATATTAGTTCTAGTATAAGTAAGAACACATTTGTTGTTGTTATTAAATCATTAGATGAAATTACTGGTAAGGTTGAAAAGGCTAAAGAAAAAAATATTCCAATCATGGAATTAGAAAAGTTTAAGGAAAAATATCTTAAATAGTATTATTTTCTAACAATACTATATAATGGAAGAGACATTAGAAGACCACATTAGTAGTATAATAAATCCTGAAGTACAAGAAACTTTAGCTAATTATAATCAGCGTATAGAAAAAAATCAAAACCTAGACACTATCATTGAAGAATTAAACAGAGAAAAAGAAACATATGATTTTGTAAAACGCGAAACAGAAAATATCATTCATCGCATTCCTGATGGAGTATTACAAACACTATATGAAACACAATTAAGTCAAATTATTACAATTCATAAGGTAATAGAATTATTAAAAAAGAAGGCAAATGAAAAAAGAAAGAGAAAAAGTTCTAGTCAGACTGTAGAAAAACAAACAAATAAAAAACATCGTAACAGTGGTAGTAGTAGTGGCAGTAGAGGAGGTATGAGAATGAGAAAGAAACAAACTGTAAAAAAACAATTGAAACGTCGTAAAACAAGGAAACATAGAACATAAAACCTTTTACATCTTGACATACATCAATACATCCATATTATTTTCTTATAGTTCTTTTTTTTAATTTTTTTTTAATTTTATCCTTTTTATCCTTTTTATTCTTTTGAGTTTTATATTTCTTTCCTCCAATCTTCAAATTATTTTCTTTCATATATTCTTTTGTTTTTTTTAATATATATGGTTGTTTTCCATTTTCAATATTTTGCAACTCATTTTTAATCTCTTTAAATTGTTGTGTAAAATTAGATACTACTTTTTCAGTGTTATCAATAAGTGATTGAAGATTTTTTTCACCATCTTTACCATTTAAACGGTGTTTTTCATATGTTAAAATACGTTCGTATTCTAGTATATTTTCATCAAGTTCATCAATTTTATCTTTATAAAATTTTTCTTGTTCTTTTAAATCTTTTAGTTTATTTTTATGTATTTTATCATATTCATTAGCTAATGATTCTTTATAGTTTTTAATCATTTCAGTAATAGCAGTTTGTGCGGATGATTTTGACATATAATATATAGATTTATTTAAAATTGAATAAAATTCAAAGATAAATTTTAAATAAATATAAAAATAATGAAAGAAATAAAGAAAAATGAAGTAAACGAAGCAAATGACATTTGTCATTGTTTATGTTGTCCATGTCTTTATTCATGCATGTTTTGTGAAAAAATAATACAATGTATTTATTTGAATGTTTGTTGTTGTGGTTGTTTATATAGTAAGGAGGAAATGGAAATAATAGGATTGCAGAACAAGATAATGGAAGAAAGAGAAGATAAAAATGAAATTATTGTTAAATAATATCTTTCTATATTGCATTTTCAAATTATTTTGTAATACCTAAATATAGTTGCCAATTTAAAATATGTGCAAAATTAATCCATAAAAAGTATGGTATATATAAATATATATAATTAGGAAATTTATTAAATAGAAAGCTTAACCTATAATAGGAAAATAACACAAGTAAAAGCATAATAAATAAACTGTTTCTATAGTTTGATTTATTTCTATTGATACTATTATTAGAATTAAAATTATAAAGCCATAAACCTTGCAACCCACTTTCAATAAGGATATCTCTAATTATTATTTTGTTATTAGAGTTATTAGTTAATAGTGAAGTTAATAGTGAATAGTTCAAGAAAAATAGTAATGTGTATAATATAGGCCAAACTATTCCAAAAACATAACTAGGTGGTTGCCATAAAGATTTTTTTTCATTTTTTTGAAATTTATTTGTATCAAAAAAAGTGGAAATTAAAGAAACAATAAAAGGAGAACCGCTTATTAATATATAATATAAATCTTTCATAATATAATGAAATATAAAATTATTTGGATAAATAGTTCATAGCACTTAATAATACACTTTCTTGACTATTTAGTTTTCTATATATTAAACAATCATCCATTTTAACCTGCATATGAGTATTAAAATTATTTTTACAAACAATAAAAGTTCCTTTTTGACATATATTAATATCGCATACAAAAGCTCCTTTTGTTAATTTAACTTCATCATTTTCAATTATATTTTTAAGTGGAATCCAACGAATAAAAGCTCCAGATTTTAAATCAGGTATTTCAGATACATAAACATATTGCTTTAATTTTATTAATAAATCAGAAATAACATCATCGTCTAATTCTAAATCAATTAATGAATTTATTTTTTGACTTTCTATTTTATCACTATTAAGATTCATAATTTCATGATTATCTTCATTTTCCAGAGCTTTAAGAAGAGTATCAACATCCATTATAATTATAAAGTATATTAAATAAAATAATAAATCAATTTTAAAATATTTAAAATAAGACTATATTTTAATTTTTAATATGGATAATCACAGTACTTTACAAAATTCTTATGACATTTCAAATAACGTTCTTTTTTTATTTTACATAATTCATCGGAAGAGTACCAATAATTATTCTTTATTTTAATACCATCTATAAGATTTTGTAAATATTTATTAGACTGTTCATAAAAATTCAAAAAATATAGATGTTCAACTATTTCATATTCTTCTAACCATTTTTCACAATCAAAAATATAATTGTTTTTATTATCTGAAACAACTGTATTATATAGTTCAATAGCATATTTAAGGTTTGATTTTATAGTTTTTTTATAATTTTCATCTGTTATATTTGTTTTATTACAAATACTATAATTATCCATAATTTAGATTTGCAAATTAATTTTATATATTTTTTTTATCAAAAATAGTTTTAACATCTTTGTAATCAATTACACGTTTTTCAATAATAAGGTTAACTAATTCATTAAATTCATTTTCATGTATATATATAAGTTCTAGAGCTTTATTATAAGCATATTGAACAAGTTGTCCAACTTCATTATCAATATCATATTTTGTATTATCACTTATTTTACGTGAAGACATAGCTAAATCTTTTCCAATAAATGGTAAATTATTATTGGTATCATCATATAAATTATAAGAATCACCAAAACCATATTTAGTTAAATAATCTCTTGCAATATTATTTGCTTGATATAAATCATTAGATGCACCAGTGGTTATATCTAAATCTTTAAATCCTTGAAATAAAATATCATCTAATGTATTTTTTATTTTTTGTTTCGTTCTAAACATATAAACTTCAGCAGCACGTCCACCTAATGCAATTATAAGATTAGCTAATAAAAATTTTTTACTAGGATACATAGAGTATATTTCTTTAGGTGTGAATAATGTATATCCTCCTGCACCACCTTGATTAGAATTTATAGTAATTTTTCTTAGGTCAAAAAATTCTGAAAATAAATATGCTAATAATCCATGACCAATTTCATGATTGGATACAAGTTGTATAATTTCTTTATTAATACTTTGCGAATTTGATTTTAAACCGATTGTTATTTTTTCATATGCATCAAAAATATTTGTTCTTGTAATATTTGTAGAATTAGTGCGAACACTAAATATAGCAGCTTCATTTGCTAAATTTGCAATATCTGCGCCAGAAAATCCAGGTGTTAAAGCCGATAATTCATCTAACTCAACATCATCATTTATTTTTTTATTTTTAAAATGAACATTAAATATAGATTTTCTACCTTCAAAATCAGGTAATGGAACTCTAATTTTTCTATCAAATCTACCTGGGCGTGTTAATGCATTATCCAATATATCTGCTCTATTTGTAGCTGCAATAACAATAATATTTTCATCTTTTGTAAATCCATCCATATTTGTTAAAATTTGATTTAATGTTTGTTCTCTTTCATCATTTCCACCTGCAATTCCTGTGCCTCTTTGTCTACCTATTGCGTCAATTTCATCAATGAATATAACGCATGGTGAATTTTTTCTTGCTTTATCAAAGAGATTTCTAACTCTAGATGCTCCAACACCAACAAACATTTCAATGAATTCTGAACCACTTGCGCTTATAAAAGAAACATCAGCTTCACCTGCAACTGCTCTAGCCAATAATGTTTTTCCAGTTCCAGGACTTCCTTCAAGTAATACACCCTTAGGCATTTTTGCACCAGCTTCAATAAATTTAGTAGGTTCTTTTAAAAAGGATACAACCTCTTCTAATTCATATTTAGCTTCATCGCAACCAGCAACATCAGAAAATCTAGTATCTACATAATTATCATTTAAATTATTGTTTTGATTATTGCTAATAGAAAAATCGCCACCAGGTAATCCTGGTATATTATTTTTATTAACATTAAATGCATTGAACCCTCTAATAAAAATACTATAAACTAAAAAAAAACAAACAAAAGAGAAAATGCCATTAGAAATATTATAAAATAAATCAAGTAAATCATTATGTGGAATGGTTAAGTAGTCATATAGAACATGGTTTTTATCTAAAATAGGTATGATTTTATCATATAAATTAGGGAGTAATTTTGTAGTATGAATAATATTTTCATTATTAATAGATTTTTGAATAGAAATAGCAGAATTAGAATCAGTAAGAAAATTAACTTTTTCAATATTATTATTATTAATATTTTCAATTAATTCATTATAAGACCAAGGTGAACCATAAAAATCATTATTCATTTTAATATTTAATTTAGGTTGAAATAAATGATTTTTTATATTTTGTACAAAACAATGTGTTAAATTAAAAAAGGATATAAATATAATAATCTTCATAATTATCTTAAAGTAATTATTTTAAATAGTTAAACTATAAATTGAAATAGTTGAACTATTATTATTTCAATAATTTATGTTTTATATAACTACCAATAAAATATAATGAAAATGAACTGGTTAATAAATATTTAATAGGTACGCCATATAACTTATCCATATTATTCTTAACGAACATATTATATTGCATCCATAAAGAAAATGGAATAAATGCATATCTACCACAAGTATCATCATTATTTTCACAAAATATAGTGGTAAGTAGTGGCATTTGATGAAAAAATAAATCAGTAATTATCATTTGCATTGTAGTTAATCTATATCTATAAATATGTTGAGGAAATAAGACCATCTTTCTAGGGTAAATATATACTAAACTTCCTCCAAATATACTAGTTAATATAAGTGATGATTTCAAAGCATAGTTAACTTTAAAAATATTCATTTTGGCGCCTAAGAACCATATAAAATTCCACGTAGACCAATATTGAAGCATTAGATATATATATAAATTAATTAATTCTTATATTAATTTATGAACAATCTTTACATGTATATGTAAATTTATTGTTAATTTTTTTATTAAGAATAAAACCATAAGGAAATTCATTATTTCCATAGTTAACAGAATTATGATATAATGGTTTACAATAATTACAGGATTTACAAATAGTAAATATATCCCATATAGCATTATTATTTAACTTTTGATTGTAAGCGTTATTAATTTTAAACATTTTAAAATCATAATTAGTGTACCAAAAGTGATTAATTTTTCCAATAGTTATTAAATTATCATTTTGTTTAAATTGATAAATTTTTTCTAAAGAAGATACTATAGTATCATCTAATGATAAGTATGATATTATAATATTTATAATCTCTTCTGGAATAATAATAGTATCTGAAGCATTAAGTATTTTAAATATTGTACGTGTTAATGTAGTATTTATATTCATTGATGTTTTGATTTAAATGCTTTTATGAAATTTAAGATTTCAATTTTCTTTTTTTATAAAGAATATGGATTATCGGAAATATGTATCGTTGAACAAGTTTTACACATTTCTTTAATTGTATTTATAATTGAACTTATAAAATGTTCATAATTTAAACAATTAATTAAAACATTATTATAAAAATAATTATAAATATTTAATTTTTTTAAAATATCAGCTTTTGAAAGAATTAATATTGTTGTACCAGAGATATTAATAGCTTTAATAAGTTTATCAAGATTTAACCAATTAACTTTTCTTCGTCTTCCAGTAGTTGTTCCATATTCTTCACCTAATTCACCTAATTTATTTAAATATTCATCATTAAATAATGAATCTGGAAAATCAGTATCATATCCAACTCTGGTATCATATAATTTTGCTGCGCCATATATATTATTAATTAATTGTGGTGGAAAACCAAGACTGCATGCACTATAAGGTAATGTATTACTAGAGGTTACATATGGATAATTACCCATGTTAATATCCAACCAAAAACCTTGTGCACCCTCACATAGTACATTTCCATATAATTTCTCATCCCATATAAATTCTTTTAATTCCTGTAAATAATCACACGCACGTTTACCAATTCTACCATATTTATCTCTATAACATGGTGCAATTCCTTTAGATGTTGTACCAAGTGTTTTTGCATATTTTTCTATATCTTCATTAATATGTTCATTAGATATAATGTGTGTTTTTGGTGATATTTTAATTAGACTGGTATCAAAACCATTTGATTTTAAATATTCAACTTCTTTAAAAAAACTATCAATATGTAAAACACAGTCTGGACCAATTATAGATTTTACCCCATAAAATATTCCACTTGGTATTAGATTGCATACATATTTTATTTTATTAATATAAATGGTATGTCCAGCATTATTTCCTCCAGCCCATCTACATACAAAATCATAATTATTGTTTTTGCATAAATGAACTATAATTTTTCCTTTTGCTTCATCTCCCCAAGCGAGTCCACAACAAATATCTACTTTATTGATAGGCATAATATTAATTATAATATTATTTTTAACATTTTTTATTATTAATAATATAGAGTAAATAAACAGTAAAATAATTAAAGATTTTTATAAGAATTATAATAATGACAAATAAAGAAATAGAAATTATTTTACCAGATGATTTTCATCATCATTTTCGTGATAATGAATATTTAGATACAACGGTATATTTTGCAAAGCAACGATTTGGTCGTTGTATAGCAATGCCAAATATAGTCCCTCCAGTAAGAAATAAAAATGATGCTGAAAAATATTTAACACGTATAAAGAATGCTATTAATATAGATGAAGATTATGAATTTAAACCGCTAATGACATTATATTTAACAGATATTACAACAAAACAAGATATAATAGATGCAAAAGAGTATGGTATATTAGCTTGTAAATTATATCCAGCAGGTGCAACTACAAATAGTAATTATGGTGTTACAAGTATACATAAAATAGAAGAGGTATTACGTACTATGGAGAAAGTAGGTATAATATTATTGGTCCATTGTGAAACTACAGAAAAGGAATATGATATTTTTGATAGAGAAAAATATGGAATAGAATTAATGTTAAAACCAATAATAGAAAAATATCCAAATCTTAAGATTGTTATGGAACATATAACAACAAAAGAAGGTGTAGAATTTGTAAAAAAATGTAATAATAATATTGCTGCAACAATAACTGCGCATCATTTATTATATAATCGTAATGATTTATTAGTAGGTGGAATACGACCTCATATGTATTGTTTGCCTATTTTGAAAACAGAAAATGATAGAATAGCACTAATTGAAGCAGCAACATCAGGTAATCCTAAGTTTTTTTTAGGAAGTGATAGTGCGCCTCATATAATTAATAAAAAGGAAAATTCATGTGGTTGTGCAGGAATATTTACGGGGCATGCAGCAATAGAATTATATGCGGAAGCATTTGATAATGTAGGAAAAATAGAAATGTTAGAAAATTTTTCTTCAAAATTTGGTGCAAATTTTTATGGATTACCTTTAAATAAAACAAAAATAAAATTAAAAAAATCAGTATCAGGAATAAAAATAAATGAAAATTATAAATTTGGTAATTACTTAATAAAACCTCTTCGTGGTGGTAAATGCTTAGGATGGTATATAGAAAATATTAATTATAATTAAAATACATACTTAAAATAAAATTATATTAATATATAAATGGGTAATTATGTATCAAAAAAGATAAATAAATCAGATAGTGATAATAATTTAGAAAATGTAAATTATTTATTAAATATATCAATTGAAGAAAAAGAGAAAGAAAATGAACAGTTAAAAGAAGAATTAGAAAATGCTAATAATGATAATGTGCGTAATGTAGAAGCATTACGAAAGACAGTTATATTATTAGAAAATGAATTAAATGCATTAAAAAGTGAAAAAGCAACTTATGTGAATTTAAATAATGTTTTAGAAAAAAAGGAAGTGAATGATTGTCCTGTTCAATGTGAAAAGGATTGCAAAAC
>CEOC01019443.1_pt1 | contig 12701 bp, 7 predicted proteins | sample 356191 | NCBI WGS metagenome assembly CEOC01 (sample SAMEA2619952, study PRJEB7988) | marine metagenome | biome: marine biome (ENVO:00000447); feature: deep chlorophyll maximum layer (ENVO:xxxxxxxx); material: "saline water (ENVO:00002010), including plankton (ENVO:xxxxxxxx)" | depth 17 m
CCTATTTCAAATGCGGAAGTTGTTGCGTGGAGAGAAGAGGGAGAAGGTTGGAGTTCAACTTTTACTGGAGATGATGGTTCATTCGAACTTACTGCAGGCTCGGGAAAATGGGAAGTTACTGTTTACCGCCCATACGATACAAAAGTCGATTGGTTTTACGATTCTGCACCGAAACGCGTAAGGTTTAGTAATGACGGCAAGAAGGAATCAAAGACTAAAAATTTTGTTGTTACCAGAAGTGGAGGAGGAAAGGTTACCGGGTCCATTGAATTGCCGAATGGCGTCTCGGCAAGTGATCTATCAAGATATGTGTTTGTTGATGTATTTGATCCCGAAGGTCGTGGAAATTGGAGTCAACCGGATGGAGATGGTAAATTTGAAATTCCATTGCAGCCTGGGGAATACGAACTTACAATTTGGGTTGATCCTGAATTAAAAGGTTACGGAAGTCCAAAACCGCGTTTCGTTCGGATTGGAAAGAACAATTTTGAGATTCCAAATCCAATCTCACTTGTTTCCCGTGATCAAACTTTAAACGGTACCGTTACAACAACCTCTGGTGATGGATTGCCAAATGTTGAAGTCTGGGCGTGGAGCGATGAAGGAGGTTGGGTTTCGGATACCACTGGTATTGACGGGCAGTATTCCCTTGCCGTATCAAGCGGTCGCTGGGAGGTTGGATTTGACCTTCCGATGGTTGAGGATGGCAGTGAGCCTCCATACTTACCTAGTCCGCCTAAGCGAATAAGAATTAAAGATGGGGAATCTATTCCATCAGTTGACTTTAAGGTTCGTCCAGCCGGTGCTAAGATTTCTGGTACTGTGTATGGATCCAATGGTGCACCTGTTTCAGGTTTGGACGCTTGGGTTTATGCCCGTGAGTATTCGGATGATGATGAATATGGGCGAGTCCTTGCTGATGTGCCGTTGTCATCTAAAGGCACATTTTCCTTCCCTGCTGTTGCGGGTAAATATCGGGTAGGGATGTGGCTTTCACCGGGTTCAGGTTATACATTTCCGGATGAGAAAATTTACACCGTTCAGTATGACGAAAATTCAAAGGCAACTACACTTTTGGATGAAAGCGACAATACTGCTCAAGAAATCTCGTTCAACTTGGCCGAAAATAATGCTGTTATCGCCGGATCTTTTACACTTAGTGGGCAGGCAGTTACAGGCCTTTCTGGAGAAGTTTATGCTATACGAGTGGATGGAGAAGGGTGGCAGTCGACAGCTATTGAGGATAATGGTAGCTACGAACTTACCCTAGCAGCAGGTACATGGGCTCTCGATTATTACATTGAAGCGGACGCCTCTGATCGAAAAATCCCGCGGCATCCGTCTGAACCTTTTACAGTAAAAGCCGTATCCTCCTCATCTGTTACACAAGACTTTTCTTTAAGAACAGCTTCTGCTTCCATATCGGGAAAGGTAATATATGAGTCAAATAGTTCAGCCGTTGTAGAATCTTCGCTATACATATGGGCATACCGCGAAGGTGTGAATGAGTATTGGAATGAAGTGGAGACGGATGAAAATGGTTCATTTTCCATACCTGTGCTCCCTGGTGGTTATTACGAGGTTGGAGCTTTTCTATCAGAGGGACTTCGTGAGCAAGGCTACTTAGATGCATCTGTTGTGCGCGTTAATCTCTCAGCGAATGTGACTGACTTAAATATGTCTATTTCTAAAGCAAATAGTTTTATTCTTGGTACTGTTCTTGGAATTGATGGTAATCCTATGGCTGACGCAACCGTTTATGCCTGGGCAGACGATGGTCGTGAAAATCATGCTATCACCAATGGCAATGGAGACTTTAATGTAACTGTTGCTTCAGGAACGATTTGGCATGTTGGAGCTGAGGCAGAGGTAGATGACAATGACACGACATCATTTTACTTCACGGATTACGAAAAGGATGTTGATCTAAAGTCCTCTAATTCCAAATCAGGATTACAATTACAATTGCAGGCTCCAACTTTCGAACTGCCTGAAGGAGCCAGTGTCACCTTTGACCCAACAAAAGATTTTGTAACTAAACTACCTGATGGTTCTGAGATTACTATTCTAGGTGGGTCCGCTAATTTTGCATCTGATGTCACGGAAGTCCGTTTGGTGATTACTCCGACTGCAAAAGGATTGTCTAAGAGTGCCGATGAAAAGCCGGCAGATTATGGATACTCCCTGGAATTATTTGATAATAAAGGAAAGAAAATGGAAGGTAATTTTAAGAAGGATGTTATTATTTCCATCCCAGTGGACATTAATGCTTCATTAGCCAAAGGAATGGATATAAATAATGTTGAGGGTATGTACTACTCGACAACCAAGGATTCCTGGGATAAGGCTAAAACGAGTACTTGGGACAAAAACTCAAGCACTCTTACCCTTACGATCGACCACTTTACTACTGTTGCTGCGGTCGCACCTGTCGATGTAGCAGATATAAGTTCTGGTGTTTCAAAAATGAATGGTGGTGCCATTGGAGATTGGTACTCCTCCGAATGGTTTGGTGATTATCACGATGCATCATCTGGATGGATTTACCATACTCAATTGGGTTGGTTGTATACAAAGCAAGATACAGTTGGAAATTTCTGGTTGTATGAAGAGAATCTCGGATGGCTTTGGGCTAGTTCTTCTCACTTCGAAATCAATTCATCTACGAAATCTCATTTATATTCATCAAGCAAAGGAAATTGGTTATTCTTCAGTTATGCTAACGGAAAAAAGAATTTCTACGATTATTCCCTAGAAACCCCCGACTGGATAACTCCTTAATTTTAAAATTGCGTTAAAATGTTAATCAGATTTATTTAAACCTATCCTTTAAAAAAGTATGAAATCTCTATCTCTATTTCTATTTTTCCCGCTTCTCATTTGTGGATTACTCCTAGGCAACGCTGCTCTCACAGAGCTTGTGTATGATTCGTCTAAAACATACAGCAAGGGAGATGCGGTCATTCCATCATCAACGGAATTTACATTATATACTGCGAAAACAGCTGTTCCTGCAGGACAGAATGGGCCACCTAACACAGCTTACTGGCAAACCGCTGAGGAATATTCCACAGAACTTCAGAGCACTTATTCTGATACCGTTTCGACTCCACCATCTTCAGATTCGATCGATACATCTGAAATTAGTAATCTTGACACACCTGATACAAACACCACTTCTTCCCAAAACGCAAAGATAGTTAGTGTAAATGTGCGTGGAACAATTGGTGCAGGAAATGACAAAAGAATCATGGGATTTCGAGTAAATGGCTCTGCCTCAGTATTGCTTCGAGGTGTAGGACCAACATTAGCAGACTACGGTTTACCAGCTACAAGTTTGCTACCTGACCCGATGATCACTCTTTACAGATATATTGACGGAGATCCAAGTAAAGGCAGTGAGCGAGTTACCTCAGGAGACAATGATAACCATACATCAAACTCTAATTCTTCATCAATTGACTCTGTACGTACATCCCTAAATCCAGTAATTGCTACTAGCTCAGTTCAGGCAATTTCTATGCCTACGCTTGATGCAGGTTTTTACACATCACAAGTAGAAGATGTGAATGGGCAAACTGGTATTGGTTGGGCAGGTGTCGACCTATCAGACCCTGATGGAACATCTTCAGCGTGTTTACATGTGTCAGCAAGAGGTCTGGTTCAAACAACAGAATTTATGTTTGGCGGATTTCAAATCACTGGAACAGGAACAAGGAAAGTTTTCATTAGAGGCAGGGGTCCGTCTTTAGCTGAAGTAGGAGTGACTGGTACTATGCCTGATCCGAAAATTAAAGTATTCAAATACGATAACGATCCTGGTGGTAGTAGTACAGAGATTGCTGATAACGATGATTATATTACACAAGCATCAGACAAATCTGCAGATGTATCATCTATACAAAGTTATTCTACTTCACTTTATGGATGGCCAGTTATCAACGACAAAGGCGCAGCGTTGCTAATGGACTTGGGTCCCGGGTATTACACGGTTCAACTTATTTCAGAATCATCTTCCAACGATGGAGTTGGTTGGATTGGTATTGATGATGTTACTGATCAATAATCCATAAAACTAACTTTAAACAAAGGGCGACTCAATGGAGTCGCCTTTTTTGTTTCTCAAGTTAGAAGTTAATATAAATTGAATGTGATTTGTAGATAAGTATTTTAATGTTGGTAAAGTAATCTCTTTGTTAATTTGGTAAATTAAACTCTACATGTTGAAAAATAAATATAGTGACTTTGTTGGATTTATCCAAAATTTTAGAGACAAAATCCATCTCAATTACAATAGCCATAGCATTAGTAATTCCGATCTTTCTATGTATAAGATTGGTGTTCATGCTCATATTTATCACTTTGATTTTTTAGATGAAATATTTGACACCTTTTTAAACTTTAAGTCGGATGTATATTTCCAAATAACTGTATCCGGAGATCACAATAAGGAAAGATATAAAATATTGCAAAAATATTTAAATTTAAAAAATTTCGATATTCGTTTTCTTGAAAACAAAGGCATGGATGTTTATCCATTTATGAGATTTCTCCTTAATACAAAAACTAAGAATTTTGATTATGTATTAAAAATACATACAAAAAAAAATGATCAACGCTGGAATTCATTATGGAGAACATTAAACCTTAAATATCTAGCAGGAAATTCCGAATTAATTTTTAATAACTTATCATTTCTGCTGAAAAATCCTGGTGTTAATATGTTGGGTCCCTCAACTTTTTACAAATCCGCAAAGAAATTCATGTATCTCAATTATAACTCAGTAAACAGATTTCTTTGTTATTTAAATAAAGATGATCTTGAGTTAGTCAGTGATTGGGGTTTTTTTGCTGGTACAATGTTTTGGGCACGTCCGAAAATTTTTGACTCTCTTACAGATTACATTTCTCGCTTTAATCTTTTATATGAAGCCAGTAATGATTTATCTTCAAGTGATGGAACATTTGCACATGCTTGTGAAAGAATTTTTGGTCTTTTACCTCTTCTTAATAACGGAAAAGTTGCCACATTAGACTTCAATTCAAAACATTATAAAATTGAATATAATTGTAATCCAATACTTAGTTTAGAACCTATAACGCACACTTTAAAAACATATTTTGATAATAAAATTACTTAAATAAATTTATATTAGAAAAAATTTCTAAATGAATATCAAAAAATTTTTTGATTCAATTAAATTCAAAAGAAATACCTGTGAATTGTCTTTAACTTTTGATGAATTTATGAGAAAAGAAACGAATCGTTATTCACCTTCTTATGCGAGGAGAATGGTTTCGATACATGGTGGCGAGTATTTAGTGGAATCTAAAGAAAGTGGGGGTATACTCTTATTTCTTCATCACGGAAGTTTTTTCCTTTCAGGTGGGTCAATCAAGCATAAATTAGGTCTCGATTTCAACTTAATTGCTTCTAGGCGTAACCTAAATTTTATTCCTTCAGATGAGCAGAAATTTTGGAAAAATGTTCATAGGAGATCTTCAAAATTATATGAAAATAGATTAATATATTCAGATTATGGGGTTAGGAACATTTTGAATGTTTTGAATCATAATATATTCCTTGGGGTCGCTGTAGATGTACAAGAAAAAGGTTATAATCATCGAACTCGTAGTTTCCAATTTCAAAACAAATGCCTTTTCTTTCAAACATCTGCTGAAAGACTTGCTATCTTATCTAATAAAAAAGTATTTGGAATGGTTATAGTTTATAATTTTCAAAAGAAGATTCACGATCTACACATTAGTCCCCCTCTTTTGCCAGACAAATCTTTCTCTGCAACCCAAAGTGCACTTGAATTTATGGGAAGTATTATACCTGTGGATCATTCACAAATGTTTCACAATCTAAACAAACTTTTTTCAAAATCATCTGGTGTCAGTGATTGAAAGTCTTTGTTTATATGCAACCAACATTCCAGTGATGATCTAGATGAACAAAACCTTGTTCTAGTCCGGTTTGAACTATATATATTTCATATATTGAATTGGCATGATCAATGACATGTATTCCCTTATCACAAAATAATACGATGTTGATTCTGTAGTGACCTTTTAATAATTTAATAGTCGGAAATTCTAAGGAAAAATATCCTTCGCCATTGCTGTTGGTAATACCATTAACTTGATCATTTGCCGAACCAACTCCGCAAATAATTTCGGATGAGCGATTGGTGAAGGAAACTGCTACACTAGGTGTTTTAATTCCTTCATAGACTTTATATAAAACCTTTATTTCCAGATTATCAACTCGACTTCTCACTTCCATACATTCGTCATAATCCTTTCCATTTATTTTAAGCGAGGTTTCAATTATTTTGCCTTTCAAATTTTGTAATTGATCAACCGCATTATCTTCTGGAACTAATCTATTTGTGGCAGTTAAATTATCGTTGAAGTTGAATATTTTATTACTCTCTATACTTTGACTTTCTCTGTAACTGGTCGTGACAAAGTCGGGGTCTCCTTCTTTCATCAGTTGCCCCTTTTCTAGCCAGATTGCTTTATTGCAAATAGACTGCACCTGATACAAAGAATGGGAGCAAAATAAAATTGTAGCACCTTTGGCTCTTAATTCTTCGATTCTGGAGAACGATTTATATGAAAATTCATTATCTCCAACTGATAATGCTTCATCGATCACTAGAATTTCTGGTGATACACTTGTAGCAATTGAAAATGCTAATCGAACAGTCATTCCGCTGGAATAAAATTTAACTGGTCGGTTTATAAAATCTGAAATGCCAGAAAATTCGATAATTTCATCAACCTTTTCATTGATTTCTTCTCTTGTGATCCCGAGAACGGCAGCATTTAGGTATATATTTTCTTTACCGGTGAATTCTGGGTTAAAACCAGAACCCAATTCAAGTAAAGCGGCAATTCGCCCATTAACTGATATTTCTCCGGAAGTAGGAGTGAGAGTTCCGCAAATAAGTTGAAGAAGAGTTGATTTACCTGCTCCATTGCGACCCACTATTCCCATGACATCACCCTTCTCTATTTCAAAATTAATGTTATGCAGGGCGTTGAATTCTCTGTATGTTTTATTTTTTGATAAATTAAATATATTAGTAAAACGATGAATTGGACTATTGTATAGCTTGTAGGATTTAGTTACATTCTTTAGGCATACAGCCTTAGTTGTTTTCATTGATTCCATGATAAGATTAGTCAGTTTGAAGTGTTAAGCCTATACTCTGAATTTACTTCAACCAAAAAATCGAGGAATTCATCTACATCCTTTGATATTAAATGATTTTCTATGACATCTAAATATGCATTCTCAATGAGTTTTTCTCTTGTACTACTATCTTTAATCATTTGCTTTATCTTATCGTACCATTCAGAAGCTGAATTTTCGCAAAGTATTCCATTTGTACCATCTTTAACTATTTCAGGGTAAGGACCGAATTTGCTGTAAATTCCAGGTAACCCTAGTGCACTGTATTCAATATATTTAAGGTAGCTCTTCGATTTGTTCAAGGCGTTCTCACAAAGAGGTGCAACCCCAAAATCAAATTTATTTTTGATTTTTCCTAACCAATTTACAAAATTTGGATACGATTTAAAGCCGTTGGGAATTGATATGGGAGTATACCATTTTTCTGAGTCAGTAATTTCTTCCCCACCGATAACATAAAACCTAAAGTATCCCTTACATTCGGACAGCAATTCAAGTATCGGTTCCCTAAGAATATTCAAGTCTTCCCCATGGGTTTTACTTCCTATGAAAACTCCTGAAACTGAGTTATTTTTCAATTTTATTTCTGGTCTGTAGTTATGGTTCAAACCCCATAAAGATTCATCAATCTTATTTGGGAAAACCTTGATATTATTAGAAAAGGGTCTGAGCCTTTCAGCTAGATTATTACTGCTCACAATCACGGCAAAAGCCGAAGAAACTAGTAATTCTACATCATCTCTAAATGCTCGGTAATCAAATTCTACCTTTGAATTAAGAGGCAAATCCAATAAATTATCATCGATTTCAAACAAAATCGGACACTTTTTTATTTTACAGTTTTGTATTACAGTTTTTGCTTTTCCAGCAGGGACCGCATTTCTTTGGATTAACGCCAAATCGAAATCAGAGGTTAACGGATCTGATAAAAATCTTTCAATATCAATAATTTGGTAAGATAGTTTATTACTGATTTTAGAGTGGCTTAACTTGTTTAATATACGAATATAACTAGAGGCGTTAAATAAAAATGGACCTGCAGGAAGGAATAAACCTATTCTTAAAACATTACTGGATATATTCCGTTTGAATTTATTTTTATGAAAAGGCATGCATTTTGTAGCAACATTTTTGTAAAGAAAATCGTAGTCAGCAGTCATTTCTCTTACAGAGCGTATGCCATTTAGATTAGCTAAAGATTTTTGTTTACTGTAATTATCTTTGTCTGAAGCAATTTCTAAAATCTTTTTATAAGTTGCTTTAGGGTCTTCTATATCAATTATCCAACCACCTTGATGCTTTTCTAACCTAGATTTTTGTGTACCAATATTGGAGACTAGAACTGGTATTCCATTTCCCCAGGCTTCTGTGATTGTATGACAGTAAGTCTCACAAGTTATTGAAAAAATACCTATAAAAGAAGGTTTTATTTTATTAGCAATCTCGCCAAAATCTTTTCTTTTATATTCTCCAAGGCATTTTCCCAGGTTTTGAAAATCTCTTGATGTTCTGCCCATGAAAAAAAACTCTAATTTTTCCATTTTATCGCAATTTATTAAATCTCTTACAAAATCTCTTCCTTTGTGCAAATCCAGATGACCAGGAATCAATATCCTTATCTTCTTTTTCCCTTTTGGAATAGTACAATCAACATTTTTCTGCGTAATATCTCTGCCGTGTTCAATAATTTTAAAGTTTTTATCCGCCAATGTAGGATAGTTCTTAAGAATTATACTTTTGGCGTTTTGACTAGTTGTTACAAATGCATCTACATAAGAAAACAAATGATTAACTTTTTTTCTCCAAACCTTTACCCAAGAATGTTTGAGGTTTTTTATTTTTTTATTCGTATCAAGGGGAATATTGCATGTTCCTTCGCTTGATGTACAAGTGCCTCCACAGAATGTTGAGCTATTGTCTAGAAGATTAACAGTGGGGCATACAAAATAAAAGTCATGAAAGGAAAGAATTACTGGGATATTCAAAGATGTAGCAATTTCAGGCGCATCAAAAGTATGACTTATCAAGTGTCTGACATGAACAAGCGAGATATTGTAACGGAGCAATATTTCAAAAATAATTTTTTTGTAATCATCTCTACTGAAATCAGTAATTCTCCATCTTGAGTTCAAAGTCCATTGTCTGATCAATACTCTCTCGCCATCTTGGATTAGATATAACCGAATTCTTTTTGTATCAGAAGTAAGAAAGAAACAGGTATTAAAAGTTTCAAGACTTCTTGCAAGATCTAAGCTAGTGGCGGGAGTTCCACCAGAGCTTTCATGCATAATATAAAGTATCCTTTTCTTACAAGCGTGCTTCAATAGTTTTTCATCTTCGTACAATCTTTTTATTCTGTAACGAAGTGCATTCAATGTAGATGAATTAACAAAGTCTCTTACAAGAGTTTTATACTCGGGGTATGCTTTATTTATTACAGATGTTCCTTCATTAACTAATTTGGATTTTTCCTCTCCAAAACTTGCTGTTCGACGATGGTAAACGATAGTGGAATCATCAATAATATGCCTCCAACCTTTACCTGTTGCCCTCAGGCAAAAATCATTTTCCTCACCATAACCTCTAGGAAACTTCTTTGAATCAAAAAATCCTATATCATTTACAACTTTTCTTTTTATAAATAAGCAGAAACCGTTTCCGGTTGGTGTTGGTAGATAATTGTATTGTGAGTCAGTAGAAAAAGCATGAGCTAAAGTATCTTTATTAAATTTTTGCGGTAGGGGATTACACTGATCAATTTCAGGAACTGAAAAAACACCTGCATTATCTGATAGAGGTGTAACTGTTCCGATCGAAGGATCGCTATACGCAGCATTTCTCAATCTATTTACCCAATTAGGGGTTACTTCTGTATCGCTATTAAGAAGAACAAAATCACCATCACAATTCTTTATTCCAAGATTAACTGTTTCTGTATAACCAAGGTTAACTGTGTTGCGGATATACTGAAAATTAGTGAAAGTAGAAAAATCTTTAATTATTTTTTCAATATTAGGATCAGTACTTGCATCATCAATAAGAAGTACTCGAACATTTGAGAAGGTATTCCTTACAAGAGAATTCAAGCAATTCGCTAATTCATTAGGAGCGTTGTAAATGGGGATTATAATTGTGATGGTTTGATTATTAAAAAGAGGAAGAGAGAAATTCCTGTTCTTAAAAAAGGTAAACTCCTTACTGGCCTCATAAGAAATTAAAAATTTAGCTAAATTTGAATTACCAGAATATGAGGCACCACCAGAATTAAATTGAGTCAATCTACCTTCATGAATTCCGGAATTTAGATAATGTAAAAGGGGATTTAGCCCACTATTCGCAACATCTGGATAGTGATCGATATACCCTTGAAGGTCGAATGAGACACTTGGTCGACGATTTTCTTTCCATCCATGAGTAAGGAAATGATGAATGGGATTTAAGCGTTTTAAGCGAACATCATCGTATCTTTTTAAGTAAAACTTGCTATCAAAGTGAGGAGATATAGCTAATTTGTAAAAGTTTTTTAAATATTTGAAAAGATCTCTAATATAACAAGACATGATCAATTATTAATTTTATTTTGAACAGCAATATATGAATCATTACTAAATATAATTTCAAAATTTGGAGAATTACTTATGTGAGATACAATTTTTGACTGACCAAAGGAAGACAAGTTCTTTGGCAGTAGTATTAAGCGTTTTTGTTGTGAGTCAGTCCAATTTCGGAAAAGGGATAAGTTTCGGATAGAAATAATATCCAAAGAGGAGGATTTTTCTGAATCTAGTAAATAAGTGAGAACACGCGGTTTAAAAAAAGCAACTTGATCATATTGGGAAATGATAGGTTTGATATAACTGGTCGCCTGTAAGAGTTCATCACTTAGAGTATTCGATTTATAGGGTTTTCTAAAAGACTTTTCATAAAAGCTAATACCAGAAATGAAAAGGAAAAGTATAAAAGTAATAAAAAAAGCTTTAGCATTTTTTAAATATTTAAAATAAAAATCAAAAAAACCTATAATAACAAATATAATAAATATAGGTAATATTGGAATTACGTATCGCTGGATGGGCGTGTTTTGAACAAAGAATGAAATAAGTATTAAATGAAGAATAAAGTAAGTAATAAAAATAAATCTAATCTTTCTATTGATACATGTAGAGCCCATGCAAAATAAAAATAAAAAAGGCATAAATAATGGATGAATAATGTATACTAATCCAGAAGAATTTGAATAGAAATAATTAAAACTCGAAAGGGAATATAGACTTGAGAGAGGCAAGCAAGATTCTATAAGCAAATTAAAATAACTTATAAATAGTCGTATTACATTTGAACAAAAAAGTAAGAAATCAAAGTTGGATATTAGTTTTGTAGAATCATTTGACCGTTGTAAAAAATCAAAAAAAACGGAAAAATTTGTGATTTGATCGTTATTGATAGACAAAAACTTCTCCACTGAAAATACAAAGCATAAAGACAAAGATGAACTAAGAATTAATAACTTTTTGGAGAAAAATAATCCACATAAAAAAATAGTAATAGCAAACGAAAGGTAAGTTGTCCTAGTCAATCCTGTTAAGGATAGAAATAAAAATAAGATAATACAAATAAAGTATGAATTGTTAGATTGTTTTGGATTAATAAACAATATTAATGTAATCCATATCAACATTGAGTAGAGAAAAATTGGAGTTATATTTTGTTGATATGAATAAATATAAACATTGTGAAGTAATACCAAATATATTACTTTTGAAATGTCTTTATTTTGAATTAGGGAGAAGCGACTAATAATCAAGTATACTGATAGTGACAGACCTAGCCAACATATTGTATTAAATAGAGAAAATAAAAAAATCGATTCAAAAAATAGTGCAGAGATAAAATACAAGGCTAAAGGGTATAACGGCATAATTGATGGGAACCCTTCCATTTGGAAAGCGAAGGATCTATCCCACAATAAATTTCTTGATTGGGTAATATATTGTGCGTAATCACCACCCCAATTTTGATAGTCACCTAGTATATAATAACTCCATGATATAAAAATAAAGGAGTTTATTAAGAGAAAGTTTTTTTCGCTATTCCAAGTTTTTTTTACAAATTTTATCAGGTTTATTTTCATCTACTTGTATTATTGCAACCTTTCTGCTCAAAATTGTTAACTTTTCGTCTTGCTCTTCAAATTTGAGTTTGATTTTTGATAAAGTGTATAAATTTGTAATTATAAGTATGTATAACAGTAGGTCTGTACCTCTTCCTACACCCATAAGATTAGCAATGTAGGTAGTTGAGTTAGGATTCCATATAGCAAAATATCCTATCACAATAATCAATGTAATAACAGATTTGCTGAATCTATGTTTGCTAGTACTCCTTAATGAATAAAAAAGTAAAATTGAACATAGTAAAGTAAGTAAAATTTTAATAATCATAATTTAAACTTTTTTACAATTATATCAAAAGCAATGACAATCGAATTGAATAATGA
>CEOC01023259.1_pt1 | contig 12669 bp, 11 predicted proteins | sample 356191 | NCBI WGS metagenome assembly CEOC01 (sample SAMEA2619952, study PRJEB7988) | marine metagenome | biome: marine biome (ENVO:00000447); feature: deep chlorophyll maximum layer (ENVO:xxxxxxxx); material: "saline water (ENVO:00002010), including plankton (ENVO:xxxxxxxx)" | depth 17 m
TAATTTAATACCTGGTATATATGATTATCAATATATAACAATTAATAATAATAATTGTAAAGACACAGCTAATTATCAAATTGAAATAATCTCTAACAGTGATGCCACTATTTTAAATCCTGGAATTGCTTGTGATAATTTAGATACTATATCTTTAAACTCAGTTAGTTTAGGTGGAGTTTGGTCAGGGCCAAGTATTAATAGTCAAAATGGTCAAATTGATATCAATTCTTTGGGGTTTGGAACTTACGATTATATTTATTCTATTGGAGGAACTTGCCCAGATGAAGACACTTTAAATTTTGAAATTTTTGAATTTATAGAAGCTCAAATTAATCCATCTGGAGATTTTTGTGAAGGATTAGATTCTATAGAATTTACATCTAACACTAATATTGGTTTTTGGTCTGGGTTACCTAACTCTGATTCTACTACAGGTTGGTTTATTTCAAATAACTTATCTGATGGATCTTATGAAATTTATTATTCTATTTATGGAAACTGCCCAAGTAAAGATTCAATATCATTTAATATTTTACCTGAGCCTGAAATAAATATAGTTTTTTCTCACCCTATCCCTTGTGTAGGGTATCAATTGGTGGTAGATAATTTATCTAGTAATATATCTAATGAAGATTTTGCTTGGTATATAAATGACAGTTTGTATTATCAAAACTTTAATGAACCATATTTTTTACTTGACACAGGATATTATGAAATTAAAGTTGTGGCATCAAATCAGCTAAACTGCTCTACAGAATATGTTTTTCCCTCTCTAATTCCTGTTTATGACACTACAGCATTACCTAATGCTGAGATAATTAGATCTACTGTTATTGAAAATCAAGATGTATATACTGAATGGTCATCTAATAGTGTTTACTTAAATCCTATCTATGAACATTTGATTTTTAGGTCTGAAAATGGGGGGAACTTTAATTTTTTAACTGCAACTGATAGCTCTACTCATAGCTATATTGATCAAAATGTTGATGTATCAAATAGTCAATATGATTATATAATTATAAATAAAAATATTTGTGATGTTAATTCAAATAGTTCAAATGTGGGAAATTCTATATTACTAAATTTTGAAAGATTGGATAATTTCAGGACAAAATTAAATTGGAACTTTTATGATGGATGGATTGACAATACCAATAGATATGAAATTCAAAAATTAAATTCTAATGGAATTTGGGAAACGTTCTACAGCACTGAGAATACAGAGAATCAAATTATTATTAATGAATAATTATAGCTAATTTAGGCAACTTGAAAAAGGATTTCAACCCATATCAAATTAAGATTTCAGTATTGTCAACATTTATCTTTTTATTTAATGTTTTCTTTAATTTTGCACAAAATATTAATGACATTCAATACGATGAAAATTTAAACATTTATAGAATAGTTGCAGTTAGAAACCAAAATGAACAAATTACCAGTTTATCAAATATAGTTACTGTAGAAAAACCATATGCGATTTATGCTCCGAATGCCTTCAGCCCAGATGGTGATGGCTTAAATGATGTTTTCAATGTTAGTGGTCAAGGAATAATTGATTTTCAAATGGAAATATATAACAGATGGGGACAAATGGTTTTTAAGTCTTTCAGTATTAATCAAAAATGGGATGGGACTTTTAGAGGGAAAGATTTGCCTACTGGTACTTATGTATATAAAATTAAAATTATTACCTATGGTGATAATCAAAAATCAGTAAAAAGTGGAACTATTAGTTTAGTTAGATAATAATTTAAGATAGATGTTAAAAAAAATAACTCTTTTTATAACTTTAATTTACTCTGTTAGTGTCTTTCATAGTCAAGACCCATTATTTACACAGTTTTTTTCCAATGCATTACAATTAAACCCCGCATTAGCTGGAAGAGACTTAAGTCCAAGATTTCACACAACTTACAGAAATCAGTGGCCAGAAATTAATAATGGATACATTACTTACAATATAGAATATGATCAGTTTGCTGATAAATTACATGGTGGATTAGGTTTTCAATTACTTCATGACCAAACAGGAAACGGCGCTTTAAATACTACTTCATTTTCATCTATATACTCCTACCAACTAGCTATAAATAGAAATTGGACTGTAAATTTTGGTTTGAAAGCTTCATTTGTCCAAAAAAGTCTAGATTGGGGTGACGCTGTCTGGGGAGATCAAATAGATCCTGCATTAGGAGTTGTAAATCCAACTAGTCAACCTCAAGGCAATAATGCATTGTATGTTGATTTTAATTCTGGCATTTTATTATTTAGTAAAAATCTCTTTTTGGGAGCTTCAATAGATCACCTAACTAGACCTAAGGAAACTTTTTTTTATAATATTTCTGGCAGTAATTCATCTAATAAAATTCCTATTAGATCTTCATTTCATGGTGGATATAAAATTAGACTTCTTCAAAATGGTTTATTTCATAAAGAATTATTTTTCTCTCCAGAATTTGTAATTGATTTACAATCCAACTTAAAGAGATATAATTTTGGGACTTATTTCGTTGATGGCATTTTTGATTTAGGATTTTGGTATAGACATACCAGATTTTTAGATGCTAATAATGAAAACTATTCTCCACAAGATGCTTTTGTTGTAGTAATTGGAGTTGAAAAAAATAATCTTAAGTTTGGTTATTCATATGATTTTAATATATCTAATATTGCTACCTCTTCCTTAGGTGCTCATGAAATATCATTTACTATTGATCTCCCTGAAAAAAGAAAACATGACTCAAAATTTAGAGTTATTCAATGTCCTCAATTTTAAAATAATTAGATGAATTTAAAAGTCGGAAATAAATTTCCTGATTTCAAACTAATTGATGACACTGGAGAAACTTTTCAATTATATAAGGATACTAACACCAGCTTTTTAGTATTATACTTTTATCCAAAAGATGAAACACCTGGTTGTACAAAACAAGCATGCTATTTCAAGAACTATTACGATGAATTTAAGCAATTAGATTGTGAAATAATTGGTATAAGTAGTGATGATGAAACAAGTCATAAAAAGTTTAAAACTAATTATAATTTACCTTTTAAACTTTTAAGTGACCAGCATTCAAAGCTGAGAAAAGGTATTAATTTACCAAAAGATTTTTTTGGCTTATCTCCAGGTAGAATTACATTCCTTTTAAATTCTAAAAGTGAAATATTATTTATCCATAGATCTTCATTGAAAATGAAAAGTCACATAAAAGAAGTTTTAGAATTTTTAAATGAAAATATCTTGGTATAAATTTTGATTATTGTATAATATGAAAACAAAAATTACAACACTGATTTTATGTGTTTGCACATTAACTATTAGCAGTCAATTATCTAATGAGTTAATTTGGTCAACCGGAACCTTTTATCCCAAGACTATAAAAGGAATTACTCCTTCTAAAGACGGTAATTACTATACATCTATAGAACAGGACAAATCAAAGACCGAAATTGTTAAATACGATTATAAGTCAAATAAAAAGGTAGCTACATTATTTTCAAATATTTCCTTTAATAAATTTGAGTTTTCAGATTATAAATTAAGCAATGACCAAAACTGGTTGCTTTTATTTAATTCTAAAGAGTCTATATATAGAAGATCTTCAAAATCATTTTACTATTTATATGATATAAAAAACAAAATATTAAAACCTCTTGCAGATTCTACCTTAGGAAAACAGCGTTTGGCTAGTTTTTCTCCCGATAATAAAAAAGTTGCATATGTTAGAGACAACAACATTTATTATAAATATTTATCTGACACTTTAGAAATTCCAATTACCAATAATGGAGAAATTAATAAGTTAATAAATGGTGCAACTGACTGGGTTTATGAAGAGGAATTTAGTATTCATAAAGGTTTTTTTTGGTCTCCAGATGGTTCTAAAATAGCTTATTATGTATTTGATGAGAGAGATGTAAAACAGTTTGAAATGGAGATGTATGGTGATTTATATCCATCTCAGTACAAGTTCAAATATCCCAAAGCAGGAGAAGACAATTCTTTAATTGCCGTCAAAGTTTTTGATTTAGACAATTTAAAAACTTTCGATTTTGATATTGGAAAAAATCCTGATATCTATATTCCAAGAATGATTTGGTCCAAGGGAAACAATGAACTTATTGTGTTCAAAATGAATAGACTGCAAAACAATTTAGAGCTTCTTTCTGGAAAGTTTAACAATCAAAACAATCCAATTAGTGGTATTAAAATTAATAAAGTTTACAGTGAGACAAGTTCTACTTACATTGACATACATGATAATACCTTTTTCATTAATAAAGATGAGTTTATTTGGACTAGTGAGAAAGATGGATTTAACCATATTTACTTAATAAATTATTCTGATAATACAGAAAGAAAACTAACTTCTGGAAAATGGGATGTCACAGAAGTTTATGGGTATAATTCTAAAGATCAAATTATTTATTTTCAAGCTGCAAAGAAAAGTCCTACCGATAAAGAAATTTATTCTTTGAATTTAAAAACAAATCAATTAAATCAAATATCTACTTTAAAAGGAACCAATGATGCTGATTTTAGCTCCAACTTTCAGTATTTTATAAATACCCACTCAGACGCAAATAGTCCCCTAACTTTTACTTTAAATAACAAGAAAGGAAAAGTTTTAAAGGTTTTAGAGGATAATAAAAAACTTAACAAAAGGATGGATGAGTATGATTTGGTAGAAAAAACTTTTTTTAAAATCCCAAATCAAGAAGGTTTAGAGCTTAATGCATGGATGATGAAGCCAAAAGTCCTAGATACAGTAAAAAAGCACCCTTTACTTATGTTTGTTTATGGTGGACCTGGAAATAATACGGTAAATAATGCTTGGTCTTGGATGAATTACTTTTGGTTTCAATATTTAGTTAAGCAAGGTTTCGTTGTAATTTCTGTAGACAACAGAGGAACTGGTTATAGAGGAAGAGACTTTAAGCACGCTACTTATTTACAATTAGGGAAATTAGAAACAGAAGATCAAATTTCTGCTGCCATTCATATGGGAAAATTAAATTATATAGACAAAGATAAAATTGGAATTTTTGGATGGAGTTATGGTGGATATATGTCTTCTCTTTGTATTTCTAAAGGAGCTGATATTTTTAATTCTGCAATTGCAGTAGCTCCTGTAACTAATTGGAGATATTATGATAATATTTATACTGAAAGATTTATGAGAACTCCAAAAGAAAACGGAGAGAACTACGATGTAAATTCTCCAATTAATCATGTCAATAAAATAAAAGGCAACTATTTGTTGATTCATGGTACTGCAGATGACAATGTACACTTTCAGAACTCTATGGAGATGGTAAGTTCTTTAGTGAAATCAAATATAGAATTTGATTTTTTTGCTTATCCTAATAAAAATCATGGTATTTATGGCGGATATACAAGGTTACACCTATATAATAAGATGACTAATTTTCTATTTGAAAATCTATTGAATGATTAAAAACATGAAAATATTGGTGATAATATTATCACTTTTTTATTCACTTAATTTAAGAGCTCAAAATGATATAAATTGGATTTCATGGGATCAGATGATTGAATTAAGAAATAAAGATTCTATAAAAAAGAAAGTATTTATTGATTTATATACTCCCTGGTGTGGATGGTGTAAAAGAATGGATTTAAGTACTTTCAAAGATCCGATCATAATCAATTATTTAAATTCTAAATTTTATGCTGTTAAGTTTAATGGAGAAACTAAAGACACCATCACTTTTAACAACCATAAATTTTATAATTCTGATCCATTATATGTTAAAAAAACTGAAAAATCTAGAGGAAAAGCCCATTGGTTTGCTCATTCTATACTTGATGGAAAGCTTTCTTATCCAAGTTATGTTGTTTTAGACGAAAATCTAGTGAGACTAATGGTTTATAACGGATATAAAAAAGTGGATGAAATGTTAGGAATACTTCTTTTTTTTGGTGCCGATCAGTATAAATATTACCACAACCATTTAAATGAAAAATGGGTTAAATCACAATAAATTAAAATATAAATGAAACAATTTCTCGTATTTATAATAATCGCTCTAGCCCAAACTAACAATGCACAAACTATTGATTTAAATTGGCATACAGATTTAAGCAAGGCTGTTTCAATTTCAATTAATGAAAAGAAACCAATAATGCTGTTTTTTACTGGAAGTGATTGGTGTGGTTGGTGCATGAGGCTAAAAAAAGAAGTTTTTAATCATGAAAAATTTAAAATTTGGTCTGATGACCAAATAATTCTTGTAGAACTTGATTTTCCTAGAAGAAAAAAATTAGAACCTAATATTTTAAATCAAAATAGAGAATTAGCTAGAATTTTTGGAGTAAGTGGCTACCCTACTTGTTGGTTGGTCAAACCCCAAATTCTAGAAAACAGTAAAGTGAATTTTCTGAAACTTGGAAAATTAGGATATGTGGCAGGAGGAACTGATAAATGGATTTCTGTTGCAGAAAAGTTTCTTATTAAGAATTAGTTAAATTATCTTTATAAATTAATTTTTACATCATAAATTGAAGATTTACCGTTATATACAGAATTATAAAGTCGAGATTTTAGATCAATCCTTCGAATTAGAAAGTGATATAAACTTTAAAAAAACTGCTAAAATTGCTTTTTATGATATTAATAACAACTTAATTGAAACTAAAAAATATGGAGTTGTTGATCCTCAATTTATATACAATAAAATTATAAATAAAGAATCAATAGATATATCTAGATGTTATGTCAAAAATTTCTCTTTATCAGATTTTCGAAGTAAAAACAACTTAAATGCCAGAGAAAAAGTTGATTTAATTGATTTTACTGCTGTAGATTCTATTTTTGAATCTGAAAAAATGATTGATTTTACCTTAGGTAATTTTATAGGAACAAAAGCAGATTTTTCTAATACTCATTTTGGATTAGGAAATTTAAGTTTTCTAAAATCAGAATTTGGAGATTTTAAAGTACTTTTTAAGGGTTCAAGTTATAGTGAAGGAAATAATACTTTTCAGTATGTTAAATTTAATAATGGAAATGTAAATTTTGATAATTCAACATTTGAAAATGGTAATTTAAGTTTTGTTAATACTTATTTTGGCGACGGTAACTCTTCTTTTAAAAACATTCATTTTGGAAATGGTGATGTTTCATTTGCCTTTTCAACTTTTAATAAAGGAAATATTACTTTCGATAAATCAATATTTAACGGGGATCTAGTAAGTTTTTCTAAAGTAGACTTTGGAACGGGAAAAGTAGATTTCAGAAGAGTTATTTTTGGAGATGGTGATATAGATTTTGAAGAAATAAGTTTAGCAAAAAATAATAAACTTGTTTTTAGAAGGGCTAATTTTGGATCATCTTCTGTAAGTTTTAGAGACGCTCATTTAGAAGGATGTTCTGTTGATTTTGAAGAAGCTGAATTTAAAAATGGAAAATTAAATTTCTTTAAACTTTCTGCTAAATCACTTTCATTAAATCATTGTTTTCTTAATTGCAATATAGATATGAGAATTGATGATTGTCACACAATTGATCTTTCTCAGTCAATTGTACATAATATAATAGATTTAAACCCTGGTCTAACCAAAATGAATATTCATGAACTAAACCTATCAGGTGTAAGAAATATGGGTGACATATTCATAGCTTGGGATGATAATCACGTCCTTGATTTAATTTCTAATCAGAAATCTACAACTCTTCATGAAAAAGCTGAACAATTTAGACTTCTTAAAGAAGAGTTTAGAGATACAGGTAGATACATTGATGAAGATATTGCATATGTGTATTTTAAAAGATATGAATTGATGAGTGAGTATGAACAAGCTAAAGAAAAAGGATTGCTTTCTCTTTTTCTTTTTATGCCTAATTTTATTTTTCAGAGATTAGTTTTTGATAAAGTTGGTTTATATGCTACGAATCCTTTTAGGGTTTTATTTAGCATTGTTATTGTAAATTTTATTTTTTCACTCATTTATACCTTTTTTTATTCTGAAGTAAATACATTGACCTGTTTAGACTATCATGTAAGTTTTACAGAAAAAGTTTTAGAAAACCTTTATTTCAGTGCCATTACTTTTTTTACTGTTGGGTATGGGGATTGTTCACCATTAGGGTTTTTTAAAATCCTAGCTCCCATAGAAGGTTTTGTAGGGGTGTTTTTAATGTCCTACTTTACGGTTGCTTTTGTACGTAAAATACTGAGGTAGAAATCGTTTATTTCCATTTTATTTATTACATTTGCAAAAATCATCATTTAACATAAATTCCATTTATTATGAGCGAAACTGTTCAAGTTATTATCGACAAAAAAACATATGAGCTCCCCGTAGTTGAGGGTTCTGAAAACGAAAAAGCTATTGACATTTCTAAGCTAAGAGCTCAAACTGGATACATTACTTTAGATACCGGATACAAAAATACTGGTGCTACAACAAGTGGAATAACTTTTTTAGATGGTGAAAAAGGAATTTTGAGATATCGAGGATATCCAATAGAGCAATTAGCTGAAAAGGCTGATTTTTTAGAAGTAGCGTACCTATTAATTTACGGAGAATTACCTTCAAAAAACGAATATTCTGATTTTAAAAATAATATAACCAATCATACTCTTATTCATGAAGATATGAGAGTTTTTTTAGAAGCCTATCCTACAAAGGCACATCCTATGGGAATTCTAGCAGCTTCTCTGTCAACTATTTCTACTTTCTATCCTGAAGCACAAAATCCTAATAGACCTAAGGAAGCAATAGATTTAACAATTCACAGATTATTAGCCAAGGTTCCTACTCTAGCTGCATGGGCATATAAAAACGCAGTTGGACAGCCAGTTGTTTATCCAAAAAATAAATATGATTACTGTGAAAATTTTGTGAATATGATGTTTTCTTTACCTGCTTATGAATATTCTCCCGACCCTGTGGTTGTAAATGCTCTCAATAAACTACTTATTTTACATGCCGATCATGAACAAAATTGTTCAGCATCAACTGTGAGAATAGTTGGGTCATCTCAAGCAAATCTCTATGCTTCTGTTTCATCCGGTGTTTCTGCATTATGGGGACCTTTACATGGTGGGGCTAATCAAGCTGTAATTGAAATGTTGGAAAAAATAATGAATGATGGTGGTGGATTAATGAAATGGATTAATAAAGCAAAGGATAAACAAGATCCTTTTAGATTAATGGGTTTTGGTCATAGAGTATACAAAAACTTTGACCCTAGAGCTAAAATCATTAAAAAAGCAGCAGATGATGTACTAACTAAGATGGGTATTGTTGATCCTGTTCTAGAAATAGCTAAGGAATTAGAAGAAGTAGCTTTAAATGACGATTATTTTAAATCAAGAGGATTATATCCTAATGTAGATTTTTATTCAGGTATTATTTACAGAGCCCTTGATATTCCTACAGAAATGTTTACGGTTATGTTTGCTTTAGGAAGATTACCTGGTTGGATTGCCCAATGGAAAGAGATGTCTGAAGAAAATCAACCCATAGGAAGGCCAAGACAAGTATATACTGGAGCAAAAGAAAGAGATTATTTAGATATCAATAAAAGATAATTACACCTTATTGAATATTATCCCAGGATATATCCCCATGTGAAAAGTGGGCAATACACTTTCCCTTATCAATTATTAAGACTTGAGGAGACTCATGTTTAATATTAAAATCTAATGAAATTTTATTGGATAATAGTCGGAAAGCTAATAAATCTAAATAATAGCAATTTTTAATTTTTCTGTTATCACCAACAGATTCAATCCTGCTTTTAGCTAATGAACTGATAGAACACCTTGTAGAGTGTTTAAACAACAATACTTTGTTTTCAAAAGAAGTGTTTATCAACTCATCTAAAGAACTTTGGTTTATTAAGTTTATCCAATCAAAATTTGAAGATTTAAACCAACTCATATTTAATAAAAAAAGGGTGGAAGACGGGATTCGAACCCGCGACCCTCGGTACCACAAACCGATGCTCTAACCAGCTGAGCTACATCCACCATTTAAGGAGGCAAATATAAATAATTAAAAATTATATTAACTTATATATTTAAGAATAATCTTATACATATATTTATATGATATTAAATGCTGATTATTAATTATAAATGAAATTACTTAAAAAGTTATGTTCTATTCATTCCCCATCTGGAAATGAATCAAATATTAGGAATTTTCTTTTAAAATATATTAATGATAATATTTACGATTTTAAAGTAAAACCGATTGTTGTAACTGAAGATATTCAAGATTGTATTATACTAAAGTTTGGCAAACCTAAAACAGCCATTTTTTCTCATATAGATTCCATAGGTTTTACAGTTAGATACGGTAAAGAACTAATTAAGATAGGCGGTCCTAAAACTAATGATGGAATTAAACTAGTTGGTAAGGACTCTAAAGGAGAAATATTAACGGAAATTTATAACTATGAAGATGATAACGGGGCTAATCATATTGAATATTTATTTGATAGAGAAATAGAAAGAGCTACAGAATTGACTTTTAAGCCAAACTGGAGAGAAGATGAGAACTTTGTTCAGTGTTGCTATATGGATAACCGTTTAGGGGTTTGGAATGCTTTAAAAGTAGCTAAAACATTAGAAAATGGTGTTATTTGTTTTTCTACTTATGAAGAAGTTGGTGGAGGGAGCGTTGGTTTTTTAGGAAAATATATTTATGAAGAATGGGGTGTAAAACAAGCTTTAATCTCAGATATTACTTGGGTGACTGAAGGAGTTAAACACGGAAAAGGTGTTGCTATTTCTAGAAGAGATTCTGGTTTACCAAGAAGAAGTTATGTTGATAGAATTATAAAATTAGCCAATGAAAGTAATATTCCTTTTCAAATAGAAGTTGAATCTTCTGGTGGAAGTGATGGAAATCAATTACAAAAATCTCCTTATCCATTCGATTGGTGTTTCATTGGAGCACCTGAAGATTTTGTTCATTCGCCAGATGAGAAAGTACATAAGAAAGATATAAAATCAATGGTGGAATTATATTCTTATTTAATGAAGCATTTATAATGGAATATGGTATAAGTATTTTAGCTCTAGTTCCCTTGAGAAAAGAACCAAAAGATCAAAGTGAAATGATTTCACAGATTCTTTTTGGTCAACATTTTAAAATATTAAAAATTCTAAATAATTGGGTTTTTATCAAGTTATCCTCTGATAATTATGAAGGGTGGATTTGCTCCAAACAATATTTTGAAATTACTTATGAAGATTATGACAATATAGAAATAAATGATTTTGCGATAGTTTCAGATTCCTTTTCTAATATTATTGATAAGGACACCCATGAAAGCATTCCAATTCCAATTGGTGCAACACTACCCTACTATAACAAGGGTAATTTTAAAATAAGAAGCAATAAATACACTTACAAAGGATCAATAGCCTCTAAAAATAAAGTTGATTTAATTAAATATGCTTATCAATTTTTAAATGCTCCATATTTATGGGGAGGAAAGAGTATCTTAGGAATAGATTGTAGTGGGTTTACTCAACAAGTTTATGTGCTTTCAGGATATAATATACCAAGGGATGCATATCAACAGGCAGAGATCGGAGAAACTATTTTATACAAACATAGACTACCAACAGACCTAGTATTTTTCATAAAAAATAAAAGAATTCATCATGTTGGAATTTTAATAAATAAAAACCAAATTATTCATGCTTCAGGTAGGGTAAGAATTGATGAGTTTACTGAAAAGGGTATCATTCATAACAAAACTAAAGAACTGACACATCGTTTTCATTCCATTAAAAGAATAATAGAATAAATGACAAAATTACTGATTTTCAGAGTGTTATGATTGCATTTACTGAAATAATGTCATTAAATAATAATTGGCTTAGGTTTTGTTGATTTGATATTAAATAACAACAAATTATGGATCTTAACCTATTTACAACCAAATCACAAGAAATTATTTCTCAAGCTCAACAGTTAACTATTACAAATGGTCATCAGGCCATTGAAAATTCTCATATTTTAAGTTCAATAATTAGTATAGATAAAAATGTTTTTCCACATATTACCAAAAAGATTGGTGGAAATATTGAAATAATAAAAAAAGCAAATGAAAGTATAATTCTATCATATTCTAAAGTTTCAGGTGGAAACATTCATTTAAGTAACTCGTCTCAAAAAACTGTAGCTGAGTCTATTAACTTTTCAAAAAAAATGAAAGATGATTATGTGTCAATTGAGCATTTAATACTTGGTATGCTTAAGTCTAATGATGATACGAGTCAGTTACTTAAGGATAATGGATTTAGTATTAATGAGGTTAACAAAATAATTTTAGAATTAAGAAAAGGTCAAAGAGTTACTTCACCTTCTCAAGAAGAAACTTATAATGCTCTTAATAAATATGCTCTCAATTTAAATCAGAGAGCAGAAACAGGAAAATTAGACCCAGTAATTGGAAGAGATGATGAAATTAGAAGAGTTCTTCAAATTCTCACTAGAAGAACAAAAAACAATCCCATTCTTATAGGTGAACCAGGAGTTGGAAAAACAGCCATAGCTGAAGGAATTGCTCATAGAATAATTAGAGGAGATGTCCCTGAAAATCTTAAGGAAAAATTGATTTTCTCTCTGGATATGGGAGCCTTAATAGCAGGTGCAAAATATAAAGGTGA
>CEOC01014073.1_pt1 | contig 12655 bp, 14 predicted proteins | sample 356191 | NCBI WGS metagenome assembly CEOC01 (sample SAMEA2619952, study PRJEB7988) | marine metagenome | biome: marine biome (ENVO:00000447); feature: deep chlorophyll maximum layer (ENVO:xxxxxxxx); material: "saline water (ENVO:00002010), including plankton (ENVO:xxxxxxxx)" | depth 17 m
AGGTGAAAGTCAGTTATCCGGAGAGCAGCAGGTGGCCGGCACCGGAGGTGAAGAAGGGCAGGATGCGGCGATCGCCGTGCCGACTGCCAAGCCCAAGCCGCCAAAGCGGGTCGCTGTGGAAGGTGATGACCCGCTCTATCTTGTCCAGCTTGCGGCATTTCGCGACGCGGCAAAGGCGCGTGAACAGGCCGGGCTTCTCAATGGCAAGCACAAGGACCGCCTGGATGGTGCCGAACTCGGCACGATGAAGCATGACAATGGCGATGACGGTGTGTTCTGGCGGGTGGTGAGTGAGCCGCTGCCACGCGTCGAGGCAGACCGGATCTGTTCCGCGCTCAAGCGGGCCGGCCAGGATTGCATCCTTCGCAAGTTCGACAGGGCTGCGGAATAGGTGGGCGGCTGATCATGACAGACACAGGTTCCGAAACCCGAGCCGGCAACGCGGCTTCTTCCTTCGCCGAGGACGAGCCGCGCCGCGACGCGCCCGAGCAGCTGTCGCTGTTCGTGAACCTCGACGGCTTCGAGGGGCCGATCGACCTGCTTTTGACACTGGCGCGCGAACAGAAGGTCGATCTGGCGCGCATCGCCATCCTGCCGCTGGCCGAGCAATATCTGGCATTCATCGAAAACGCGCGCCGCCTCGATCTCGAGATTGCAGCCGACTATCTGGTGATCGCGGCGTGGCTTGCCTATCTCAAATCGCGTCTTCTGCTTCCCGAGCCGGAGCCGGAAGCTGCCGAGGAAGTCATCGATATGACTGACGCGCTGCGGTACCAGCTAGTCAGGCTGGAATCGATGCAGCAGGCGGCAAAAAGGCTGATATCGCTGCCACGCCTTGGCCAGCAGCGTTTCGCGCGCGGCGAGACCGAACATTTCGAGAGTGTGACCGAGCCGGTCTGGACGGCCAGCCTGTATGACTTGCTGTCCTGTTACGGCGCGATCCAGTCCGGTGTCGAGAACCGCACCCTGACCATTGCCGCGACGCGCCTGTTCTCGGTCGAGGAGGCGACGCAACGTCTTCGCAACCTGATCGGCGACCTGCCGGAATGGGCCGTCCTCGAGACGTTCCTGCCACCAAATCTGAAAACCGATCTCGATCGCCGTTCGGCGACCGCGTCTCATTTCGTCGCTTCGCTGGAACTGGCGCGTGAAGGCATGATACGGTTGCGTCAGGAAAGCCGGTTCGCGCCGCTGTTTCTAAGATCAAGGGATCAAGCATGACAACCGCGACTTCCAATGGTGAACTTGCGCCGGAGCGCAAGGGTGACGACAGCGCAATCGGGGTCTGGGCAGCGACTGTCGAGGCCATTATTTTCGCGTCACCAAAGCCCGTGCGCGCCGTCGAACTTCAGAATCAACTTCCCGAAGGCATCGTGCTCGAGAGCCTGTTGCCGCTGATCGAAGCGCGGTTTGATGACAGCAGCGGCATAGAGTTCTGCCAGGTCGGTGATGCCTTTGCCTTTCGCACGAGGGCAGACATAGCCGAGCGGCTCAGCCGCACCAAGCAGGTGGAACGGCCGTTGTCGCGCGCGGCCCTCGAGGTGCTGGCCATCATTGCCTATCACCAGCCCATTACCCGCGCCGAGATCGAGGAAATCCGGGGCATCAGCCTGTCGCGCGGCACCATCGACATCCTGCTTGAGCTTGGCTGGATCAAGCCGCGCGGACGCCGGCGCACGCCGGGCAGACCGCTCACATGGGGCACCAGCCCGGCCTTTCTCGACCATTTCGGTCTTGCCGACCTGTCCGACCTGCCGGGCATTGACGACCTGAAATCCGCCGGCCTGCTTCGCAAGGGCCAGGTCATCGGCGGCCTTGTCGACAGCGTTGATGATGATGACCATGATGCCTTCGACGAGACCGGAGGCGAGGGCGATCCCGATCTTCTGGAAGAGGCGTTTCTCGAGGCGGACGGCGATTTCGGCGATGATGGCGAAGAGGATATGCATCAGGATGCTTGAATTCCGTCACATGTCCCATGCTTACAACGACAATCCGTCAGTCAGGGATGTCAGTTTCAGTGTCAGCGAAGGCGAGGTCGTGACCCTTCTCGGGCCTTCGGGTTGTGGCAAGACGACATTGCTTCGCCTTGCCGCCGGTCTCGAGCGTCCGCGTCAGGGAGAAATCTGGCTCGATGGCAAGTTGGTGTCCGACGCCGGCATGGTTGTGGCGCCCGAGACACGCGGTGTCGGTTTCATGTTTCAGGACTATGCGCTGTTCCCGCATCTGAATGTGCTGGAAAATGTGCTGTTTGGCCTGCGTGAAAAGGGGAGCGCGGCCACGCGGCGCGGCCTCGATGTATTGGCCGAGACAAGCATCGAGCACCTCGCTGACTCATATCCGCATGAATTGTCGGGCGGCCAGCAGCAGCGCGTGGCGCTGGCGCGCGCACTGGCGCCGCGTCCCTCGGTGATCCTGCTCGACGAGCCCTATGCCGGGCTGGACAGCCGCCTTCGCGAGCGTATCCGCGACCAGATGCTGCATGTGCTGAAGGCGGCGGGAACCGCCGCGTTGATGGTGACGCATGACGCCGAGGAAGCGATGTTCATGTCGGACAACATCATCGTGATGCGCGACGGACAGGTGCAGCAGACGGGCAGGCCGGTTAACCTCTACTGCCAGCCGAACAGTGCGTTTGTCGCCGAGTTCTTTGGTGAGGTTAACCGTCTGGAAGGGCAGGTTTCGAATGGCTGCATCGAGACAGTACTTGGCACGTTCGACGCACCGGACAGGATGCAGAATGGTGATGCCGCCAGTATCGTGATCCGGCATGAAGCACTGAATATCGAGCCGAACGGCACCGGTGACGACGCCAACGCATTCGTGATGGAAGCACGGCTTCTCGGCCGTGCGTCGCTGATCCACCTGTCCATTCCGACCGGGACAAGCGAGCTGCATTTCCATGCGCGCGTTCCCGGGCTTAACTCGTTGCAAACAGGAAGTCCGGTGAGGGTGACAGTCGACAAGGCGCAGGCCTTCGTCTTTCCTTCGGCTGACTAGTCTGGATCGGGCCGGGTCCCGCAAGACTGGGCGCATTGGTCGCGTGCAACGATCGCTTGTTCATTGAAAGCACCCTGTTTATATTCGCGGAGCGGTTTGGCCTGCTGATCGTCGGCTGAGTGCAACCGTTCATTGATGGAGACGAAACAATGATGCCCGGCCCTTGGCAACTTTTGATCATTCTGGCCGTTGTTCTGCTGCTTTTCGGCGGACGCGGTAAAATTTCGGCAATCATGGGCGATTTCGGCAAGGGATTGCGCAGCTTCAAGACCGGCCTGAAGGGCGAGGAAGAGAACGCCTCCGCCGACGAGGTCGAGGAGATCGAAGCAGAGCCCGCACCTGCAGCAGAAAAGAAGCCGGCGGCCAAGAAAAAGGCCGCGGCCAAGAAGAAGGCGCCCGCCAAGAAAGCTGCAACCAAGAAAAAAGCCGCCAAGAAAAGCTAAGTAGGGCCCTGTCATGCTGGACATTGGTGGCTGGGAATTCCTCGTAGTCGCCTTCGTACTGATCATGGTGGTCGGACCGAAGGAGCTTCCGAGGATGCTGCGCAGCTTTACGCAATTTTCGCGTTCCATGCGCAAGATGGCCCGTGAGTTTACGGACGGCATGAACCAGATTGCCAACGATGCCGAGGTCGCCGAATTGAAAAAGGCGATGAACGAGGCAAAGGGCGGCGATCTGGACAAGCTCGCCAGCGCCATTGATCCGGGCGGAGATGTTGGCGAATCCGTGCGCGATCTGAAGGACAGCATGGACAAGGACGCTGCCGCCGAGGATATCAAGGAAATCGGCAATATGGCAGGAAAGGCTGGCCAGGATATTGCCGATGACGCGAAAGCGGACGAACCCGCAGGCCCCACCGATACTGATGCCGGCAACGACGCCGCTGTGAAGAAGAGCTGACGCGATTATGGCCGAGGACAAGCAGGAAGAGGGCGAAGGCGCCCAGATGTCGCTGATCGGTCACCTGACCGAGCTTCGCAACAGGCTGTCCGTGGCGTTCCTCGCCTTTGTGGTCCTGTTCGTCATCACCATCATGCCGCTGCCGGGCGGCGGCTTCAACAGCAGCCTCTCCAGCCAGGTCTTCATGTTCCTGCAGGCGCCGCTGGCCGAAATTCTGGAAGAGAAGGGCGGCGGCCGGATGATCTTCACCGCGCTGCATGAAGGCTTTTTCACACAGATCAAGGTCGGCTTCTTTACCGCGCTTTGCATTTCCTTTCCGATCCTGAGCATCCAGATCTGGAAATTCATCGCGCCGGCGCTCTACAAGAACGAAAAGCAGGCCTTCCTGCCCTTTCTGATCGCGACACCTGTGCTGTTCGCGATGGGCGCAGCGATGGTTTATTACATTGTCACGCCGCTTGCCTGGAACTTCTTCATCGGTTTCGAGATGGCCGGATCCGAAGGCTCACTCGCCATCGAGATCGAGCCGCGGATATCCGAATATCTGTCGCTGATCATGAGGCTGATCTTTGCGTTCGGCCTCGCCTTCGAGCTGCCGGTCGTGCTGCTCCTGCTGGTCAGGGCGGGCCTCGCGACACCCGAGGGACTTGCCCAGAAACGCAAGTTCGCGATTGTCATCGCCTTCGTCGCGGCTGCAATCCTCACCCCGCCGGATGTGGTCTCGCAGCTGCTCCTGGCACTGCCCATCATTGCGCTGTACGAGCTATCGATCTTCGGTGCGAAAATACTGGCGCCAGAACCCTATGATGAGTCGGCTGATTGACGTCCGGCAAGGCCGCATTCCCGTTAAGACGAGGCTGAAAGATGCACGACATCCGCTTTATCCGTGAAAACCCCGACGCATTCGACGGCGCCATGGCGCGTCGCGGGCTGGAACCCCAGTCTGGCTCCATCCTTGAGACGGACGCAAAGCGGCGTGCCTTGCAAGGCCAGATTCAGGACATGCAGTCCCGCCGCAATGTCGCTTCCAAGGAAATCGGCATGCGCAAGGGGAAGGGCGAGGATGCCGACGACCTGATCGCCGAAGTCAATGAAATCAAGGCGAAGATGCCCGGCCTCGAGGAGGAGGAAGGTGCCCTCGCAGCCAGCCTGGAGACGGTGCTGCTCGAGCTTCCGAACATTCTCGACGCCGAGGTGCCTGACGGCGCGGACGAGGATGACAACGCACTGCTTCGAAGCTGGGGGGACATTCCGTCCTTTGACTTTACCCCACGGGATCATGTCGCGGTTGGCGAGGGGCTGGGGCAGATGGATTTTGCCACAGCGGCGAAACTTTCGGGCGCGAGGTTCGTCATTCTTCGCGGACAGCTGGCGCGGCTTGAGCGGGCGCTGGCGGCATTCATGCTCGACACGCATACAAGCGAATTCGGCTATCAGGAAACCCTGCCGCCTTTCCTTGTGAACAGCTCGGCGATGACCGGCACCGGTCAGCTCCCGAAATTCGGTGAGGATCTGTTCCGCGCCGATGACAAATGGCTGATCCCGACGGCCGAGGTGCCGCTGACCAACATTGCGGCAGATGAAATCTGGCAGGCTGACCAGCTGCCGATGCGGTTCACTGCCCACACGCCCTGTTTCAGGTCAGAAGCCGGTGCCGCAGGGCGCGACACACGCGGCATGATCCGCCAGCACCAGTTCTCGAAGGTCGAACTGGTCAGTGTCACGCACCCGGACGACTCCAATGCCGAGCATGAGCGCATGACCGGTTGCGCCGAGGCCATCCTGCAACGGCTCGGCCTGCCTTACCGGGTGATGACGCTGTGTACCGGCGACACCGGTTTCGGCGCGCGCAAGACTTACGATATCGAAGTCTGGCTTCCCGGACAGGATGACGGCAAGGGCATGTATCGCGAGATTTCCTCCTGTTCGAACTGCGGTCCGTTCCAGGCGCGCCGGATGAAGGCCCGCTTCCGCGATGCCGACGGGAATACGCAGTTTGTCCATACCCTCAACGGGTCCGGGCTTGCTGTCGGACGTACCATGATCGCGGTGCTCGAGAACGGTCAGCAGGAAGACGGGTCTGTCCGTCTTCCCGAGGCTCTGCACGGCTATATGGGATGCGATGTGATCTCGCCCTTGTGACCGGTTGCCGGCAACACCGGTGCCCGGTCTTTGTGATGTGTTGAATTTCTGTTCCGGAGTGAGTTGATGTCGAATTCCAGCGCCGTGTCTGTCGGTCGTATCCTGATCAGCAATGACGACGGCCTTGATGCCATCGGCATCGCCATTCTCGAAGAGATCGCAGCAAAGTTTTCCGACGATGTCTGGGTCATCGCACCGACCGGCAACAGGTCGGGAATGTCACGCGCCATCACACTCCACAATGATGTCATTATCGAGCCGCGCGGCAATAACCGGTTCGCCTGTTCGGGGACGCCGAGCGACTGTGTCATCATGGGCATGGCCAAGGTGCTGGATCGCAAGCCCGACCTTGTGCTTTCAGGTATAAATGCCGGAATGAACGTCGCGGATGATGTGCTCTATTCCGGCACCATCGCCGCGGCGATGGAAGCCTCGCTGATGGGAGTGCCTGCGATTGCGCTGTCCCAGCGGAACGGGCGCACCTCGCGTGACGACTTTGCCGCCGCCGCCGAACATGGCGAACGGGTTATCAGCCACATTCTCGGGATCGGTGTCGCCCCGCGCACCATCATGAATGTGAATTTTCCGCCCGTGGCGCCAGAGGATGTGCGCGGGATCATGCCGGCAACGCTCGACCAGCATAAATTCGGCGATCAGGTGATCGACGGCGAGACTCCGGGAAGCTACCGGCTCGGCCCGATGCTGGCCCATGACAAGACAATTCCGGGAAGCGATCGCGCCGTAATGGATGAAGGCTGGATATCGCTTACCTCTTTGGGTATGGATATCACCGCCGAACCGGTTCAGGCCGAGCTCGAGAGCGTGACTTTCTAGACGCGTGACAGAGCAGGGCCCGGTTCGTGCGGCTTGCGTCATTTGATGCCCCGGCGGGACCATGCAGGACTTTCAACATGAGAAAGCGCGTCTGATCATGACGCTTCGCGGCATGGGCGTGGTCGAGGCCGACGTCCTGTCCGCCATGGAACGCGTGCCGCGCGAGCTGTTTGTGCCGACGGCGCTGAGCCAGCATGCCTATGAGAATGCCTCGCTGCCGATCGCGCTCGAACAGACGATCAGCCAGCCCTATATCGTGGCCCGCATGACGGCCGCTCTGGAACTGACCGGGCGTGAACGCGTTCTGGAAATCGGCACGGGTAGCGGCTATCAGGCAGCCATCCTGTCTTTCCTGTGCCGGCGCGTATACAGCATTGAGCGGTTGCGCCCGCTTCTGGTCGAGGCGGAGAACCGGTTCAGGAAGTTGCGAATCACAAATGTGACTTCAAAATTTGGTGATGGCGCGAAAGGGTGGCCAGAAGGCGCGCCCTTCGACCGGGTGATCCTGACCTGTGCGCCGCCCGAGATCCCGGCAACACTGTTGAATCAGCTCAAGACTGGCGGCATCATGGTGGCACCGGAAGGGCGCGACCGCGAACAGTCGCTGGTCGTCATCCGCCGGACGGAGGAGGGGTTTGAACGGCGGGAGCTGCTGCCGGTCAGATTCGTCCCTCTTGTTGAAGGCTAACCAAATGACGGGAATGCAGATGGCACCGACACGCGCTCACTTCCTTCAGCCACTGCTGGTTCTGGCGTTGCTGTCGCCACTGATGCTCGGCGGGTGCAGTGTTCCGAACCTGTCAATGACACGCGACACGCCTGCGCCGCTGATCGTCGCGCCGTTGCGCCAACCGGTCGAGGCTGTGCCACCGGACGGCATGGTGACGGTGCGCGAGGGTGATACCATCTACGCGCTTGCGGCGAGATACGGCGTGCCGCCGACATCCATCGTGACGGACAACCAGATCGGCCCGCCCTACAGCGTCTTTGCCGGGCAGCAGTTGCGGATCACCCCGCAGCGCACCCATGTGGTCGGTCCGGAAGACACCATTTACTCAATCTCGCAGCGTTACGCGGTCAGCCAGTATCAGTTGGCCGAGGCAAACGGTCTTGAGGTGCCATTCGAGCTGATTGTCGGGCAGCGGCTGATTCTGCCCGCCAGCCTAGACTTCTCGGTCCTTGATGCCGCGCCGGACGCCACTTCGACGGCCGCGGCTACGATACCAAAGGTGGTCCAGAAGCCGGCCAACGCCCCGCGAAAGCGGTTCGTCGCCCCATCCGGTTCAGGCGCGTTTCGCTGGCCGGTCGAGGGTGAAATCATCACCGAATTCGGCCCTGCGGCGCGCGGTGTCCATAATGACGGCGTCAATATTGCCGCGAATGAGGGGGCGCCGGTGCGCGCCTCTGCCCGCGGCACGGTTGCTTTTGTCGGCCGAGAAATCAAGTCATTCGGCACGCTTGTCCTTGTGAAGCATGAAGGCGGGATCATCACCGCCTATGCCCATCTCGGTGACGTAATGGTGCGGGAAGGCGACGTCATCGACGCCGGCCAGCAGATTGCCACCGTCGGGCTGACCGGCAAGGTGGATACACCGCAGCTTCATTTCGAGATCCGCAAGTCGCGCGAGCCGGTTGACCCGCGCTCGCTCATTGCCTGATCGAAAACCGCCGATCGAAATCCGCCAATGGGCGTTACTTGGCCTTGGTGATGTCGGTCTCGGTGCGTGCCGCGAGATCGATGATGAACTGCCAGGCGACACGGCCGGACCGCGACCCGCGTTCCATCGACCATGCAAGCGCCTCGCGGCGCACATCCGCCTCGTCCGCATTGATTCCGAAATGTGACACATAGCCTTCGATGATTTCGAAGAAGGTGTCCTGGTCAATCGAGTGAAACCCGATCCAAAGGCCGAACCTGTCCGACAGGGATACGCTTTCCTCGACACTTTCAGACGGGTTGATCGCCGTTGACCGCTCGTTCTCGATCATCTGCCGCGGCATCAAATGGCGCCGGTTTGAGGTGGCGTAGAAGATCACATTGTCCGGCCGGCCCTCGACGCCGCCGTCGAGCGCCGCCTTCAGAGATTTGTAGCTGCTGTCGCCCTGATCGAAGGTCAGATCGTCCGTATAGACGATGAAGCGGCGATCGATGCGGGCCAGATAGGCCATCAGGAAGGGCAGGTCGTCGATATCCTCGCGGTGGATTTCGACAAGCGCGCAATCCATGCCCCGTTCGGTAACGGTGCCGTGCACAGCCTTGACCAGCGACGATTTTCCGGTCCCGCGAGCGCCCCATAACAAGGCATTGTTCGCAGGCAAACCGCGAACAAAGGCGATGGTGTTGGAAAGCAGCGTGTCCCGCTGGTAGTCAATGCCGCAGAGCAGCCGCAGATCGACACGGTTGACCTTGGTGACGGGTGTCAGGCGACGCCGCGCACGGTTCCAAACATAGGCTGAGGCCGGCTCGAGGTCTTCCGGTGTCGGGTCGGTCGGGCTGTGCTTTTCCAGCGCATTGGCGATGCGCTCGAGATGCTCGAGAAACTTTGAATCGGTATCGGAATTTGTCATGCCGGAAATCTATCAGGGTCGAACAGGCGGAACAACAATCAAGAACCGCCTTTGAAACTCTGACCCGGCATGAGGAAAGACACATATTCCAAGGGATGTTTATTGCCCATCTGCATCAGGGTGTTTATGGTGCAGGCAGCCTGAAAACCCCGTATGTGGAGTTAAGACAACATGCTGATTACACCTGCGTTTGCACAGTCCGGCGGCTTCGCCGAAGGCGGCCTCGGCCTCATGCCGATCATCCTTGTGATGATCATCTTCTATTTCCTGCTGATCCGGCCGCAGCAAAAGCGCGCCAAGCAGCACAAGGCAATGATCGCGGCGGTGGGCCGTGGCGACAAGATCATCACCAATGGCGGTCTTACCGGCACCATCGTGCGGGCCGTCGAGGACAGCGAGACTGTCGAGGTGGAGATCGCCAAGGACGTGAAGGTGAATGTCGTGCGCGCCATGATCGCCGACGTCCGCGGCAAGACCGAGCCGCAGGCCGACGCCAAGAAATGATCCGGCGTGCCGGCACGTTCCGGCAATCCGTTCCCATCTGAGGAAAGCATCCGACCATGCTGCAGTTCGAAGCCTGGAAAAAGACCCTTGTCATTCTGGTGGCGGCGCTTGGCATCATCTATGCCGCGCCCAACCTGCTGCCCGTTGAGCGGGAAGGGGGCGGTATCCTGCCCGGCCAGAAGATCAATCTCGGCCTCGACCTTCAGGGCGGCTCACACCTGCTTCTCCGTGTCGATATGGACGCTGTCGTCGAGGAACGGCTCGAGAGCGTTGCCGAAACCATCCGGCAGGAGTTTCGCGGCAGGAAGATCAGGTTCAGCGGGCTGGATGTCCGTAACGCTCAGGTCCGCGTCAGGCTGCGCGATGCAGGTGATAAAGCCGAGGCGCGCACCGTATTCGAGGAGTTCAGCCGTTTTGTCGATATTGTCGACGAGAGCGGCGAGTTCCGCATCGAATATAACGAGCCCGGCCTTGCGGCACTCCAGACATCGACCCTTGAGCAGTCGATCGAGATCATCCGCCGACGGATCGACCCCGACGGCACCAAGGAGCCTGTCATCCAGCGTCAGGGCGCGGACCGCATCCTTGTCCAGCTTCCCGGCGTTGATGACCCGGAAGAGATCAAGCGGCTTCTCGGCCGCACCGCAAAGCTGACGTTCCAGCTTGTCGACACTTCGATCACCGGGGTTGAGGCAAAGACACGCGGCCGGGTGCCGCCCGGCACCGTCCTGCTGCCGAGTGACAGCGATGACGGCGAGTATTTCGTCGTCGAAAAGCGGGTTATGGTCAGCGGTGAGCTGCTGGAAACCGCGCAGGCGAGTTTCGACCAGAACAACCAGCCGGCGGTGAGTTTCACCCTGAACGCCGAAGGGGCGAAGAAATTCGGCCGGGTGACAGGCGCCAATATCGGCCGGCCGTTCGCCATCGTGCTTGATGGCAAGGTCGTTTCGGCGCCCACCATTCAGTCGCAGATTTTCGGCAATGGCCAGATCACCGGCAGCTTTACTGTTGCCGAGACGAACGAGCTGTCGCTGATCCTGCGCGCCGGAGCGCTTCCCGCGCCGCTGATCGTGATGGAGGAAAGATCCATTGGCCCTGGCCTGGGTGCCGACTCGGTTGCGGCCGGCCAGGTGGCCGCGATTGTCGGGCTGGTGCTCGTGATCATCTACATGATCCTCAGCTATGGCTTCTTTGGCGTTCTTGCCAATATCGCGCTTGCCGTGAACATCACGCTGATCCTTGGCACACTGTCCTTTATTCAGGCGACGCTCACGCTTCCGGGCATCGCCGGCATTGTGCTGACCATGGGCATGGCGGTTGATGCCAATGTCCTGGTGTTTGAGCGGATCCGCGAAGAGCTGCGACGTGGCCGGAATGTCATGGCGGCCATAGAGGGCGGCTACCAGCGCGCGATCTCGACCATTATCGACTCGAATCTGACCACCCTGTTCGCGGCTTTGTTCCTGTACGGCTTTGGTTCCGGACCGATCCGCGGATTTGCAGTCACTCTCGCCATCGGCATCATTACCTCACTTTTCACCGCCGTGATGGTGACCCGGATGCTGATCATCATCTGGCTCGAGCGGAAACGTCCGCGCGAGCTGGTTCTCTAGGAGTGGGTCCATGCGGCTGAAACTCGTACCAAGCGAAACAAAGATCGATTTCCTGAAGCTGCGCCTGTCGGCGCTCGGTTTCTCGGGCCTTCTGGTGGCGGCGTCGATCGCGATGTTCACCATAATCGGCCTGAACCTGGGTATCGATTTCCGGGGCGGCATCCTGATCGAGGCGCGCAATACCGAAGGGCCGGCCGAAATCGGCGGGCTGCGCTCGGACCTTGATGACCTCGGCCTCGGTGACATCAGCCTCCAGAGCTTTGGCAGCGAGACCGACATCCTTGTCCGCGTTCAGCGGCAGGATGGCGACGAAAAGGCGCAGATCGCCGCCATCGAGCTGATCACAAAGACGCTAGGCGCCGATTACGATGTGCGCCGGACCGAATTTGTCGGCCCGACCGTCGGCGCGGAGCTGGCAGAGAAGGGCATCCTTGCCGTGATCTGTTCGCTTGCCGCGATCATGGTCTATATCTGGTTCCGCTTTGAATGGCAGTTTTCGATAGCCGCCATTCTGGCGCTGGCGCATGACGTTCTCACGACCATCGGCCTGTTTGCCCTGACCAGTTTCGAGTTCAACCTGGCAACCGTTGCCGCGATCCTGACGATTGCCGGATATTCGATCAATGACACGGTGGTCGTGTTCGACCGCGTGAGGGAAAACCTGCGCCGCTACAAATCCTACGAACAGCCGGCGATTCTCAACATGTCGCTGAACGAGACGCTGTCCCGCACGGTGATGACCTCGGTGACCACCATGCTGGCACTTCTTGCCATCGTTCTGTTCGGCGGCGCGGTGCTTCGTGATTTCGCGCTGGCAATGATGTGGGGCGTGCTGATCGGAACCTATTCCTCGATTTTCGTCGCTGTCGGCATGCTGGCCTTCTTCGATCTGAAGAAGAACCTCGACGAGGACGAGGACCCCGGCGTCATGCGCGAGGAGGGCTGAGCCCGGCATGGTCGAGGTCAAGACCTTCGGCGACGGCAGTGATCTGCAGCTGATCCATGGCTATGGTGACGGCGGTTTCCGCGTATCGCAGGAGCGGTATGCTGGCGATCTGTTCCTGTTGCCGCGTCAGGCAACATCCTGGAACCCT
>CEOC01165637.1_pt1 | contig 12629 bp, 14 predicted proteins | sample 356191 | NCBI WGS metagenome assembly CEOC01 (sample SAMEA2619952, study PRJEB7988) | marine metagenome | biome: marine biome (ENVO:00000447); feature: deep chlorophyll maximum layer (ENVO:xxxxxxxx); material: "saline water (ENVO:00002010), including plankton (ENVO:xxxxxxxx)" | depth 17 m
ACGTGTTAACTCTCTTGTAGCCGCAGCCGGTAAACCTTTAGAAAGATTCTTTGTAGTTTCCCAAGCACTTAAATCTTTATCACGCCCCAAAAGCTGGTCCACCATAGTATTTGTACCGAGACGCCAGGCTAGAGCTGCCTGGTCCTTTGCATGTATCTGACCAGTAGTAAGTTCGCTCCTAGGTTTCCAGAAAGAAGGGTTAACATACGGATTAATCATTTGTCCGAGAATGGGGAACGCATTACGTCTGTACCTACCAGCTAGTTGGTTGCGACGTGCATCACTTAATTCCAGATTGTTCTCAGCAAGAGTGTCTTGAATATGTTGAGCTGCATAGTCAGGAATATTGTATACCTCCTTACCCCCGTAACCTAGTGCACTTGCTAATAAACCACGCTGCGTCATTCGACCTACAGGACTTTTTGTAAAACCACCAATGGAATTACCTACAGAAGTAGAAAAATCACCCGGTATTGTTTTTACAGCTTTACTAATACCCCTGGATACAATATCAGGCCTAGCCGTAGGTTTAAAAGCTGTAAAATCTACTTTCCCGGAGTTAGGTACAGAGTCTAAAGTACGACCGATAGCTCTAACGTCATTCATAAAAGAATTTCGATTCTTTACAACATTTGTTGCGGGCGTTGTAGGCGGTGGATTTATACTGGGGCCTGAAGGCTTTTTAATTTTAACAATATTACGCGACGATCCCCTAGGGATTATCTTCAGACCTGACTTCAAAACGTTACCTGCTGTCCCTGCTGACTTAGTCAAATAATATGTATATAAAGCATTCACTCTACGACTGTATCTAAATGATTATAGGATTTACTAACTATTTTACAACATCTTTATAAGTATCGTACAGAATCGCATCATACTTGTACTTCTCAGTAAAAACATTTTGAGCTTTTTCTGTAAGACCTGAAAGATTTAATTTAGGAGCATTTTGCGTAGGTTTTTTATGAACAAGAACATCTGAGTTCAAAAAATCTTCAGATAAAACAAACTTAGAATTAGTCTTGTAGTTGTAAACAATATCATCAGTAACAACCAACATGGAGCTAAGATCAGAAGAGAGCATGTTTAATTCTATGCCATAGCATTGATGAAAAACATTATCCAAAAGTAAATCAATATTAGACAGCCTGGAAATTTTAAATGCATCTAGTTTATTTCGAATACGATCGATATCTTCCTCACCCAGTTCCTCAGTATGCCTGTTTAAGAGATAACGAGTGACTAAAGAATTTTTTAATTCATCCGAATACATATAATGTTCCAAGGATTTTGATTTTGTCTCTTCGTTATTGAAATTAGACTCAACAAAATCAAAAGGATCACGCATACAGCAACTGTAGATCGGTGTCTTGTTGTAAAAGGCGACTAACTTAGATACGAACTTCTCGGGTACGGTTACATCTGAATCATGCGCTAGTTGATTAATACAAATTGAAAATAATCCATGCTCACGATGTGCTATGTGATCTAGTAAACAAGTTTCATTTATAGATATTCGCTGACGATCAGATTCATGGTCAGTATAAACTTCCGGTAAATTATTTTTAGGAAAATGCATTATCAACGTAACACTAGCGGGTATACCTGATACCTCTACATCTACAATTTTAATATCAGACATAGATATGCCACGTTTTTTAAAACATAAATTTCTTACGAAGAAATAGTAGTAACCTAGATGAAAACAGCGACGAATAAAGTAGTTCGCCCCACAACGTTTTAAACCATAGTGAACAGGTAAATATTTTGAGTTTAAAGGAAGTTCCATATCTGTTGCATTTAAGAGGTAAATATTTTTAAAAGAAACTTTTTTTTGAAATGCTCTATACTGATATATAAAATCTGAAAATTTTGATTTGTCCAGTACAACATGTTTATTCATACACAGCGTAAGTAGGTGGAAATCGATAACACTTACAAAATCAACTGTAGGAGTATTGAGAACCTCGATATGTAAACCAAACGTTTGAATAACATCAATTATTTGAGAAAAATAATAAAAATTCTTTTCAAGCACACGTGGATCAAATGAGAACTTATTTGAAATGTTATCTCCCTGAAAGTGCAGAGCACACACTAAAACAATCGTATCGATATTAGGATCTTCCACTAACAATTTTGTGATAAAATCAGATAAACGCTCAGGTCGGGTAAGAAATGTCTTCTTTAAAGTGGATATACTTTTAGGAGAAACTGTACAACCGTCCGTACCGTAAAGAACATCACCCATACGGACGTTTATATAAACGGCATTATCTACAGTATCCAACCATACAGAATTATTACTTACAATACTGTATAATGATTTTAAATCTCTAGAAGAACTAGTCTTTAAATCATAAAAGTAGGAAGAAAGTAAACTGCCAGAAAATAATTCATTCTCTCTAAAATAGTTGTAAACTTCTTCACGATCTCGCGGGTCTTCCGAAACCGCTCTTCCTACACAATAGTGTGAGTTGCCGAATAGCTTAGGTATTTTTGAAAAAAGCTTTTCAGCAAACGTCATAACTACATTGGTGGTTTGTTATCTTTTAATTTATCGTACAGTTTTTCACGATCCTCTAAACTCATCTTATTATATATATATCTTGCCAACTCACGGATCCTATACAAACGTTTTTCAGGAGTTCCGTTTACAAAATACAAAAGCAATGAACCCTTTAGGTTTTGTACTAGGTAACGAATTATATGGTTCTGTATTTTTTTCTTCATAACTATTAACTATATTGTTTTGTACACTCATATTATATCCTTGGTCTTTTGTACATGTAACTTGGAAGTTTTGACTCCCATTTCTTTCCCTTCTCCGTCAAACAAGCAGAGTGTGGTATATGCTCACTTATTTGATGCATATTATCTATAACGTCCTTTATTTTATCATCCGAATCATACAGTGTGCACAACGTGTCGTGTATTGTAAAATATTCCCAACCTTTATCAGATATAAAACGCTCAGTAAAAGCTTCCAACCATTTATCAATTAGATAATGATGAGGTCGGTCAACCACAAGGAACCAACTCGCTACTTCTACACCAGCTCCCGATTCTTTTATACGTCTAGGGGTAAAGCGATAAGCAAAAAATCCAGTTTCATTTACCAGCTTATGATATATCTTATCTAATTCGATGGTTGGGTATACACTAGTATCTACCCAAACTCCCCCACACTTGGACAGTAATAACAAACGAACAAGGTCTGACTTTGCCTGCAGAGTTCTCTCGGGAGCCTTTTCAACTATATCATAATACTCAGGTATATAATTACCTAGAGTTTTTTCATCTAAAAAATTAACAACCCATGATCCGGAATTCCGCTTGTGCCATAACTTTGATGATAACTTATCTACATCCGGAAATTCAGGAGAACTTTTACCTTGAAAAAAGAGCTGCCATATAGTCTTATTCAATACAGACTTAGATTTTGCATACAAGCATGACTTTGTGTATTCAATATCATAATCCGCAGATAATTGATTTGTAAGAAGTTTCCTAGTCTTGGGGTGTTGTTTATTATTTAAATCAAAAACAAAAACCCGGGGTTTAAGCTTTTGTAGACCCTTCATTATTCTGGGAAGTACATACTTCACATTAGACACGCTAACCTTTATATATAAATTATCAGAAAATAAATTTCTAGAAGTTATAAACTCGTTAAGCGTAGTAAAATTAATTCCTCCATCTGTATTACTGTAGTCGAAGGTTGGATACATACCACCCACGGGAGGTTCCTGTGTCACAGCCGTAGCATCACTATATAAACCTAGCTGGATGGGTGATATGATTTTTTGTGCTTCATAATTATATATATTCTTTTTCAAACACTCAAAGTTTTTTGGATCAGGCTCTAAAGCATAAATCTTACGACAACCATTTTTAAAAGCTGCAACACTAAAACCCCCAACAAAAGCGCCTACGTCAATAATAGTATCCGTATCCTTTGGTTCAAAACCATCCTTACAGTAAGTATCCCACAAAAAATTATGCATATCAGATTCACACATTACATCAACCTGGGGTTCAATGGCGTCGCCATCCTTGTAAGGTAAATAATAACCTTCAGACTCTTCGCTATAAGTCAAAAAGCATGTATCAGACACACCCTTTATTCCATTCTTTACCAACCTATGCATCTTTTAAATCTATAGGCCAAACCTCACAACCTACTCTTCCACGCTGTTTCCAGTGTTTACGCCAATCACCCCAGCTGAATACACTACCTCTCCAAGTAATTTCTTTGTAAGATTCCGGAGTCCAACCTCTATGTTTGTGTATACTTATAATGCTCAAACTAGGATTTATAACCTTATAACGTTTTACGAGCTGTTTGTTCATATATGTGTCACACATAGGTAAACCCAGTTCGATGTTAAAGTTATCAGCAGGGCCAGAATTGTTCGTGCGGGTAGTGTCAACAGGAGTTTTAAATATCCAAGTGTCTACAGAGCTTCCAACCTTGTCTTGCAACTGTAATAATTCATTATCATAATTTATCCTTTTACCCCAACAATTCTTATGCTTACCCAATAACCATAAAGTACGCTTAGGAAGATTAGATACTATATTATACCGAGTTAATATTACAAATACCTTATCAAAGTCTAAGTTATGTAATTCTGAAAATGAATCCGCATTACTTGCGGGATAATAAACGTCAGCATTATATAGCACCCATAGTTCATTCGGATATTGGTTACAAAATTCAAAAACACTTTCATAAGTGGGTCGATCTTTAATGTCGACTATCTCTACCTTCTCGTGATTTCTAATAAAATTATTAAAATCATCAGGCAGCGGGTCACAATCAGCTATGTGTTCGTACAATATAACCAACTTATCACATTCAGGATGTTTTAAATTCTCTTCTGTACAAAAAGCTATTTCCTTCAAACGCTGTTCATTTCCAGACAACTTATTTGTAATTGTAGTTATAAAGTTCATTTTAATATTAAGACTATGCTAGCAAACAAAATAGTTTATGACAACAAGATTACATCAGCCCACACCCTGTCAGGATCATTGTAATGTCCAGAGATTTTTGCTTTTTAAAAATTTTTCACGATCAATATGTTTTTCGGAGAGTGGATGTGCAACATATGTATTTTCGTTATGAGGTTGATCTCTTGATATAATTGATTGATCTAAAGTTTTTAAGTTTAAACTAGAGTGTTTTGGGTTATTGAAAATTTCTCTATTAAATTCTACTTGATCATCAAAATTATGATTAACGCCTTGGTTTAAAGTATTTTCGAGCAAAATTTTAACAATAGGAGATGACTTATAGTATATCCAACCCATACATACGGTAAATCCAATTTTTTTATAGATATCCTTAGGATATGTACCAGTTGATGCGACAATATCATTATCTTCCTCTATAAAGCTTAATGGGTTTTTTAGCCAAATTGCATCAAGATCAGAATGCAAAACACTTGTGCCACTATTTAATAAAGCGGAAACAAACTTTACTCTTTCTCTCCACTTCCACGTTTTACCTTCAAAAATATTTAAATCCAGCAACTCAGTATTAATTTTATTTTCAATAAGGTATTCATGTATCTCGCAATCTAAGGAGTATATCGTATAATTATTAATACCATGGTTGCGAAGATAAATAGCCCAGTTATGAGCTATTCTTTTATATCTTGCGTCACCGAATGCTATAATTTTCATGAATGCAAAACTATTTGCTCAATCGAATTAATAAAATTTTTTATATCAATTATTTTTTTATCCATATTTTTTAAATAAACGTGAGTGTCTTGTATTAAGTTTAAATTATTAATTTTATAATTTGCTTCGTCGAGATTTGAAAAATAAAAGGGGTATTGGTTCCCTAGGTATTCGACAACAGCTGGTATTCTGTTTATCAATAGTGGCGTATTCCTTCTCATACTCTCTATAACCCCATTGTTTGCACTTGCTCCCTCCAAGTCCATGAAGTGAATGGTATTAACAAATGTTTTTTCGAAAACTATCTTGGGTAATATTTCACGCTTTGAGGCAATTCTCGTTTTCCAGTTATGAGACAACTTGTAATAAGTTTCATATTTGCGACCCCAGTTCCCTAGACATCTAAAAAATGGATCTTTTTTAAAAGTATTTATATTAAATATAAACTTAGTTTCTGGCGCTGGATGGTACGCATGATATATAGGTATAGTTGGTAATTCATTAAGCCAGTAACTTTTTAGGTCTTTGCTTAGTGTTATAATGCCGCTGCATTTTTTAAAAAAACTTTTTGATTTTAATTTGTTTAAAATCTCATGCTCTTCGAGTTTTTTTTGATATTGATGTGATATAGCAAACCAACCTTTGCAGTCGTTGAGTTTTTGCTCTAATTTTTCAGCCTTTAGGTCATCATATTCAGAGCTTAAAGGATTTAATGTATGATTAAGCATATGTTCTAGCTCACAGCATAAAAAGCGGTCTGCATGGGCTTTATGAATCTTTTTAAAGATTTGATCCGTGACCCAAGGCCAGCTTGTATTTGGCCAATTATGTTGGCCGTTTTTTTGAAATCTTGTTTCTTGTGTAATTTGTATCATGGACTATTCACTTAATCTATAATTTAAGTTTTTATTTCATATCTTTTCCAAAGCTCTATCCCTCGAGGGAAGTAATGATCCTGGGGATTGCTAAAGCTCCATGGCTTATTCGGGCCGTTATAATGAATAATATAGCTTCCTTCAAATTTTGAATTTAATTCTCTACTAAGATTTACAGAATTAGCCCATTTAAAATCACAACCGTAATGTAAGGAATTCCAGTTTTTATCTAAAGGTTGGTATGTTTTGTAAAAAATGCTATTCAAGATTCCTTCGTCATTGTGACCTACAATTTTTTCAAAGGAGTGAATCATCATTAAAAATTCTGCAAGCTTTCCGATATTTTCATTTCTATACCGGTTAAGATTTACAGCCCAAACTCCAGCATTGAATGATGGACTTTGCAGGTTAAATTTACGAATAGAAATCAAGTCTTTCTGCTCTTTATAAATTTTAAATAGATCAATGTTATCATTGTATATTTTATTGATAGATTTTAAAAAGTTAGGCAAAATGTGCTGATTTAAATAAAAATTAGGACAAGCCGAAAAACAGGCGTCGCGGCTCAATGAAGAAAATAAATTGGAAATATTATTTTTGACTATCAAGTCTAAATCTAAATGCAGAATAACTCCATCCAGTTCTTCCCAGATTTTATCTAAATAAAAACGACAATAAACAGATGATGTTTGTATTTGTTGTGCAGCCGAATCAAAATCATAAGCCTTTTCTTGCTTTTTAAAAAGATCAGGAAACTCTGATGGTATATGCTTTATAAAAAATTGATTATTAGGGAAATGATTCTTTGATAGAGTCATTATTTTCTCAACATCTTGCTGCGACCCAAAGTAATTAATGTAAAAACTGATAGAATCTTTTAAGTAAGGTTTTTCATTGCTAATGATGCTATTAGTCACGGTTAAAAATTGAGAAATATAAGTCTCATCAAATATATATGTAATTTTCATTAAAAATTACTCATTAATATATAAATTTTTTAAAATCATTATTATCTCTGTGCCCGCTTCTTTGGTGTACAATAAATGTATTTTTGTTTGATCTGCTTGGTATGACATTAAAGTGGTCATCGTTTACATTATATACTTTTATCTTGTCTGGGAATTTTTCTCCATGAGTTCCTACAATAGAATGTAAATTTGTTTGCTCCCAAGCATCGTAAGTGCAAATCTTATTAAATCTGGGTATAAAATTAGAAACAGAGCCAGCTGCGTTGTTTCCGTATTTTTTGAAATCCCAAATTTCATCAAGCAACCAAAAAGAAAAATCTGAACGTTTAATGATAAAAAGGCCAAAATTAATACCAACATCATCTTCGCAACAAATTAAATCTTTATCTAAATCAATAAATTCTTCAATTTTTCGTTTATGATTAATTACGTATGAATCAGAATCTTGCCAAAAAATCCAATCATAATCAAATTCATCGAAAACTTTTTTGATATACAAAATTTTGTCCCAAGAGGGTGGTCTTTTTGATATTTTAGATGAATAGCTTAAAAAATCGTAGCCGTGAAAATCGCAGTATTTTTTCTTATTTGGATTGGAAGTTTCTGAAAAATTTCCAGGAAGACACTCGAAGGATAAAATGCAAATATTATTTTTTATCATTCTTCAAATTTGTAACCGAAATGCTTAAAGTCGGCGGCAAACGTTTTATTGACATATTGTATCATAGTTCGATCTAGCTTTAGATTTTTGTTTTCTGTAACATTACATACAGGTATATTTATGTCATACCCGTGACTCCGAAAAAACTCAGCAACATCATGTAAACTTTCAAAGTTTATAATTTTGTCTGCAAAAAATTCATTATTTATTGAAAGCGCGTCTGTTTGTGTTCTTGTAATATGAATTTGATCATGCCGGGTTAATTCTAGGTTATTGTCATAGAGTTTTAGTAATTGTTCGTTTGTTAAATTACAATAGTTTATGGAACTAACGAATTTAGAATAAGGGTTTCTTACTACTGCAAAACTTTTGCAATTTTTTAATTTGTTGATATTTTTTTGTATGTTTAAGAATGTATCTGTCAATGGATAGCAAGCAACATTAACAATTATGATTTGGTATTTATTAAGATCAATATTGTTTAAATCGGTATGAACATCTATGAGTATTGTCTCGTATGGAGAATCACAAATACCTCGAACGATTGAACTAGAGGCAGTTTTCGCAGACCTATAGTATATTATTTGTTTCATTATATTTTATAACTCTTAAAAAATTTTTGAATCTTTTCAAGTTCTCCTTTTGCTGGCGAAGTATTATTAGGATTATATCTTGTTGCTCCGTTTAGCACTCCTTCAAGCCCTTTGAATCTTGGGTCTGTTGCAAATTCTTTGTGAATAAATATACAATCTGTACCTAGTGACCTACATGGTAATGCACAATGTAAACGAGTAGTAACGACTAGAGAAGCATTTTTATACTTATCAAGAAGTTTACTAGCAATTAATAATCTGTTTTCAATGTCTGTGTCACCATCTTCCATTATTTCATGCTTAACTACTTCAAAATCCTTAAATAACTTCATATTAATTTTTACATTTGGAATATACTCAACTTCAGTATTAACATCGACCAGATATTTTTTGCACCCCTTGTCAGCATGCTTATCAAAGAACAAAGTCAGACATCCTGTAAAATATGCATTTATCCCATTTTTTTGTAGTAAATCAACAGTTGCTTGATCTCTACATCCAATCGGGGGTTGGTTCTTGAAGTATTCTACATTTGCCGGAACAATTTGCGGTCTCGCAACATGAAAACTTAACCAAATCGGTTTTATTTTATCGGTTGGTGGGAAGTTTTCAGTCTCATGGAGAAACCAACCATTCATTACTAAATTGACTTCTTCTCCATCGTACTCATTTAATTTTTCACGATTTACAAAATGGTATTCCGTAATACCCTTTTTTTTCAAGAAATTTATTGCAGCTAAAGTTTGAATATCATCTCCGACATTTGCGGTTGGAGAAAGTAGTACTGCATATTTTTTATTTTTATCATTCATATTCTATTCTCCAAATTTATATCCAAAATGCTTTATGTCTCTTGCGTACTTTTTTGCAACTATTTGACGAGTTTCGTCATTGTAATATTTGGTGTAATCTTTGTGTTCTGATTTGTTTCTGTGTGGAAGTTCTTGTCGTGGGATTCCAATTTTGTCACAAACTGTATTAAAGTCTTCCTGAAGATTTTCGAATTTCAATATGTAGTCCAAGCAATACGTTCCTTCTTTATTCGAACATTTACCATAAATAGACTCATAAAACCCTCCATTTTCTTTTATTTTGTATAACCATTTTTCAAAATTTGCTTTTGTCCAACTATGTTGTCTAGCGTGATAATATAGTGACACGGTCCTGTCCCAGGGGTTCCTAATAGTCGCAAATGTATAATAAGAGTCAAAATCCCAATTTTTATTTTTAAATAAAGATACGACCTCTCGTAAATTTATATGATCATAAAAAGGGTTTTGAGTCTTCTTGCGTTTAGTAATATGTACAGATTTTAAATCACTAAACTCGTCTAAAGCACTACGTATAGAGGCAGAGCCTGTTTTGGGCATGGCAAGAAAAATCCATTTATTTTTATGTGATACCCTCACGTAATTTACTCTCCAAATTTATATCCGAAATGCTCAATGTCTTCTTTGTAGTTTTTTGCAACAATTTCTCGAGTTTCGTCGTCGTAATATTCAGTGTAATTTTTGTGACTCGATTTGTTTGTATGTGGGAGTTGTTGCTTTGGAATTCCTATTTTGTCACAGACAATATTGAAGTCATGCTGCATGTTTTCGAATCTTCCAATAAAATCGACTTGAATTTTTCCATGTTTTGAGAGGCTGTCATACTGTTGAGGTACTGGCGTCCTTTCCTTTAAGTATGCAGAAAAATTGGCAAGTTGACAGCATTGTTCATAGTAATGATGCTCCGGTGTTTTGAGTATATATTTATATAATGATAATGCTCTATCCCAAGGGTTTCTTACGAATGCAAATTTAAAATACTTGTTAAATTGATTTTTTGTAACTTGATTTTCAATTTGAACAATATTTAGGTGAGGGGTGGGGGGTTGTCCTATAATCGCCCTTATGGAAGTGCTCCCTGTTTTGGGGACTTCTACAAAAATACATTTAAGTTTATGATTTACCACTACTTAGTCCCCAAACTCATACCCAAAATACTCGATGTCTTTAGCAAACTTTTTCGAAACGATTTCACGTGTTTCATCATCGTAATATTCGGTGTAGTGTTTATGTTTGCTTTTGTTTTTATGTGGGAGTTGTTGCTTTGGAATTCCTATTTTATTGCAGACTGTGTCGAAATCTTGTTGTAGATTTTCAAAGCGAATCAAATCTACACAGTCTATGTCTCTATGTTCTGAATGTATAAACTCAGTTTGTGGTGTGTGCCACCAAAACTGTGGAATATTTAACCATCTTTTAAATGAAAATCCACGATAGCTTGAATTGGTGGGTCTAGTTTCCCACTTCCAGTGTGAGACTAAACGATCGTAAGGATTCCTAATAGCTGCAAATAACTTATAGTTTCTTATATCCGACTCATTGTAGGAAGAAAGAGAAGCATGTTTTCTTGGCTGATTTGGATCAACATAGTTACCATAAGCCTGTTTCCAAGCATCGTTATGTGTAAACCTCTTCCAGGAGTCTAAATTATAATCATCAACATACTCAAGAAAATCAACACTGTTTAATTCTTTCTGCTCTATAAGTTTTTTTATTTTGCAGTAATCTAGTAATATACTTACTAAACTCGTTGAACCAGTTTTAGGTGGAAATATGGCAATAAACTTATGTGTATGACTAATCACCTTTCAAACGTATAAACAAAGTTATTCCAGCTGATTGTCTTGAACAGTGTTACCGTCTCGCAAATCGTAACTACAACCAGTTACTGGATCTCCCGATCCATGCACAGCAACGACAACTGTTTCTGCTCCCTCTTGAAACCCTACGTTCATTTGATCTTCAGTTATGAATTGGCCATCTGCTAACTCATACAAAGCATGAGGAGTTTGACCAGTCACATTAGAAACTGTTGTAGTACGACCCATTTCCCACAAACCAGTAGCTGGATCTACTGAGCCAAATATACCCTCTATAACATCCCAATACATTACTGTATCACCTGGGTTAAAGTATGGTACGGGCGCATTAGGAATCGATGCTCTCGCACCGAAGGGGCCACTACCATTAGGATTTTCTTGGTATTTTACAGTTTGACTCAAGGAGGCCCCACAAACCATTGCTATATCTTTCCAATAAGCTGAATAGTTTATGTTGTCTGAAGCGTCTCCACTATCAACCAAATCTTCGCCAGTATAACCTAATTCGTCAAGTAAGAAAGCATAGGTTGCTAAAGAACCAGCTCCAGATTTTTGATCATCAATCCATTTATTCAATGCATCCGAACCGTCGTTGTATTCTACGTCTTTTCCGTTGTGTGTTGCCATAATATTTCCTTTATTTTATATTTTAATTTGTTTTAAGCACTTACTAAATCTGCCCCGGCAATACCTGTAGTACCATCTGCCAAGTCATATGTACAGGTGGATTCATCTCCATTAACAGCTGAAACAGTTGTATCGGGTCCGTATCCTCCACTTTGTAATACTAACTTTACAGGATCACCTACATCGAATGAACAATTTGTTTTAAAATGCTCACTGTAGTGTGGATTACCCGGTCCATCACTAATTGGGTCGAAGCGGTGAGGTGCATAACCTAAATTTATAAGAAAACTGTAAGTAGCTAGTGATCCAGTACCGTCTAACTGATCATTTATCCAGGTACCCATTATACGAGTAGGATCAAATTCATCACCATAATAAACTTCGTGTCCATTATGAGTAGATTTTGTGTGACTAACTGCTCCATTCGTATCGGTTGGATCGTAACCATTATCTCCAAGTTTAGCTTCAAAACTAAGACCAGTATTAGCATTGAACTCATCATAATTGTAAGTACCTAGTATGTCTGCAGGATTAGAACTATCCCAACCTTGGTTACCCGTACCT
>CEOC01098802.1_pt1 | contig 12625 bp, 12 predicted proteins | sample 356191 | NCBI WGS metagenome assembly CEOC01 (sample SAMEA2619952, study PRJEB7988) | marine metagenome | biome: marine biome (ENVO:00000447); feature: deep chlorophyll maximum layer (ENVO:xxxxxxxx); material: "saline water (ENVO:00002010), including plankton (ENVO:xxxxxxxx)" | depth 17 m
AATGCAAGACACGAAAGAAAAGTAACTGTATCACAACTACAAAAAGTTTATCGCCGCGGCGCCGAATCGTTTGCGACTCATGGCAAGCCAGGCAAAACACGCGGACAATGGGCAGTTGCTCGAGTGAATATGTTTTTGAAGATGTTGAGTGGCGCGCGAGTAAAAGATGATTACCGCAAGGCCGACAATGATATCGCGCATGCAGGAGTAATGATTGATGATGGCGTGAGAAACGAAAACTTTCTTACCGAAGAGGATCTCATCGCAGCAAAACTTGATGTTCACAAAAATCAATTGCAAGATGATCCAAAATTCACAAACGAAATGTGGAGCACAATTTTTATTGAAACTGATGAACTTGGATTCGAAGAATACATCGACGAAGAAAGCTGGGCTGCCGAGAAAAATAAAGGTAAGAAATTAAACAAGCCATTTCGTACGCCTGGCGGACCAAAGAAATTTTCTGTTTATGTTAAAAACGAAAAAGGTAACGTTGTAAAGGTAAACTTTGGTGATCCAAACATGGAAATCAAACGTGACGATCCAGGTCGCCGCAAAAACTTTAGAGCTCGCCACAACTGTGCAAATCCTGGCCCAAAAACAAAAGCTCGTTATTGGAGCTGTAAAATGTGGAGCAAAAAAAGCGTAACCAAAGTAACCAAAGGCGAAGAAGCCGAGGAAGAAGTCGAAGATGAAATCGTTGACGAAGAAACCTCAGAGGCAAAAAATGGTCTTTGGGATAACATTCGCAAAAAGAAAAAGCGTATGGGCAAAAAATACAAACCCGCAAAACCAGGCGACAAAGATCGTCCAAGCAAAGAAGCATGGAAGAAAGCTCAATCTGCGGACGAAGAAAAAGATTTCAAACCACACATGATGTACGACCCAAAAACAGGAAAAGGTGTTGAAGCAAAAACATACAAACAACATCTCGAACTAAAAGACAAAGGATACACACACAAAAAACCTGCCGAGGGCGGACATCACGAAGAGAAGTAAGTCATGCCTGTCGCACAAAGCTTTAATAAAATATTGCTTACAACAAGCAACAACGCAGAAAATAATATATTACTTTCTGAAATAAATGGCTCGCTCAATGTAGACAGCAACCCCGTCGCAATATCAGGAAGCTTTGGGGCGCAAGATCTGAGCAATTTTGATTTTAATGGAAATGCAATATTAGGTTTTGACGCTAGCGTTGTTGATAGCACGTCAACAACATATACATTATCAAGCTCGGATTCTGGTAAGCTTATATCTATTGAACACAGCTCTACAATAACAATCACAATTCCCCTGGGTTTAGGGGTAGGCTTTAATTGCAGTTTTCTTCAGAAAGGCGCAGGATCTTTAGATTTTTCCGCAAGCAACGGGGTAACATTAAATAATAGACAGTCATACACAAAGACAGCAGGACAATACGCAATGGCCACAGTGGTAGCTTATGAGGAAAACAAGCTAGTATTAACTGGAGATTTATTTTAAAATGTTTTTGCATACTACATTTGCAGGAATTGTATCTTCTTTATATTCTGCAGCTCAAAACCAAGGCGGTGGAGAGCAAGAAGAAACATCGAGCGTCTTTAATGTATCAACTCGAGATACAGAGCAAAACATAATATCTTCTTCTCCCTCAAACGGAAGCACCAGCGTAAATATCGCTTTCGCAACAGACACAAATGATTTATATATATGGAACGGCAGTTCTTGGAATAAATATCTAAATGACGTATAAAGTATGAGTACAGTACTGACAACAACTTCACTCACTAGGCCTACAGGCTCTTCAGCTGGAGATCTTTATTTCGAAACGGATACCAATAAAATCATACTTTATGACGGAACAACATGGAGAGAATATTATTCTGATGTAGAAACAAGCATTGAAGAAACAATTAACATAACATATGATAGCTTAGAAAATATATTAGCAGGATCAAATTATAAACTAGGAGATATGTTCGCTACGGATCCTACTACAGCTTCCGCACAAGTTAAATTTATTGATACACCTGTTCACAATACATATTATTATATTACTGATGCTACAGGGTTATACATAGCTTATATCGGACGAACAAGTAGTTTCGCTAATGATGCTTATTTTGATTGGGACCTTAGTAATTTCGGAACTAGCAACTGGTCAGGATCAATGAATTTCAAAAATGCTATCGAACACGAAAATAACCACAAATCAAGTTTAACATGCAGTATATCTGGAGATAATAATGAATACTTAAATATTAGTTATACCTCTCCAGGAAGCATTCAAGAGGGTTTTATGTACACAACCAGAAATGAGTCTTCCGCACAAACATTTTGCGGCGGAAATTCTCAAAAACTACTGATATATGCGGACACAAATACTTTTGTCGAGCTCTCAAACTTTTCAACTTATTAATACAATGCCAACATTAAACACATACACAAAAGACACAGAAAGTAATATTCTTTCCTCCTCCCCCTCTGGTGATGGAGAAATAGCATTTTCTACAGACACTCAAAAATTCTTTGTTTCAGACGGATCAAATTGGGTTGAATACAACACATCTAAAAGCTATGGAAGTTATTCACTTTCCGAAACAGTCAATCTATCAACAAAGCCGCTATTTCATATCGATGCTTCTAACTCTAACTCTCTCAGAAATTCCAGTGGCACTAGCCCATCAAATGGAGACTCTATATCCGAGGCGATTTGTCTTTCAAGTTCTAAAGCTTTGTCTAGTTCAATTGTCACAGAGCAGCCAGTATACGTTTCCAGTAGCGGCACAAACATCATGGGTGAGACGTCAGGAGATGCAAGAATTGGTGGCAACCCAGTGCTTCAGTTCGACGGAAATCAACTATTATCTTATGATATCAATGGCACAAAAGGGATTAATAATTCTTATGGCATGACTGGAGTATTAGTTTTTAGGCAGCAACCAAGCAGCACTGGAAACCCCAGTGGATACAATGGTTTATTTGGAACAACAAGATCGGGCTTTTCAGTCACAAGCAGAGACAATTATTCTTACCTTTATCTGAATAACAGAGTAGGATCTCAAACAAGCAGCTGGAATATAGCCAACTCATCCGTTACTAACTTATCAAGTGTTGACCCCTTAATTCTTTTTGTTCGTATCGGTCATTCCCCCCAAGGCTCGATAACTACCCATGTAAACTTTAACAAAAACAATTCTCAATACTTAGTCCAATACAGCCTCGGCTCAAATGTGCTATATACAGCCCCCACACCTCTGTATGGAATGACGCTTGCGGCAAATTATCCCCATGGGCTACATAGCAGCTCTTACAGATTTCATGGAGAAATAGGTGAATTTTTATATTTTGACAGCATGCTCAACAACTTTAACTGCAACATTATTGGTAATTATTTGGCAACAAAATGGAGCTTAAACTGGGATAATATTTAATGAAATATTTCTTACATACTGATATATCCGTGGTAGAAAACAAACTAGCAGAAATAAATCAACATTTTTCAATACCTACAGAAACTACAACAGCTTACTCTACAATAATAGAAACAGAAGATGGTAGGCACGGTTTTCTTGTGAAGCTAAACGGCAAGTATAATACATCTAGTTTTTTTTCTGCCAGCGAATTATTTGACTACACTCCCCCACCTCCACCAGAAGAAGAAACAGAGGAAACTGCAGAATAGAAAACAACGAATCATATTCTTGTCACAGTAAAGATAGAATTGTTTTAATTTTGTCTCATTTTTGGACGCCGATAAATATAACCACCGCAAAAGAAGGCGTTCGAAAATTAATATCGTGCGGATCGAGCAAATCAAAAACGCAAACTGTGCGCGCATTGTGTGGCAGCGGAGAGCCCTTAACATGGGAAGAATGGATTGACGCAAGTCGCGCCACCTATTACAGCTCGCAACCGTTTTTAAGTAGCTCTAGCAGGCTGTATCCGGTGCCTACGATATTGCTCACAACATCCAAGTGGGTATATCGCAGCAAAAACCCACCAAACATACGATATTTATACAAACGATTTGATGGACAGTGTCAAATCTGCGGCGAACAATTTGACATAAAAGACATGACAATAGAGCATGTATACCCCAAAAGCAAAGGTGGACCAAAAGAAGATTACAATGTAACACTAACATGTCAACCCTGCAACTGCAAAAAAGGAACCATGTATCCGTACAAAAACTATCTTGGCGAAGAGTTAAAGCCATTCAAGCCACTGATGCACTTTCATGCTTTTCAAAAAGAGCGTCCAGAATGGCGTCCGTTTCTATTCAAAAGCTAGACACAAAAAAGCCTCCCATTTCTGGGAGGCCATATAACCAATTATATTCTAGATATAATCAAAAAGAAGCAGTTAGTGCTGCCGCGACAATGCAGTCACTTTCGATAACATCAGAATTTACCTGATCTGCGTTAATTGACAATACAAGATTCTTCGCCAGGCTTTTGCTGACGCCAACCCCAACAGAATAATAATCAACATTATTTCCATTGTTTAGATCTGTATTACCAAGTATGCCGCGAACAGACAAATCAATGCTATTAATTGAGATGTCGTGCGATACGCCAGCTTCAAAAGTGTATCGATCTTCGTCAACATTACGAGCGGCCGAGACGGTTGGATTCAACACTATATCGAAATCAGCAGACAATACAACATCAAGATTGCTTGCGCCATCAAGTTGCTCGAAATGCTCGATTCCACCATAAACAGAAAGCAACGAGCCAAGACTCTTGCCAATTCCGCCAGAAAGAATGTAAACATCACTGTCTGCACCTGTACTGTGTGCTGTGCTTGCTGCGGCAGTCAAATCAAATCCAGCACGAGAAGCTGTATAAGATGCTTGTGTCTGTAGAGAATCTTCTGAGATCAAAGATCCGCGACGAAACACATCCGAGCCGTAGCCGGTGGATAAAGATCCAGTGCCAGCAAAAGCTGCGTTAATAAGAAATGCTGCCAAAGCAGTAATTGTTAGTAGTTTAGTTTTCATAATTTAAACAGTACATGATATCATATATCCGGCGAAAGTCAAGATATTTCTATTCTTTTTGTTTTTTGTTTTTTGCGAGGTATGTTGATGTACAATATGCCATCTCTGCATGCAGCTTTTATCTTGGAGCTATCTAGCTCATCTTTTAGCGTGAAAAGATTAGTGGATTGTGTGGATGAGAATTGTTGATGAAGATATTTTTCTTCTGCAGTTTCTTTTGGTGTGCACACGACTTTGAGCGCGCCTTTCTCGAATGACAATTCAATATCCTCTTTTGTGAATCCGGGGCATTCCAATTGTATCTCTACTTCTTTTTCGCGACTTATGATATTTGCGCGACGTCTTGACTCAACTGTGTCAAACAGTGAATCCGAGAACAATTCTTCGAGCAGATTGCTCCATGCGTTAGTGTTATTACTGAATGAATCATTAATATAATATGACATTTTGTTTTCCTTTGTTTGATTGTTTGTGTCGATGTGTCACAAAAACGACATGTTTTTGATATTCACTCTTATATATTTGCTGGATTCGTGCCAAATAAAAAGCCCCCACTTCTGGGGGCTTTAGCAGTTAGTAATTCCTCTTGGAGAATTAAAAATCGTCTTCTAGAGCACCGCTTTGTTGATACTCTCTTACTCGACGCTCAAAGAAATTGCCCATAGCTTGAACATCAACAACTTCACTAAGCCAAGGAAATGGATTCTTGTCACTTGGAAAGCGATAGTCCAAACCAATACCTTCTAGTCTACGATTGCCAATATAGTGCATATAATCAACAAACATATCTGCATTCAATCCAAGAATGCCTGTTGGTAAAACATCGTGTGCATATGCAATCTCAAGCTCAACAGCTTTTTTCATATGGTCCACAAATTCTTGCTGAATTTCTTCTGTCCAGATTTCTGGATTTTGCTCGATAAGAGTATTGATAAGATATGTGCCAAATGCAATATGCGAGCTTTCGTCGCGCAGAGTATACTTGATTTGATCAGAGATGCCCTGCAGCTTGTTTTGACGACCAAGCGCAAGCAACATAGCAAATCCGCTAAAAAAGAATGTTCCTTCGCACACAATCCAATAGGTCAGAAAGTTTCGCAGAATTTCTTGCTTTCCTTCGATGCTATGAGCGTCGAAGTCTTGTCGACTAATATCGTTGGTGATTTGCATAAGAAAATCATCCTTCGCTTTGATACTAGGAATTGTTTCGTATGCCGCAAACACCTCTTCGATATCGAGGTCTAAACTGTCACAAATATATACTACCGTGAGATTGTGAAGGCTTTCTTCAAACGCTTGGCGCAAGATATACTGGCGGCACTCAGCGTCCGTAATATATCTAAAGGCGCTAAGCAAAAGATTATTACCAACCAAAGACTCAGATCCAGCAAAAAATCCAAGACAGCGTTTAACAAGTAATTTTTCATCGTCTGTAATTTCATCATTTTTCCATTGTTTAATATCGGATTGCATACTTATTTCAGTTGGCATCCAATTATTTGCGCAACTTTTTAAGAATAAATCCCATGCAAATTTATGTTTATGTGGTAAGATTCGATTTACACCCGCGATGTTCTCGGTGAGAAGTTCTCCTGTTTTAGTTTCCATGTTTATAATATATCAAATATGTATAACGTTGTCAAATGTAAAGTGGATCAAATTATTGGCAACTTTCACAAGTTCCACCATTTTTCATAGCCTCAATACTACAAGCTGTAGCTTCTGCACTTTTTGTTTCGGTGTTTGCTTTTTCTACTTTTGATGCAGCGCGATTGCGCAAATAGTATGTTGTTTTTAATCCAGCTTCCCAACATGACATGTATACATCATTCAAATACTTTAATGAAGTAGACTTGTTGTAAAGATTAAAACTCACTGCTTGGTCAATCCATTTTTGACGAACTGCATTACATTCAATCAATTTAAACATGTCGCGATCAAATGCTGTTTTATATTTTTCTTTTAATTCAGCGGGAATGTCTCCATTGAGTAAAGATAAATCGCCGTCAACACTTTTCACAAGTTCGGCAATCTTGCTGTTCCAAAGGCCTGCTGCTTTCATGTCGTTGATGAAATGTTGATTAGTGATAAAGAAGTTGCCGCTTTTGTTTTCGTATACGAATAACACAGAAAAGTTTGGCTCGATACTTTGCTCAACACCATTGATATAACCAATTGTAGCCGTCGGAGCGATCGCCATAACATTACTGTTGCGCATGCCATGCTCTGCAATGTGGCCGCGAACCTCATCCCAATTCAAATTGCTGGTGATCTTGGGGCGCTTGCCTTTATACTTCATTAAATCTCCGTACGAATCGATTGGCAATTTATTTTGACTCCACAATGAACCATCGAATGTGCCATATTTTCCTTTTTCTTTTGCTAGTTTGGAGCTTGCAAGAATCGCATGATAAGAATAAAACTCAAACAAACGATCATTAAATTCAACCGCCTCATCGCTATCAATATTGATGTTCATACGATGACATACATCATGCAATGCCATCAATCCCAATCCAATAGGACGATGCTTCAAATTACTATTCTCTGCTTCTTTTGTAGGATAAAAATTAAGATCAACAACACTATCCAATGCACGAATTGCAGTATGTATTGTGGTTTCTAATTTATCATAATCTAAAGTATTATCATCTTTTAAATGATTGAGCAGATTGACTGACCCAAGATTACATACAGCAGTTTCACCAATTTCTGTTTTGTATCCTTTGTCATACTTTGACGCTTTGGTGTGAAGTGTGATTTCGGTACAAAGATTGCTGCTGTGAACGACTCCTTCGTGCTGATTGGTATAACGAATGTTGCATGGATCTTTAAATGTGTTCCATGGATGCGAAGTTTCAAACAATACCTTGAGCATCTTCTTCCACAATTCTTTTGCAGGAACTACTCGATAATTTTTGATCTCTCCTGCTTCTGCCATATCGCACAATTCATTGTATCTGCGATCAAAGTCCTTGCCAAAAAGATCGTGAAGAGTTGTGCCATCTTCGAGCGCTGTATCTTTTGGATCAAAGTAATACCAAGAATCTTCATTTTGAACACGACGCATAAACTCATCGGGAACCCATGCTGCGGTATTCATATCGTGACAACGCAAGCGATCGTCGCCTGTGTTTCTGCGAAGATTAAGAAAGTCTTCGAAATCAAGATGCCAAGGCTCAAGATATGCGCAACCTGCACCTGGACGTTTGCCGCCTTGATTTACTGCAACCAAAAGGTCGTTGTAAATCTTCAACCATGGAACAAGTCCGCTAGAAATACCATTTGTTCCGTTGATGTGAGAACCAGTAGAACGAAATGGAGTAACATCAAGACCAAGTCCGCCAGCATATTTACTTTTTCTTGCTTCTTGCCATGCGCCATCAAAAATTCCATCGATACTATCATCAAATGTATTGAGGTAACAACTGCTCAATTGAGATCTTGCTGTACCACTATTAAATAAAGTTGGAGTAGAAGAAGTATACAAAAATTGACTAAACATATCATAATACTTGATTGCCCATTCTTCTTTGTTTTCTTCGTTGAGCGCGAGACCCATAGCCACACGCATCCAAAAGCTTTGTGGAGCTTCCATAATCTTGCCATCTTCGCGAATAAAATATCTGTCGGTGAGAATTTGAATGCCAAGATACTTGAAGCTGTTGTCTCGGCGAATGCGAATAGCCTCAGAAAGCTGACCAAGATCATACTCAAGCATGCGCTCGTTAAGCTTGCCGCTTTTAACCAACTTCTTGATGCCCTGAATAAAGCTCTTGCGATACTGCAATCGAAATGCATCGCTGTCTACCCCTTCTTTAAATACTTCTTTGTATACTGTATTTAATAATAGGCGAGCCGCGGCGTAACTATAATTAGGCTCTTTCTCGATCTTTTCGCGGGCACTTAGTATAAGTGATGTATCAATTTCCTTGGTTGTGATTTTATCGTATAATTGAAGTTGTGCATCCAATACAATCTCACTGACTGAAACATCAGATATTCCTTCGCATGCACGCTCTACATTAGCATTAATCTTCTCGACAATAAAGTCCTGAAGACGACCATTTCGTTTTTTTACTTTTATATCCATATTGTGTTTAACATATTAACATTTGAGGGGTGATATGTCAATGTGAATTTTGTGTGTGTTAATAACTTTTACGGCTTGACACACCATATGTTTTTTGATAGAATAATGAGCATGTTACCTTTATTCAAAAGTCATTACTCAATCGGCAAAAGCATATTGACGCTGGATGATCCAATTACACATAAAGAAGGTGGATCAGATAGTATTTTTAGCATTGCCGTAGAAAATAATCTAAAAGAAGTTGTACTCGTCGAGGATTCTCTGACGGGATTTTTACAGGCCAAGAAAAACGCCGAGAAACTGAATTTAAAGTTGATCTTTGGACTTCGCATAAATATGAGAGAGGATGCAAGTATCGATCCAAAAAAAGAATCTGTGAGTTCTGCGCATAAAATAATCATTTTCGCAAAGAATTCTGATGGCTGCAAGATTTTAAACAACATTTACAGCGAAGCGTTCACACAAAACCACAACTGTGTTGATGAAAAAATACTCAAGAAACACTGGAATAAAGACAATCTACTATTGGCCATTCCTTTTTATGACAGCTTTATATACAACAATTTAATGAAGTTCTCAAACTGCACACCCAGTTTCAAATTCTGCGAACCAACCTTCTTCATCGAAAACAATTCGCTACCATTTGATAGCTTTCTTGCAGGTCGAGTAAAAGAATATGCAAAAAAGAAAAAATGCAAAACAGAAACAACAAAAAGTATATATTATAAAAACAAATCTGATGTCGCTGCACTGCAAACATATAAATGCGTAACCAGTCGTAGTTTTGGCGGAGGAAAAACATTATCAAAACCAAATTTAGATCACTTCGGAAGTAATGAATTTTGTTTCCAAAGCTGGAAGGAGAAAAATGAAAGAATCACTGCTTAGATTTCAAAAAAATAAAAAGTATCTGTTGTTCGATTACGAAACCTGTAATCTTAATCTAATCACGCACAACAAACCATGGCAGCTTGCATTTCTTGTTATCGAAAACAACAAGATTGTTGAGCAAAAAGACTATTGGCTCAAATGGGACGAGCTGAATGTATCTCCTGATGCTGCAAAAATCACAGGCTTTACTGAAGCAAAGTATAAAAAGCGTGCGACTTGCCCAAAAGAAGCGCTCGAGCATTTCGAGAAATATCTTTACGACGATAGCTACCTCAAGGTTGGACACAATCTTCTAGGCTTTGATGTTTATATGCACAACATTCATCGCAAACTTGTTGACCCAAAAGCGGAAACAGATTACAGCTATACCGAGCATCTTGTGGACACATTATGTCTTGCAAAAGCTCTCAAGAAACGTATTCGTTTGGACAAAGATGACAACTTTTTGGCGTGGCAATATCGACTCAATCATCTCATCGAACGAGGATTAAGCTGCAACCTAAAACAGTGCTGTAAAGATTTTGATGTTGACTTTGACGAGAAAAAATTGCATGATGCATTGTATGACATTCGAGTCAATTATGAAGTATTTAAGAAAATGATATGGGAAGTAGAAGTATGAGTTTTATCGAAGAATTTACAAATTACGAGGGATGTGTTCCTCCAGGCGTTCGATTGCCTAATATTAAAATCGAAGACAAGTATTATAAAATGCTCGAGTGCTCACCAGATGTAAGCAACTACGAGTTTCTTCGCAAACTTTGCCACAAGGGCGTCTATGACCGTGGAATCGATAAGTTTGACAACAAGAAGGAATACTTTGATCGCGCAAAATCAGAGCTTGCTATTCTTGAGGAGCTTGGTTTCATTGATTATATTTTATTAAACTGGGATATTCTTAATTTTTGTCATGAAAACGACATTCCCACTGGTCCCGGTCGTGGTAGTGCTGCAGGATCTCTTGTGCTCTATTTGATTGGAGTAACAAATGTTGACCCCGTAGAATACAACCTATTCTTTGAGCGATTCGTATCCAAGAGCAGAGCTCGCAAAATTGAACAAGATGGAATCACCTATCTTGACGGTAGCTTGCTTGCAGATGTGGATAATGATATTGCTTACGAAAGACGCGCAGAAGTTATCGACTACATCGAACGCAAACATCCTGCCCGAACCGCAAAGATTTTAACATTAAATACTCTTAGTGGCAAGCTTTGTGTTAAGGAATGTGGTAAGATTGTTGGTGAATTTACCGAACAACAAGTGAACGAAGTAAGTGACACAATTCCAAAACGCTTTGGAGTGGTCGTTCCTCTTAGAAATGCCATCGAAGAAAGTGAAAAGTTTACTGATTGGGCTGCGCAAAACGCAGAAGTATTTAATATCGCGCTTAAACTCGAAGGTTTAAACAAGAATACAGGTGTTCATCCAAGTGGAATTGCGATTTCGTTTGATACAATGACCGACATCTGTCCTGTTCAAACATCGAATGATGGCGCACTTGTCACAGGGTACGATATGAATTGGGTATCCGAGCTGATGGTAAAGTTTGATATTCTAGGATTGCGCACCTTGAGCGTCATTTATGATGTGTGCAAAAGCCTTGGAATTGATTGTAATGAAATTGATCTGCACAACACAGATGTATTCAAGCCTTTGCAGGCCCTACGAGCGCCCCACGGACTGTTTCAATTGGAATCTGATACCAACTACAGAGTCTGCAAGAAAATCAAGCCACAGAGCCTCGAGCAGCTTAGTGCGGTTGTGGCGATTGGTCGTCCGGGAGCTCTCGAATTTTTAGACAATTATGCAACCTATGTAGAAACCGAAGAAGCTCAGGTGATTCACGAATTTTTCTCGGATGTATTGGATTATACAGGAGGAATTCCACTCTACCAAGAGCAGCTTATGCAAATGGCAGTGAAGGTTGGATTCACACTTGATGAAGCGGAGCAACTTCGGCGCATTGTTGGCAAGAAAAAGGTAGATCAAATGCCTGCTTGGAAAGCGAAAATCGAAGAAAAGGTGAGCGAGCGAGGATTGAGTCCAGATATTGGAACCATACTGTGGAGTGTTGCAGAGGATAGTGCAAACTATTCATTCAATAAATCACACTCTCTGAGTTATTCTGTTCTTGCTGCATGGACAACATATCTAAAATTTAATCATCCACAACAGTTCTTTCTTTCGTTATTAAAGATGACAAAGTATGAACCTGCACCACAAGAAGAAATCAGCAAAATTACCAAAGAATTGTCTCATTTTGGTATAAAATTACTGTGCCCTGATCTAGCAAAATCAAAGATGGACTTTGCAATCGAAGGAAACAACATACGTTTTGGATTAAACAGCATCAAAGGAGTAAGTGAAAAATCGCTACAATCTCTGCAGGATTTTCGTTCCAGCGAAACACCCACAAAGTATGATATTTTTCTTGCGGCCAAGCAAGCAGGACTAAATATTGGCGTTCTGAGTGCATTGATTCAAGCTGGCGCACTCGAAAGTAAAGGTAGCAATCGTTCGTTGATGGTTCTTGAAGCTCAAGCATTCAATCTATTGACCGATCGTGAGAAACGTAATTTCATACTCTTGGGCGATAAATACGAATACAAACTACTCAATTGTATAGCTGATGCAAAGAAGGGCGAATTGGTTGG
>CEOC01056011.1_pt1 | contig 12604 bp, 9 predicted proteins | sample 356191 | NCBI WGS metagenome assembly CEOC01 (sample SAMEA2619952, study PRJEB7988) | marine metagenome | biome: marine biome (ENVO:00000447); feature: deep chlorophyll maximum layer (ENVO:xxxxxxxx); material: "saline water (ENVO:00002010), including plankton (ENVO:xxxxxxxx)" | depth 17 m
GTCAGTGATGATGATAGAGGAACAGATCCAAATAATAGAGACACGGATGGAGACGGTGTAAAGGATGGAGTAGATATTGATCCCCTAGATCCAACTCTAACAATTGATACTGTCAAAGTTGGTAATGTCACAACATTCACCGGACCTGATGATATTAACCTTGAACCTTCAACTGTTGTCATCGCAGTGGACGTCTTCGGCAACATGGATAGCACTATCAATGGTGTTGAATTTTTAACAGACAGATTAGACCTTGGCGCAGCGGCTACAGACGAAGGCGTAGTTGAAAAGGATGGGGTCACCGTCACCACAACTGCAGCAAACTCAATTGACAACTGGGCTGGAGCCCAAACTTTTACGGGAAATGATGTGGACTCTGCAAACAATCTCAGTGAGGTGATGCGTGACATTCGCTGGACACCTGCCCCTAATCCACTAACGATTGATGTCGAAGGATTAATTCCTGGAGCATTGTACGAACTACAATTACTTTTTAATGAAGGAGCTGATAGAAATCGAGGATGGGACATTGCTGTAAATGATGACTTAGTCGTCGACAACATCACTTCTGAGGGAATTCAAGACGTTGACACTTGGGCACCAGACCTTGGCACCATGTACTCTGGTAATTTCAATGCCTCAGAAAGCGGCACAATCAACGTTGAGATGAGAAATAACATTGGAGGACTCCCCCAAGTTTCCTCTGATGGAAATCCAATAATTCAAGGAATAATAGTTCATTTAGCAGTGCCACCTGCACCATTTGAAATTACAGATATCAACTTAATTGATGGTATTCCTACGATCACATTTAATTCAATTCCTGGAGCCGTTTATGCTGTCGACTCACTAGAATTTGATGCTGCCGACGACAGTTACTTTTGGGTCGAACTCGATGATGGACTTACTGCTGAAGATACCGAAACTTCATTCACCGATGAATTTGTTGATACAAATTTAAGAGTGAATATGTATCGAGTAAGAAAACTCGAATAATAGATTACAATTCGTGCCATCCTATACCTAGTAAATCTAAGATCTCGGGGGCGCTATCAGGATCATTAACTAACTTTGGTTTGATGAGAAGAATCAGAGGCACTGAATCTTTTCTACCATAAAGAATCGGCCTTAGTTTTTTTCCTTGTTCAGAATCTCTTAGCACGTATGCAGAAATGTTTTTTTGACTTTTTGGATGAGTCAAATCAAGGGCCTGCCAGTCTTTTTCGTTATAATTATCTATGTAATAACCATCAGCTTTTACCCGAACTCTATAGATTGCCTCAGAGGCGAGCTGCGCCTCAGAAGAGGTTAGCGCTTCAAAAGGCTCATCACAAAAAGCGACAAAAGTTTCCCAAATGATTCTATGAGGATCTTCAGAGGTAAAATAAAGATTTTTAATTTCCTCATTTTCATCCTGAAAACCAAGCATATATAAAAATTCTCCGCCTCTTACTTTAATAACATCAATAGGCCTGAATTGTTGAACACCTACAGAGACCTTGGGCGAACGGTTTTGAAATATCTCAAGTTTTTCCTCAATGCCTGGGCTTTGTCTAACGAAAGGAAGGACATCTTCCCATTTCTCCGCTGCTAAAAAATTGCTAGCAGATAATTTAAGCTTATCCTCAAGAGCAACAAAGCCTGTGGGAATAGATTCCTTTATAATGCCCTGTCCTTGCTCAATTGGGGCATTGTCAGATAAAGTTTCGTACAATACCCAGCCGAGCATGAAAAATATCAATGATCCAACAGCTATTAAAGTTCTAGGACTAACACGCTTTACTTTGAGTTCATCAGACTCATTATCTTTTTCCCAATCTCCAGCAGCTTGCTGAACAGCATTTTGCAATAAGTCTTTAGGTAAAAATTTTGCAACTGGAAGACCTAATTTGTTTGGTGGGGTATAAGTTTTTTCGTTTTTCTGTTCAGGAGATTCCTGATCCTCCTCAACTTTTACTTTTTCAGATTGCTTTGGCTTAGGCTCTGGAAGTTCGCTTGGCATATGGTGCTGTTTAAATATAGCAGATTTTTATAAAGGAGATATCTTATATTAGACGAAGAAACCAATTATTTTGACTCAGATTTAAAAAGATTAACAAAATTAATGAATTTGAGTGTCTATTATTTTAAATCACGCTATAAAAAATCCTAATGAATAAAATCTCTAAATATCTAATCCTTTTAAAATTAGCTTTATTCCTGAGCTCAAATCTTTTTGCTAAAGACAAGCCTAACGTCTTGTTCATTTTCGCCGATGATCAATGTTACAAAACGATCGCTTCATTGAATAATGAAGAAATTAAAACACCTCACCTAGATCGCTTGGTAAGGAATGGCACAACATTCACTCATACCTATAATATGGGAGGTTATCATGGAGCAGTTTGTGTAGCTAGTAGAACAATGCTCATCACCGGAAAACATATATGGCATGCAAAAAATTCTGAAAAGAATCTTAAAAAATCTCTCGATGGCAAACTCTGGCCTCAACTCATGGCTAAGGCAGGGTATGACACATTTTTTACAGGGAAATGGCATGTCAAAGCAGATGCTAATCACCTCTTTGGGACGGCAAGGAACGTTAGGGGTGGCATGCCCAGACAAACTAAAGAAGGTTATAATAGACCTCTAGCCGACGGAACAGACCCATGGGATCCTAGCGATCCCAAGTTTGGTGGTTTCTGGGCGGGTGGAAAACATTGGTCAGAAGTAGTAGCAGATGATGCCATTGATTACTTAGATCTATCAAAGAAATCAGAAAATCCATTCTTCATGTACATCGCTTTTAATGCACCTCATGACCCTCGTCAGGCACCAAAAAAATATGTAGACATGTATCCTACCGATAAAATTAAAATCCCTAAAAGTTTTCTCAAGGAGCATCCCCTTAAAGAAGAGATAGGTTCAGGAAAAGGATTAAGGGATGAAAAGCTTGCACCTTTCCCAAGAACTAAACATGCGGTCCAAGTCAACCGTAGAGAATACTATGCGATTATAACCCACATGGATTTTCAGATTGGTAGAATTCTAGATCACTTAGACAAAACCGGTCAGGCTGAAAATACATACATATTCTTTACCGCAGATCATGGCCTTTCGGTCGGTCATCATGGATTGCTGGGCAAACAAAACCTTTATGATCACAGTGTAAGAGTGCCCTTCATCGCTACCGGTCCGGGCATTGAAAAAGATAAAAAGAACAATTCACCTATCTACTTACAGGACGTAATGGCAACCTCCCTAGAAATTGCTAAAGCAAAAAGCCCTGATCACGTTCAGTTTAAAAGTTTATTACCAATGCTTAAGGGCGGAAAAAAAGGAGGACTTAAGAGCGTCTACGGTACTTATGTCCATTTTCAGAAAATGGTCGTTTCGGAAAATTATAAATTGCTTCTTTTTCCAAATGCGAAAAAGGCTCTTCTTTTTAACATGAATGATGATCCGGAAGAATTGAAGGACATATCCGATAAACCTAGCTCAAAAAAGATAATGAAAGATCTATTTAAAGAACTTCTAAAATTACAGAAAGAATCAGGTGATACTTTTGAACTCGAGCCAATTTATCCAGAATTGGCTAAAAATTAGATACTTATCGAGGAAATCGGTCAAAATACTGTTTTGACTTCATAATTTAAATAAACTAAAATCTAAATATTATGAAAACTTTACTTAAGTACGTTTTAGCATTTGCAGGCGTTGCCTCACTATCATTATCATCAGCTTTAGCTGACGATTGCATCAACAAAACTTGCCCATTCAGTGGCAAAGAAGTAGACGGTTCTAATTCTGTTGAATTTGTTGCCAAATTTTGTTGCGGTAAGTGTGTTGATAAATTTGAAAAAGACCCAACAGCAGTTGCAGAAAAAGTTGCAAAAGCCGAAGACGGCAAGTGTGCATTCAGCGGCAAAGCAGCAAGCAAAGAATCAAAAGTTACTATCGCAGTTTGCTGTGGCAAATGCGAAAAGAAAGGTAAAGCCGATCCAAAAGCTTTATTAGCTAAATTGCAAAAGAAGAAGTAACACTTAAAAATTATCTACTAAATAATTTTAAAAGGCTGTCCAATGGGCAGCCTTTTTTATTTACCCTTAATTAATCGATCTTCTACAAACAGATTACCATGCCAACCTCGCTTCAAGGAAATAATTTCCCTAGTGATCCTAGAAGCATTATCAAATTGATACTCAAGATCAACTTTGGCTAATCTTTTCTTAATCTCCATTGAGCGAATTCGAAATATCGGCTTTCTTTTCATTCTCACAAAACAATGCAGAGGAACATGCCTATGAGATGCATTCCATAACAATCTGGCTGGAGGAAATCCTGAAAGCTCAGCAAGGGAAGTAAGAACTTCTCTAACCGCAACTTCGCCATGCCTTCGGCAAAGAGAAATGGCTAATCTTTTATTTCTGATACTCTCAACGAAAGCCTCAATTGGATTCCTGTGATTCTCTTCCATTTCCTCGATAAGTTCGGCTGCATGAACAGACATGGCTGCATGAAACTCCGCACGACTTAAACGACCTGATTCGAATTCCCGAAATAAAACATTTGGAGAAAGTATGGGCTCTTTGATGGAAACCATTTTTCTTATATCACATTGCTTACATTAAAAATTTTTATCCAGCAAGGCCTAAATATAGAATAAAAAGCGCGATCTGTTCCCAGATCACGCTAAAGAAATTATTATTATAAAGATAAAAGATTACTTTTTTTGTTCCTTCTTCTTTTCAGTTCCTTTTTTCTTCTTTGGCTGATCTGTCTTTTTCTTTTTGGGCTGTTGCTTAGCAACAAACTCTTCTTTGCTTAATTTGCCATCGGCATCTTTATCTCTATTTTTGAACATCTTGGCAGCCGCTTCGGGTTGCTTCTTCCAATAAGGATTTACTTTTATTTCCTCCAAAGTAACACCTCCATCCTTGTCTTTATCTAACCACTGAAAACGCTCAGCTGGAGTCTTTTTAGGTTTTTTATCAGACTTCTTTTTTTCCTCTTCGGCAGCAATTCCTAATGAACTGAATAAAGAAGAGACAATAAATACTCTCAAAGTGAATTGGATAATCTTTTTCATATTATAACTATATGACAGGAAACGAACTAAATCTAAAAGAATAAACTCATGAAAGATTCTTAATTGGTTCTGAATCTGTGATTAAAGATTTCACTTTTCTTGGAATGTTTTCCATGAGCCGAACTTCTCCAACGTCCAAAAGTGTATTCATAACAGTTCCAAGAAGATTCTGCATAGTCACCGGATCACTATTAGGTTCACCTCCATCTCGCGTCGATTCACCAATAACTTGACCATGACTGAATCCCCCTCCAGACAACATCAATGGGGCCAATTTTCCCCAATGATCACGGCCACCCCTCTCATTGAGCTTGGGTGTTCTTCCCATTTCACCACAGCAAACTAATAACACTTTATCTTGAAGGCCTCTCAAATGAATATCTTCAATGAAGGCTGAAACGGCATGATCAAATGGCTGACCAACATACTTCATACCCTCGGTGACCGTGGCATTATTTTGGTCAGCATGAAAATCCCAAACAAAATTTGTAGTTACTGTCACAAAGCCGCACCCCCTCTCAACAAGCCTCCTTGCCATGAGCATTAACTTACCAAGAGAATTAACATGATCCCTATAATTTTTGTGATTATTCCATACTCGTCTAATTGAGGAATAAGGAACGAGTGGTGCCGTGTCATATCTTTCGATCGTTTTAGGATCCTCAGCAGATAGATCAAAAGCATCAGCAGCACCCCCCAAAATAGTATCAAAGGCTTGCTCTTGAAAACCAGTCATACCATCCAACACGTTACTCTTATCAACTCTCCTTCTTAAATTATCTACACTTGATAATAGATTCTTTCTGTCATTGAGCCTTTGCTGAGGCACGTTCAAAACCATATCCTTTGACAAGTTTCCATCACCACCCGGAACAAAGGGCGCATAGGATTGACCTAATGATCCTGTAGAAACAAATTTTCCGAAATTTTTATTTCTTTCCTGAGATTCCGGAACGACAGCCCTAGGAAATAAAGCGACATTGGTTGGCATTCCTGTGTCATTACGATTAGGTCCAGCTATCTTAGAATATAAAGAACCAATATTAGCTCCATGAGTGGTGTTACCCACGATTGGCTTAATGTCATGATTGCCATTTCCAGTCGTAAACGAGCGCACAACTGATATTTTATCCGCAAGACCAGCTAAACGCTGAAGGGTTGAACCATAAGTTATGCCTGGAATATTTGTTTTAACTTCTCCAACCTGACTTCGTACGTTATCAGGAGCATCCATTTTCGGATCAAATGTTTCAGCTTGAGGCGGACCTCCATGCATAAAAAGAAATACTACCGCTTTATCCCTTAAAGGAACCCCATTCTCAGATGCTCTAGCTTTAAATTCTAGCATATCTGCTAAACTAATCCCACCAAGTCCAAGCCCTCCAACACGCAAGAAATCACGTCTACCTGATGATATACTACCTCTGAGCGAAAGCATTATAGTTATATTTTAAACCGTGACAGAACTCGATTGCAAGGAATTGAAATAATTATTATAAATAGTTAAAAATCAAAGTTAGGTACTATACGAAAGGACGACTTTATCCTATAATCATTATCCAAAATTAAAAAAATGAGCAGTAAACAATTTAACGTAGCAATCATAGGTCTCGGCTTCGGCGCAGAGTTCATTCCAATATATCAGCGCCACCCTCAGGCCAATATGTACGCCATTTGTCAAAGGACAGAGGAGTCACTTAACGAAATTGGTGATAAATATAAAATAGAGACTCGATACCAGAATTATGAGGATGTTCTCAATGATCCTGAAGTCGATTTTGTTCACATTAATACTCCAATCCCAAATCATGCAGAGCAGTCCATCGCAGCACTCAAAGCAGGAAAGCACGTTGCATGTACTGTACCAATGGCAACTTCAGTAGAGGACTGCGAAACAATCGTTAACCTATGCAAAGAAACTGGTCTCAAATATATGATGATGGAAACTGTCGTCTACGCTAGGGAGTTCTTATTTGCCAAAGAGATGTATGAAAATGGAGATCTTGGAAAGATACAATTCCTAAAAGCAAGCCATCAGCAGGACATGGACGGATGGCCTGGATACTGGCCAGGACTCCCTCCAATGCATTACGCGACTCATTGCGTCGGTCCTGTTCTTGGATTAACAAAAGGTCAGGCAGAATACGTATCCTGTTTTCCCTCTGGGACCATCCGAGAAGAAATGCACGAATGTTATAATTCTCCATTCGCTATAGAATCAACACATATCAAGTTTAAGGACTCTGACTTAACTGCATATATTTATAGATCATTATTTGATGTTGCCCGTCAATACAGAGAAAGCTTCGAGGTGTATGGTGATAAAAAAGCCATGGAATGGCCGCTAATTGAAGGCGAACCATTAGTACTTCACACAGCAAAAAAACCTGAACCAGAAATTCCTGAAAAAGTGGAATGTCCTGATTACGCTCACTTACTTCCTGACGAAATCGCTCCTTTCACTACTGGTGGGGTTTATGGTGGAGAAGATGGTGAAGAACATTTGAGTTTTACTCAAGGAGCGGGTCATGGAGGTTCACATCCACACTTAGTTCATGAATTTCTCACTGCTCTAGCAGAAGACCGTGATCCATTTCCAAACGCAGTTCAATCCGCTAACTGGACCTGCACTGGAATCATTGCACACGAAAGTGCTCTAGCTGGTGGTGAATTAAAGAAATTACCTGAATTTACTCTTTCATAATTAACATCAGCCTTGATGAAAACTCTACTCTCTGCTCTTACACTATTTGCTGTAATCGCCACCTCACAGGCTAAAAGGCTCGAAGTCTTATTCTTAGGTGACAATGGTCATCATAAGCCATCAGAAAGAGTTCCGCAGATTATGCAAGGTCTAGGGCCGAGAGGTGTCAATTTTACCTATACATCTGACCCAAATTGTTTACACGACGGAACTTTGAAAAGTTACGACGCTTTAATGATTTATGCCAATATTGGTAATATCACACAAGAGCAGGAAAAGGGTATTTTAGATTATGTTTACAAGGGTGGAGCTTTTCTTCCAATCCATTGCGCTTCGTATTGTTTTCTGAACTCCATGCAGTACATCAAACTGGTTGGGGCCCAATTCAAATCACATGGAGCAGGCACATTTACAACTGAAATTAAAGAGCCTGAACACCCAATCATGAAAGGGTTCAAGGGTTTTGAAACTTGGGATGAAACTTATGTTCATCACAAAGGCACCAATGATCGAAAAGTCCTTCAAACTAGAGAAGGAGAGCCTTGGACTTGGACAAGAGAACCTGGGGAGGGTCGCGTATTTTATACGGCTTATGGACACGATCAAAGGACTTGGGGCAACCCTGGATTTCATGATCTTGTTTATCGTGGCTTGCTATGGGCAATCGGAGAAAAAAAATCAAAAAAATTTCTCTCACTAGACTTACCCGAATTGGTACGCCGTGATGGAGATCTCGTGCCCAATTATGAGCGCCGTCCCGAGCCAATTAAAGTTCACCTCCCACTCAGTGTTGAAGATTCTTTAAAGCATACTCAGGTAGCAAATGGATTAGATATTTCGTTATTCGCGTCTGAGGAACTTGGGCTCTACAGCGTTATCGAGATAGATTGGGATGAAAGAGGAAGAGCATGGGTTATTGAGACTCGAGATTATCCTAACGAATTAAAACCCGCCGAACTTGGAAAAGATAGAATAAGAATACTTGAAGATACTGACGGCGACGGCAAAGCAGATAAAGCTATTCTTTTTGCAGACAAACTTTCCATTCCTACAGGAATGTGTTTTGCAAGGGGTGGACTTATAGTCCAGATGGCACCTCATTTCTTGTTTCTCAAAGACACTGATGGAGATGATAAAGCTGACGTCAGAGAAATACTATTTTCTGGATGGAGTACTGGAGACACTCACGCAGGGCCTTCAAATTTAAAATACGGATTTGATAATTGGATCTGGGGAGTCATGGGGTATGCAGGTTTTAATGGTAAGGTAGGCGAAAAACAACACCGTTTCGGACAAGGCGTATATAGGTTTAAACCCGATGGCTCAGAACTAGAATATCTTGGAAGAACATCAAACAACACTTGGGGACTAGGTTTTTCTGAGAATAATGACGTTTTTATTTCAACGGCTAATAACCAATCCAGTGTTTACATGCCGATACCAAGGACTCAATACGATAGGTTCGAGGGACTAGATCAATCTGGTTCTCTTCCCGGAATTGACGCTAATAAGAAATTTTTTCCTATCACTCCTAATTTTAGACAAGTGGATGTTTTCGGAGGCTTTACCGCTGCCGCGGGACATCATTTATACACAGCCAGAAGTTTTCCAAAGGACTGGTGGAATAAAGCTGCATTAGTCAACGCACCTACTGGAAACTTAGTCTACCGTGCACAAATTAATCCAGAAGGTTCTCATTTTGTGGCAGAAAATGCCTGGAATTTAGTTGCATCCGTTGACGAGTGGTTCTCGCCTATTTATTCAGAGGTTGGACCTGACGGAGCAATCTGGATGAGCGACTGGTACAGTTTCCTTATCCAGCACAACCCAACACCTAACAAAGGTCGTGGAGGATTTGATGCTAAGCGAGGAAAAGGAAATGCCTTTGAGTCACCTCTACGAGACTATACAAGAACCAGAATATATCGATTCACCGCAAAAGGAGGTAAGCCCAGCCAATCCTTTGACTTATCAAAGAAAGATCCTGAGGATCTACTAAAAGCATTACAAAGCGACAACCTATTATGGAGAATGCATGCACAGAGGTTGATCGTAGAGAGTGGGGACAAAAACACTTTTAGCTCCAAGCTGAAAAACATCATTAAAAACTCAAAGACCGATGCTGTTGGAATAGCAGGCGGAGCTATACATGCTTTATGGGCTTTGCATGGACTAGGCTCAATCGATACCGAAGCATTAAGCTTGGGACTCAAACATGAGTCACCTGGAGCCAGAAGAGCCGCAGCAGCCACTGCACCAAGAACTAATGAAGCTACTAAGCTATTAACCTCCGCACTTAAAGATCCTGACCATCAAGTTCGAAAAGATGTTTTATTGGCAATTTCTGAAATGCCTCCATCTGAGGAAACCGGAAAGATTTTACATTCAATGAAAAATGATAATTTCATTCTTAATGACCGGTGGTTACCAACAGCATTTCAAATGGCTAGTGCTCGACATGGCTCGGGTTATTTAAAGGCTGCATTGGCAAAGTCTGCACCTGCTGACGCCACGGCTCCAAAAAAGGCGGTAGAAATACCAAAAAATAACCTAATTCAAAACCCAGGTTTTGAAGCCATATCTGGGGAAATGCCAAAAATATGGAAACCGAGAAATTACTCTGGCAAGGCAACTCATAAAATTGTATCACCAGGCCGTGGCGGCAAAGGTTATGCCGTAATGATAGAATCAGACTCTGGAGCGGACAGCTCTGTTTTCATTGACGTTAAGGTAAAAAAACGAACCACTTACGAACTCACTGCATGGATTAAAACCGAAGGAGTAAAAACTTTACGTGGTGGAAGAGGCGCTCAGCTAAACCTTCATGCTCTACCCGACCAACCAAGAACTGCCGCGATCAAGGGAGACAAGGATTGGACTCGTGTATCAGTCAGATTTAAAACAGATGATCGAGGAACAGTTGGCATTAATTGCCTTTATGGAGGTTGGGGACACGCAACCGGAAAGGCTTATTGGGATGATATAGAACTTGTTCAAATCGATGCCGGACAGGGCCCAGATATAAGTGAGGATACAGAATCCATTGTTGCCGCTAATCTCTACAGACACGCTACTCCCGTGCAAGTTTCATCAGTTCTAAATGAAATGATTACTAAGCCAACAGAGCTCGGTAATAAAATCAAATTAATGATTAGGCCTCCTGAAATCAAAGTTGAAGAAATCGAAGAGGATGAGAACACACTCTCTAAAACTCATCAAATTTTAAAACTCAAGGCCATTGAGGGTTTAAAATTTGATAAGACAATCCTTGAAGCTGAAGCAGGTAAGCCAATCGCTTTAATTATTTCAAACCCTGATTTACTACAACATAATTTCGTACTGGGTAATCCTGATTCAATGCTTAAATTAGGTTCTGCCGCTGATTCAATTATTACAAATCCAAAAGCAATCGAGATGAACTACGTACCAGAGATTGATGAAATTATTGCATCAAGCAAATTACTCGATCCAGGAACTCTAGAAATCATCAAATTAAAGCCACTGAAAAAAGGAAAGTATCCCTATGTATGCACCTTTCCAGGACACTGGAGGATTATGCAGGGATATCTAACAGTAAAATAATTACTAAGGAGCCGAACTAAGGTCTAGCCTTTCTATTTGAAGGATTGTCCAAACGACACCGTCATATTCTAATTTATAGGTATAGAATTGGTTTATGATTTGGCTATGAATCCAACCAACTAAGACGTTAACCCTGAGGGGGTGGTTAGGATCTTTAGTCGCTTCAGTGATCCACTTCAATACCGGCCTTCCATTCATCCATTGCGAGTTACTCGAACGAGTATAAAATTTTTCAGCATCAACGATGGGAGGTTTTCTGTTAGCTAAAATTTTAATGATAGCTTTATTGTGAATGGAATCAGTATCTGAAATTCCATAGGCAAAATATTCTGAGTCGCCAAATGTTTTGTCCTCATCAGAAATATTGTTCAACGCGTGTTCAAGAGCCATCAGTTTTGCTCCAAGAAGACCGTCCCCTGGAACTTCCTTAATAAGACCATCCTCTTTTTCCAAAGACTTGCAGTTAGATAAAACAAGAATCGAAAAAATGACTCCAAAACGGAAGATTAACTGTGACATAAATAAAATAAATAATATCGGTTATTTTGGGTAAATTTGCCTCAAACTATGATAAAGATACAACTTTCTTACATATTATTAACTTTCTACACCTAATAATATTAATATCTTATCGTTTAATAGGTGATAATCAAAACTTGGCAATCCTACTTGCTAGAAGTAATATATGAACTAAAGAGAAGAAAATCTAAGGATTGTAATAATTTCCTTAAATAGGCAAAACCCATAAAGGCTATGCAACAAACACCTCAAGACCCTAACCAACAATTCCCTACAAATCAGCCGAGTTCAGCACCTCCTCCTTCTTCGCATCAAGGATTCACTCCTGATCCTGCCTACGCAGCTAATCAAAGTGGCAGTAGCCAAGACTATTTTGAAGGGCAAGAAAGCATGGAAGATGTCGTTGCAAGAATTCAGGCTCGCAACAAGGGTGTTTCATTTGGCATATCAGCCGCAATCGTTGGACTCATTTTCTTGATTCTTGGAATTTGGGCTATTAACAATTTTAAAGAGGAACAAATTGAACTTGTGGTAGCAGCAACACAAGGTGAGTCAAAGGCCGTTGTTGAGAAGAAAACTTTTGTACAAAGCGTAAGACAAAAACCATCAAAGCCTTCATCCAACCCAAGTACTGCAATCACCTCTAACACATCCTCTCCTATTTCAGTACCATCATTTGAAATCGATTCTCCTGATATAGGAACTTCATTTGGTGACGGTTTTGGAGGCGG
>CEOC01169776.1_pt1 | contig 12562 bp, 10 predicted proteins | sample 356191 | NCBI WGS metagenome assembly CEOC01 (sample SAMEA2619952, study PRJEB7988) | marine metagenome | biome: marine biome (ENVO:00000447); feature: deep chlorophyll maximum layer (ENVO:xxxxxxxx); material: "saline water (ENVO:00002010), including plankton (ENVO:xxxxxxxx)" | depth 17 m
TTGATCAAGAGATTAGTCACGCCTTTTATATCTTCGCGATCGGACTGGATCTGGAAGTCATGGGCGTTTCGCGCAATACCATCGTGGCGGCCCTTCAGGCAGAAGGAGTGCCTTGGGTATATGGAGGCTACCAAAATATTCACCTGCAACCCATGTATCAAAGAAAGGTCGCCTATGGCAGAGATAGTTTCCCTTGGAATCTCCATCCTGAGGAAGAGCACCCTGATTACGAAAAGGGCATATGCCCGGTTGCGGAAAAGCTTCATGACCAGGAGGTAATCTGCCTGCAGATATGTCAACACGACTATGATACCCGCCAAACAGAATTAGTAGGAGAGGCATTCTTGAAAGTATGGAAAAACTTGGAAGAATTAAGGGTGTGGGAATCTGCACAAAGCTCCCCTGTCAAAGGCAACCCATGATGAAGGCAATCATAGTTGGGTCTGAAAGAGGTGTGAGAAGTTTGGACAGCTCCAAGGGATATCCCATGTCTTTACTGCAAGACAGGAAAGGAAGGCGGCTCATTGATTGGAATCTCGAATCACTAAAGAGTGGTGGTATCGATGAAGTCATGTATGTTGGGGGCTACCATATTGAGAAAGTCGTTAGGCTTTATTCCAACCTCCGCTTCCGCTATAACCCCAACTGGCAATCCCACCGCCTTCAAGACATACTCTCCTGTATCAACGATGAACTAAATAATGACCTGCTTTTCTTCAGTGACCGGATTGTCTTCCTTCCTTCTTTCCTTGATGACATCGATCCTGTGCCAACCGATATTGAACTTTGGGAAGAAGAACCAATGCAACTGGGACGACCCTTTCGGGGGCTGTGTCGGCTTCCTTCCCAAGCAGCTCTTGAACTCAAGGAGTTCTTGGAGAAAGACGCCGAAGGAATAGAAGATTTCTCTGATCTTGAAAAAGTTTGCGGTATACCTATTACAAGAAAAAAATTCAGTCGCGACATTAGTGCGATTCGATCCAATAGGGAGCTTTCTTCTTTCGTCCTGCAAGGGAAAGCTCAGACATTGGAGAGGCTTCGCCCCTTGGTAAAGTCCGCTACCATACTTGATCAAGTGCGATTCTCCGAGCAAAGATGGCTCAAAGATTCCAAGACGATCATAATGGAGATACAGAAAGCCTTTGAAGAGGCAAACATCGTAGTGCGGAGTAGTGCTGCCGCCGAGGATAGCTCAGAGGAGTCCTTGGCTGGAAAATTCAAGAGTGTCCTCCGGGTCGACTCAAAAGAGGAAACGGAAATCCAAAAAGCCGTTGAGGAAGTTCTCTCTAGCTTTTCAAACCATCAAACAGCGGACGATGCTAACGAAGTTTTCGTGCAACCATTGCTTGAAAACACTTCAATCAGCGGAGTTATGATGACTCGTGACTACCACAGGGGAGCCCCCACTTATCTAATCAATTTCGACGATTCCACACAATCCACCGATTCCGTAACCTCGGGAACGGGAAAAAAGCTTCGCACCTTCTACCTTTCTCACTTCGCTCCCGAAAACTGTATTCCTGAAGAATTTCTGCAGGCACTCAAACAAACTGCAGAAGAGCTTACCGAGCTTACGGGACATGACGCACTCGACATTGAGTTCGCCTTTGACAGTGAAGGGAATTGCTTTGTCTTTCAAGTACGAGAGATCGTCCAAATCAAGGGCAATGAAGGGATTGACGATCTTGAAGTTGGAAACGAATTAAAATCCCTTGCCGAAAACTGCAAACTACTCGATCAGCGTGAACCCGGACTTCTGGGAAAATCCACAATCTGGGCAAATATGCCAGACTGGAATCCTGCTGAAATCATTGGTGTCCACCCCTCCCCTCTTTCCTCGAGTTTATACCATCACATCATCACATCCGGAGTATGGTCCGAGGCCAGAGAGAAGATTGGTTATAGGGCGTGCCGAGACGTCCCCTTAATGAAACTTCTTTGCGGACAACCCTATGTTGACGTCAGATCAAGCCTAAATTCTCTTCTGCCAGCAAGCCTCTCCGACGATCTCGGCGAGAAACTGGTGAATCATTCCATCAACAGGCTACGAAAAAAACCTCACCTTCATGACAAATATGAGTTCGAAGTTGCTGTCAATTGCATCGACTTCAACTTTGAATCCATCAAGACGAGGTTGATCGCCGACGGTTTCAATAACAGCGAGTGTGATGAAATCCGCACGCAATACCTCAAACTAACAAATCGTATCGTAAAGGAAATCGACCACCCCATTGATTCTCTTCTTAATTGTTCGAAAACGCTTGAGGCCAACCGCTTAGGAATCACCTCTCGAGAGCCGGAATCGGTCCCTGAAATCCTTCAGGCGATCAGGCGGATTCTTAGTGATTGCAAAACCTTCGGAACGCTTCCGTTCTCCATCCTCGCACGCTACTCTTTCATGGCTAGCTCTTTCCTTCGTAGCCTTGTCGACAGGGGGTCGGCAAGCCAGAAGGAAATTGACTTTGTTTTATCCTCCATTCCAACCATTGCAGGAAAATTCAAGAAGGATATGATGGAATGCATAGAGGCAAATATCTCGGAGGACGAACTCATTGCCAAGTATGGCCATTTGAGACCAGGAACCTACGATCTAACTTCACCCTCCTACCGAGAAACTTGGAAACAAATCTCTTCTTCTCAGAGACATTTGCATCGCTCTGAAGATTCAAGCGATCCGGACCCACTCGAGCGCTTCGAACCGCTAAGAGAAAAAATTGCCCCCTTGATTAAGGAAACGGGCTTTGAATTTTCTTTTGATGAACTTTCATCATTTATCACAAGGGCAATTCCAGCACGGGAAATGCTTAAGTTCGAATTCACCAAGAACATCGATTCGGCATTTACTTTGATTCGTAAATTGGGAAAATTTTTTGACCTCTGCGATGAAGACCTATCACACCTCTCGGTCGAGGTTCTGATGAGCGAGTCATGGAAGAGCACCTCCTCGATCCTCGGGCGGGAATTGAGAATGAGAATATCTCATTATCGAAAGAAACAAATCGTGCACGATTTGACTAGGCTTCCGGGAATGATCGTAGACGCCGACTGCATTCATTGTTTTGAAATCCCAGAATCTCAGCCCAACTTTATCACCGAAGGTTGCGTCCGAGCACCCGTTCAGCCAATCTCGGCCAAGGAAAGTAATCCTCAAAAACTGGTAGGAAAGATTGCCTTGATTGAAAATGCGGATCCTGGTTTCGACTGGATTTTCGGATCCGGGATTGTCGGGCTTGTTACCCAATACGGCGGAGCAGCTTCGCACATGGCTATCAGATCGGCGGAACTTCAACTTCCTTCAGCAATTGGATGCGGACAGCTCATCTTCGAGCAAGTCGCTGGTACTGGATTCGTTGAGCTTGATTGCAAAGGCAGGCAAATAAGAAAGATTCGCTAGGTGAGCCAAATCATCGGAATCACAGCAAGATGCATCCAGTCTAGAGGTAGTGCAAATGAGGAACGAGACTGCCTAAGCCATGACTGGTGGGATCTTTTGTCTAGAGTGGGTGTGACCGCTGTATTGATTCCCAACCGGTTGCCTTCTCCTGCAAATTTTCTGAAATCAACCGGAATAACACACATTCTTCTCTCTAGTGGCAACAACCTCCAACCCCTTACCGGGGAAACGGTGGACTTCGGAGATTACTACCCTCAGCGAGACCAAATCGAAATGGAGCTCCTGTCCATTGCTCAAAAAAGAGGCATTCCTGTCTTCGGCGTTTGCAGAGGATTGCAGATGATCAACAGGTTTTTCGGTGGAGGAATGTCGAGAAACCTTTCTGAACGATTGGGGAAGCCCAAGCCACATGTCACAAATTCTCATCCGGTGAGAATACTTACCCCCGAGATGAAGCAGCTCATAGGCCCAACAGTAGACGTAAATTCTTACCACGACCAAGGAATTGTAAGGGATCAGGTTGCCTCGCCCCTTGAAGTTTTCGCAATATCCGATGATGATATTGTGGAGGGTGCTTACCACCCTGACTTGCCAATCCTTGGAATCATGTGGCATCCGGAAAGGCCACACCATGCCGCTGATCAAAGTTTCAAATTAATGGAGTGGTGGCTGAATTTTTAGAATTGAATCAACCTTACTATCAAAAACAAAAGACCAACATGGAAACACAAGAAACCTATTTCTCTCTTCTAGAAAAAACGCTCCAAAGTAAATCAAAGCACTTTGGTGTTCAAAGCACCGCAATGATTATGAAAACTCTTGAAGATGTAATTATGCAGCCCCAAAAAAATCCAGAAATAGCCTTGGAGGATTGCTTTGAAAAACAAGTTGCATTTCTGCAATCAGTATTGGATTTAGAGGAACATCTGGTCGAAGATCATGAAATTAGAAATAAGCCTGATAAAAATCATACCGAAGAGCTTTTTGAAGAAGCTTGGACAACATTTTCCAAAGAAACCTTTATGCACTCGGTCAATTTGGTTGAAAGTAGACTCCGTGATTCGGGGTTTGACGAGACTTTCTTTAATGGGAAAACCTGTTTTGATGGTGGTTGCGGGATTGGTCGACTTTCAGTTGCGATGGCTCGGTTGGGAGCGACCAAAGTGGTTGCTGCTGACATTGGAGGAACAAGTTTATCATACTTTAAGCACGCGTTGCATGAGCTTGAAATAGATAATGTAGAGATAGTAAATGCTGATATAACCGATCTTTCCGATTTCAAGTCTGGTTCGTTCGACTTTGTAGCGACTAATGGTGTCTTGCATCACACTCTTGCCCCAATTGAAGGGCTGAAAGAACACTACAGGATAACCTCTAATCAATCTGGCGTGCTATGGATTTATCTATACGGTGACGGAGGCAATTATTGGCCAATATACGACCGAATAAGAGATGCCCTCTCCGAGTTGGATACGAAGTTTATTAAAGAGGTTCTTACGCAAATGAAACTTCGTGAAGGTCTAGTTTATACCTACCTTGATAATTGCTTGGCTCCTAGAACTTATCATTTGACTTCCGATATAGTAAAGACACTGAAAAATATTCATCCCATGACTTACAGAGAAGCCGATGGTCCTTCAATTTTTGACAAGCCATCGAGATATATTGCTGAAAAATTCGGCTTATGGATCTTGGGAACAGAGGGGGAGGTCAGAATCTCCGTTCAAAAGACAACATAATTAACAAACATAAGACTAAATTTTTAACGCGTGATTTCTAAACTCATAATCCTTGCAGCCGGTCAAGGCAATCGGCTTAGACCGCTCACTGAAAATTGCCCAAAAGGTCTTGTCCCCTTACACGGAAAGCCCCTTATGGAGTGGCAAATTGCAAGTGCCCGCGAAGCAGGCATAACTGAAATTGCAATTGTTTGTGGATTCAAGGCTGAAAAAATGCCCTTTGAGGATGTTCATTACTTCTTCAATCCTCGTTATGCATCCACCAACATGGTCGAAACCCTGAAATGCGCTCGATCTTTTTGGCAAGGTGGATTTATCGCCTCCTACTCGGATATCGTTTTTGAACCTGAAATGCTGCATCAGCAGATGAACTCCCCTCATCCCATTTCGGTTACCATCGACAGACAATGGAAACCTTATTGGGAACAGAGGTTCGAGAACGTTCTTGAGGATGCCGAGACTCTCAAGATGGATGGTGAAGGAAAAATCCTTGAGCTCGGTGCGAAACCTGTAGATATTACAGAGATTCAGGGACAGTACATTGGACTGACCGGTTTTGCAGATTCCGCTATTCCAGAACTAGAAAAATTCCTGTATCATTCTGACTGTCCATTAACGCCCGTATCCTACATGACCGACTTGCTTCAGGAGCTTGTTTCCAAGAAGATATGCGTTCATTCCTGTGGCTTTGACGCTGGTTGGCTTGAAATCGATTCCCTGTCCGATCTTAATCTGGCAAAAGATAGAAGCACGCCGGGGAAGAACGGGCTCCTCTCCATCAAACGCTAAATTCATTATGGTTATATGGCTTATAGGTCTTTCCGGGGCAGGCAAGACCACGATAGGAAGAGAGGTGCAAAAATTATGGAGCCTAAATGGCAGAAAAGCGGTTCTTGTAGACGGTGATTCCTTTCGAGAGATCATGGGAGACGACTTGGGTCACAGCATGGAAGACAGAAGAAAAAACGCCGGACGAATAAGTAGATTTTGCAAACTGCTGGATGACCAGAAGATAGATGTGGTATGTTGCATTCTTTCGATTTTTGAGGAATCCCGAGAATGGAATAGGCAAAATCTGTTAGAATACACAGAAGTGTTTATTGATGTGCCTATGGAGGAACTCGTGAAAAGGGATTCCAAAGGTCTTTATCAAATGGCACTGGACGGCAAATTTAAAAATGTTGTAGGAATTGATATCCCTTTTGAGAAACCTAAAGCACCTGATCTTATTATTCAGAATCATGGGGCAAATGCTTCGATCGATCATTTTGCAAAAAAAATAATCGCAACTGCAGATTCTAGGAGCGCAGATTATCGCTAAAAAAGAATACCTTTATTGCTCACGCGATCTGCAGCAAGAGCCGGAAAAATATCATTACAGCGTAGCTGGCGACTCTTCTTACATTAGAAGTTTTCTAGATCTAAGAAGTAAAAAAATTCAAGAAATTGAGAAAATGATTGGGACACCTGTCGACATCGCTGTCTTCGAGCAAAAGTATCCGATGTTTCTTAATTTGTGCGTAGTAGAGAAGAAGTTGGGTAAGTGGTTGGATTTCCTTCCTGCTTTCAAAAAAATGACCTTAAAAGAATTTCCTCCCCACTGCCAACGATTCGAAACATGTGATATAATTTCACACTGCATCAAGGATTTGCTCAATGGAGAATTCTACAAAGCGAAAAAAAGACTCAACAGATTGATCAAGAAATTTGAAGTTTTTAGAAGAATTCAGTCCGCATATGACGATAATTACAGAAAAATTGGAAATGACTTTCATGACAAAGGCCTATACGCTTACTTCAGTCTAGCCCTCATACTTACTTATTACAGAGCGAAATCTTTCAAATCTCTCAATACCGTTTTGAAGGTAAACGACATGCTGACTACCAGTTCTTTTCAGAACGATCATCCTGCTACCATAGTGCTCACTTGTGTAGTGCTAGAATTGGAACAAGATATAATTTTCAATTTATCAAAGGAACACGGACTAAACCCATAATTTTGGATGATGTGGCTATAATGGCCGCAGAAACTAATCGAAGTAGAATTTATCTTCAAGTGCTTGAAATATGTGGATTGATTCCCTCTGCAGCTATTCTTGCAAAAGAAACAAGCAATAAAGGAAATGCTAAGCCAAAACCTCTCGCACAAAAAGAATTTCAAAGGGATGAAACGACTTTTAATCTTTCCCTTTCGGTCGAAAAACTTGCTAGCAGGATGAACATACCAATTAAGCATTCCAACTGCTCAGACCCAAATTCCGAAGAAACTATTTCCATAATTAAAGGTCTAAAACAGTCAGTCATCATATATTCCGGACCAGCGGGAGTTATATTGAAGGAGACAGTTTTAAATTTAGGAAAAAAGTTTCTGCATGTTCATCCAGGCTTAGTCCCTAAGTTCAGAGGCAGCACTACAATTTATTATTCGCTGTTAAAAGAAGGAACTGTTGGAGCCAGTGCTTTCTTTATGGATCGGAAAATCGATCAAGGCCCCATCATCAGGCAAGATACTTTTCCTAATTTTGAAAATAATGAGGCCATTGACTGTTTTGATGATTCATACATGCGAGCCCAACTTCTCGTAAATGTTCTTAATGATTACGCTAAATCAGGTAGCTTCGAAATTAGAGAACAAGTTAAATCCGAGGAAGAGGAAACTTACTTCATTATTCACCCGATCCTTAAAAGCATAGCCATTTTTGGCACCAAAAATTGAGAAAGACCTACAGAGCACATTCCAGCAAGGATTATTGGGCTCAACGATGGAAAAATATACCAGTAGACTTGCCTCAAGAAAACGCCAATGTTTACCCATTAAAATTTGCCCTGAAAGCAGTTAATTCAAAAAATGATCGAATTCTTGAAGCAGGTTGCGGAAATGGTCGAATACTTCGCTTTTTCAAGAATCGCGGGTATGAAATTGAAGGATTCGACTATATTGATGGTGCAATCCAGACTCTTCTCGACTCCGATCCAAAGCTTAAGGTTCGGACCGAGGATATTACAAGTCTTTCATACGAAGCGGACTCTTTTGATTGTGTACTTGCCTTTGGGCTTTATCACAACCTAGAGGAAAAAGATTTACACAAGGCGATTCTAGAAACCAATAGAGTAATGAAGAAAAACGCTCGACTCTGTGCATCTTTTAGAGCCGACAACCTACAAAACTTTATTAATGATTTTTGTGCTAATAAACCTTTTAGGCAAAAGAGAAAATCTGAACTGAAGTTTCACAAAATGAACTTAAGTTCAAGAGAACTTGCTCAAGCTTTTCAGAAGGGAGGATTTTCAGTTAGCAAGATAAGACCTGTGGAAAACATGCCTCTGCTTTACAAATCGAAGTTTTTTCGGGCAAAAGGCCACAAGACCTTTGATGAAAGCCTGGGCCGACGAGAAGGCTATCTTTTGTCTCCTATTGGAAACCTTTTTCAAAAAGTTCTAATCGGGCTCTCTCCTCACCAATTCTGCAACATATATGTTCTTGATGCCCAAAAGACATGATCACTGAAAAGAAATCGGAAATCGGAGAGTTTAAAAACTTTCTGAAGAATGTTTGCCCCCTTTATGTTATCGACCATGCAGGCCGTGCGGGAAATGGATTCTTCCAAACCTTGTTCGACGAACACCCCGAAGTCCTTTCTATTCCCTGGATTCATTATTGCACCTCCTATTTCATAACCCAATTCGGTGATGCGGCAAAGGTTAACTCGCGTAAAGCTCATGACTTCTGGACGCAAAAATCTTACTTCAGGCTATTGTACAGCGACTTAAACGATGAAGACTACAAATTAATTCACCGTTTTGGAGGAGACCCTGACACTATCATAAATCGGGATATGATCAGGACTATCTTTGATCAGTTAGTATTACAGAACAATACAATCTCTAGAAAAGATATCATATTCGCATCTTTTTTCGCGTTCGCCAGAGCTTTCAACAGAGATATATCCAAAATAAAATACCTGATTCTGACCGATTCGATTTCGCTAAGAAAAGAAAACGTATTTCGGGGTTTTAGTGGAAAAATAATCGACATATCCATTAAAGATTCCTCTAAAGCCCGCTTTATTCATTTGGTGCGTGACCCTCGAGCAGGTTTTGCCTCAACGAACCACCAGTTCGTCAATCAGCTGGGAAACACTTATGCAATTAGGCTTGGCAACATCCCGCAGAGATTCACGGAGCTTCTGCGTTGCGAATTTTCAATGGAGGGTCCTTTCGTATTTGGATTTTGGATCCTTTACTTTTTAGAGACCTTTCGCTCCATTGAAAAGAAGAAGGAAGAAAGACCTGATCGTTTCTTGACGATCCGCAACGAGGACCTCAACCTCCGATTCGTCCCAACCATAAAAAAGCTAACCAAAGACCTTGAATTGAGCTTCATACCAGTTTGGGAAAAGCCTGATTACTGCCCTACCATGTTGGGACAGAATTGGAAAGGGACGGGAGGTTACAGCAATCGCTACCAAATTAAACGAAGTGGGCCTTTGCAAAATGATCCAGATGAGGTATCAAGCAAAGTGGTAGGACCGAACGAGTATGTTACAAAAAGATGGAAGAAACGCTTGTCCAATAATGAAATCGATCTTTTGGAATTTTTCTTTAGGGATGAACTAAAAGCTTACAAGTATGAATTTCTCAAACCAAACCCACTCAATAAAACAGGGTTCTCAATTTGGTTCAGCATGGTTCAGCCACTAAGAGGTGAAGTACCGTCTTTAAAATGGCTTTATTTCGGTTGGCACCAGAGTCTAAGGGAATTCGTAGATCGGTTATCTTATTATATCGCTTTGCCATTCTTTATGATCTCAGCAAGGATGGTTTTCCTATTAAGTAATAAAACACAAAGAATCCTCTTCCACAGAAAAAATAGCTATAATATTTGATCAATAATTCATTAATCATTTTATTTAAAAAAATACACAACAATAAATTACATGAAAACAGATTTTTTAAGTCAATTATTAGTTGAAATAAGTAAACTTAATCAGAAATATAAATCATGCACCTTTTCCCTATCTGATTTACGCAGTTACCCCACAGAAAAAATCGATTGCCTAGTCAAGGAGAATGAAATAATCATAACAAACTTTTTACCTGACGAAATCAATAAACCAATAAACATAGAAACGCATAAAAGTTTATGTGAAAAGCTTTTCTTCTGTCCGCTAAATGATCATGTGTCAACTGATTTAAAAACTGATTTATCTGAAAATAAAACAGTAATTGTTTATGAGAAATCATCTTTATTGTTAAAAGAAAATCCCACATTTGATTTAATCATTAGATCTCTTTCAAATAATGATAATTTTGATATTATATTTATAGATGAAAGTGATTCCCTTGATAATACGCTTGTTAATATTTTAAAATATAAACAAATATTTATATGCGTAAAGGACATTGCATTATCCACGCAAATCTATATCACATCTTTGGCATATAAAAAATCTATAAAGTTTTTAACTAAACCTTATTTCTCACCATTTAGATGTTTACTACTTGGATTGCCTTTCCCGAATGTCGTTAATTATGATAAGAAGAAATCCTTACGATTTTTTGTGAATCAAATAATAAATATGGGGGAATCATCAAGTCATTTAATAGATACTAAAAATATTAATTTTGAACCTTTTACTAATCCCCAAAGATTGATGACTTTAAATCAATCAGAGTCTTACAAAGCCGCTTATAAATCAATTTATTTAGAAGATGATTCTAAATTACAATACTTATGGTGCTCTTTGACAGATAAAAAACTACTTACCCACACCGTTTCACCCATAGATTTTGCTAACAATAAATTTTTCAGAAAATCCTCTTTTAATTTTCTTGATAGTAATTTGGAAGAATCTTCCTTTGACAAAGAAATCACAAACAATGTTATTTGTTATCTCCTTACTCCAACAGAATGTTTAACTACCAAAAAGAATATTGCAGACATAATAGTCAAATATCCACATTTACTTAAAAATCTATGTAGTCCGTTAAGTGAATTAGAGATTAATGAAGCTGATCTAACCAGAAGAAATGTTGTCTCCGCTTGTGTCGATTTTTCCTACAAATTCTCTGAACACAAGGTTGAGAGAAAAGATCTTCTCCAAAGTTGGACGACTATGATTGCACTCGACAAAAAGGAGGGATTAGCTCCTTCAAAAGCAAAGCTTTACGAGTACGTTTTACCAACAGTGCTTTCAATGAAAGAAAATTCCCCAGATGCAATTCTTCAACATCTAGAGAAGCTTTCTACACCTAATATCGCAAAATTGCTGGCAGTTCACGCAAGATGGAGCGAAGAGTCAGTTTTCGATGAGGTAATGTCTTCTGCTTCAACACAAAATAATGCTAGAATCAATTTAAAACAGTCAGTTCTTGATAAGTTACTCACTCCTTTCGTAACCTGTTTTTTCTCATCCCCTGGCATATTCGAAGAAGAATCTGAAAAATGGATAAGTACCCTTTTGAATAATCTAGAATATTCAAGATTTAATCCAAGAACATCTTTTCTTTTTATTATGAATCAAATCTTGAAAAAGAAAGATCTTAAAAAGATCATGATTCCACTCACCGAAAAACTCATAAGCTCGCCCTATGCAATTCCAACCATTTGTCATGGGCTTTGGTGGTACGGATTGAAAGAAGAGCTCCAAATTCTAAAAACGAGTTATTATGAATTCTTCTCAAGTAAGTTCGATACTTTAAATATTCACTCAAAGCTACCTTTAATATTAAGCGGTGTAATAGAAGATACCAAGGAATTTGTTGATATTTTGGCGAAAGAACCTTCACCCTTAGCTATATCTGATAATTTCTACAAATTCTTCAATCTTGGTATATTTTACAGGCAAAAAGATAATGATTTGAAAAGCGAGAGATTTTTTGAAATCGCAAAAGAATTAAACCCTCAAACTTATTCGAATATCTTTCCCAAAATTCCAAATTCTTAACGAAATATATCCAATAGCTTAGTGGAATTAACAAACAAGACAGTTTTTTTTGGGGGAGGATCATGCCTCAAAGATGCTTTTGTTGATTTGAGACAAAATTTTGAGAATCCAATAGTTATCGACAATGATCAATCTAAAGAAGGAACACGCATAGATGAATTTCAGATACATAGCCCCCAAGTTCTGAGGGAATCGAACTTTAATCAGATCATTATAACCTCCTCCTTTATTCATGAAATTCAGCAGCAACTTGCAAAAGAATACCACATCGACCCACAAAAAATTAACATTTATAATTACAATAAGAAAATAGTTGAGAAATGGATTCCCGAGCCCTACTCCAAAGGATTTCGCTCCAACAAAAACTTTTCCAATTTGATTGAGAATCTTCCAAAGATAACAAGGATCAAGATTGAATGTGGTGAGATAGACCTTTACGGGGTGCGACACACTATGGCTGAAAAAGCAGGTTTTAAGTCTAC